>Ga0302325_10000278_pt1 | contig 146491 bp, 120 predicted proteins | sample Palsa_T0_2_FD_201948 | JGI IMG/M metagenome (GOLD analysis project Ga0302325, IMG submission 201948) | Peat permafrost microbial communities from Stordalen Mire near Abisko, Sweden - Palsa_T0_2 | ecosystem: Environmental > Terrestrial > Soil > Palsa > Peat permafrost | place: Sweden: Abisko...
TGACCGTTTCCGTCGGCAACGCCAGTGCCTACCGTCTCAGCGCCGCCAGCACCAACATCGCGGCCGGGGCCAGTGATGCGCTCACCCTCAAACTGGTAGACCAATACCAGAACGTCGTTACCACTTTCAGCGGGGACAAGAACCTCACGTTTAGCGGCCTGTCCGCCTCCACCAACGGCACCCAACCCACCGTCACCGACAAGACCAGCACACCCGTCAACCTGGGTACGGCCACCACCATCACTTTCGCCAGCGGCTTGAGTTCTGCCGGGGGCACCCTGGTGGCCTCCAAGGCCCAGGGACCGGTCGCCCTGGCCGCGACCGACGGAAGTTTGTCCACTGCCACGGTCGGCGGGACGAACGTCACCTTGACCGTTTCAGCTGCTGCCCAAAACGCCTTCCGCCTCAGCGCCGCCAGCAGCACGCCTGTCGCGGGCGCCACGGATGCGCTGACCATTCTTGCCGTGGACCAGTATGGCAATACAGTGACCAACTATACTGGTACCCATAACCTCACGTTTAGCGGGTTGGGCAACGCGCCCGCCGGCAACACGCCGACTGTCGCGGGCGTCGTCCTTGGCGGGACAACCTCCGTCGCATTTACGAATGGACAGAACTCCGCCACGGTCAACTTGATCGCCTTCAAGGCCGAAACGAACACCTTGGCCACCACCGATGGGACTCACGCGACGACGAGCGCCGGTGGTGCGGGCGCCGCGCTGACGGTGGCGCCGGCCACGGCCAGCGCCTATCGCTTGACTGCGGCCACCACCACGCCAACCGTTGGCGTCGCCGATCAGTTGACCATTTCTCTCGTCGATCAGTATCAGAACATCGTCACCACCTTCACCGGCACCAAGAGCCTTACCTTCGCCGGCCTGAGCGCTGGTGCGGATGGCAGCCTGCCCACCGTCACCGACAATACCAGCACCGCCAAGAACCTCGGCACCGCCACCACCATTACGCTCAGCAACGGCGTCAGCGCCATTGGCGGCAGTCTCGTCGCCCACGACCCGCAAGGCCCGGTCAATCTCACCGCCACCGACGGTACCTTGACCACTGCCACTACCGGCGGCGCGCCGGTTTCGTTGACCGTCGACGCGGCTGCGGCCACCAAACTGGCCTTCACCATTCAGCCCACCAACATCACCGCCGGAATCACGATGGGCGCCTTCGCCGTCCAGATCGAAGATCAGTTCAGTAATGCCGTCGCCCAGTCCGGCACCTCCGTCACGCTCACACTCAACGGCAGCACGCTGTTCAGCGGCACCAATCCTCAGGTCACCGCCACCAACGGCAAGGCCACCTTCAACGACTTGGTGATCCAACAAACGGGCACCAACCTGAGTTTCACAACGTCCAACAGCGCCAGTCTTGTGAATGCCACCAGCCACAATTTCAATGTTACGGTTGCGGCAGCCGCCTCGGTCAACGTGGAAACGGCGGCCAACGGCAGCGGGTCATCTGTGGGACTGCAGAACGTCACTTCCGGCGGGTCCCTCACCGTGTTCGCGATCACGCGAGATGCTTTCGGCAACTTCGTGGGTAATCCCAGCTCGACGTGGTCCCTGACCAATATCACAGGCGGCGTGGTGAGCGGCAACCTGACCCCGGCATCCGGTGCAAGTTCCGTCTTTTCGGGTCATCTGGTGGGAAGCGCCATGATCCACGTGGTCAATGGCTCGCTTACCAACAATTCGGGCGTCGTGACGGTCGTGCCGGGAGCGACTGCCAAGTATGTCGTCTCCGCTTCGACGCCGCAGACGCGCGGGACCGCGTTCAACATCACGGTCACGGCGCAAGATGCGAACACCAACACGGTGACAACCGACAATTCCACCGTGGTGACCATGAGCAGCAGCACCGGGAACGTGTTGTTCGATGGCCTTGGCGACAACTCCTTCAGTAACAACACCAAGACACTCTCCAGCGGCACATTCACCATCAGCACCAAGGGAAATGTCGCTGAGACCGTCACCGTCACCGCAACCGACGCCAACGGCAAGACCGGGACGAGCCCCTCCATCACGATCAACAACGCGAGCGGCGATTTCCGCAGTGCCGCCAACGGTAACTGGAATACCATTGCCACATGGCAGATCTGGAACGGGTCAAACTGGGTCGCGGCGACCAGCACACCCACCGGCGCTTCCGGCGTGGACATCACCATCCAGAGCGTCCACACGGTGACAAACAACGTGGCCGTGAGTCTGGCGGGCACGCTGGTCGTCCAGGGAACGTTGAACTTCTCCGGTACCGGGGTGACCACAGTTGCCTCCGGCGGTATCCTCGAGAATTCGGGAACCATCAACAGCAGCGTGACCAACCTGATCTTCAATTCGGGCGGGACCTACGATCACGCCTACACGACCGCGAGCGGCGTGGTTCCGACTGCGACCTGGAACGCTGGTTCGACCTGCGGCTTCATTGGCTATACCACCTTTAGCAATAGCGGGTCGGGTACCGCCATGGGCTTGAGTCAGCTATTCGCGAACTTTACGTGGAATTGCGCCAGTCAGTCCGGCACCATTACCTTCTCGGGGAGTTTGAGCAATGTGCTTGGGAATCTCACCGTGATCAGCACGGGGACGGGTGTGACCAGGCTCGGCAGCACGTCGACCGGCAACCTCGCGCTCGGCGGGGATTTCTCCCAGACCGGCGGTTACTTCCTATTGTCTGACGGCACCAACCGCACCGTCTCCGTCTTCGGTAATTTCTCGCTGAGTGGGGGCACATTCGATATGGATGGTGCGAGCGATACGGTTGCGCTCAATCTGTCGGGGAATTTCAGCCAGACGGCGGGCGTTCTCACGGAGAGCGGCTCGGGCAATACCACCACGATTGCTTTCAATGGCACTGGCGCACAGATGTACACTTCGGGCGGAACCGTCTCCGGCGCGGTCAATTTCACCGTCAACAGCGGCTCGACGCTATTGATGGGCACGAACCTCCTGGGCAATGGCAGCAGCGGCACGTTCGCTCTATCCAATAGCGGGACCATCGGCATCGGTGATCCTTCGGGGATCACTACTTCGGGCGCGAGCGGCAACATTCGTGTGACGGGCGCGCGCACCTACGGCACGGCCGCCAACTACTTATACAACGGCCCGGCCCAGCAGGTCACGGGCAACGGGTTGACCAATGCCGCCAACTTGATTTGTAGTAACCTCATCGGGGTCGCACTCAGCGGGAACGTTGGCATCTTGTCGAATCTCACGGTGGCCGCTGGATCGTTGGATCTGACCAACTTCACCGCAAATCGCACGAGCAGCGGGGGCGCGCTAACTGTGGCGGGCGGTGCGACGCTGGAGATCGGCGGCACCAACATCTTCCCTGTGAATTACACGACCCAAAACCTCGCGACTTCCAGCACCGTGGCGTATTACGGACCTGCCCAGAACGTGTCCCCAGAGACCTACGGGAATCTGACCATTGAAGGCAGCGGCACCAAGACGCTCTTGCCCGGCACGACAACCCTCGCGGGAGGATTGCAAATTCTCAACGGCGCGGTATTTGCCGCTGGCACCAACAGTTTCACCGTCCTCGGCTCCAGGCTTAATAATGGCAGCTTCACGGCGATCGGTGCGCAAACCGTCACCTTCAGCAACTCGACCGTCCAATCGGTTTCCGGTTCATCTCTCACGGCCTTCGACAATGTCTCAATCACCGGCGGCTCAGTGCTGGACCTCACTTTCACCGGCTCCGACACGGCGAACACGCTCACGATTACGGGATCCCAAAAAGTTGCCGGCACCTGGGGCGCAACTGGCTCTGGCGCGGCGCACATTGACGACATGCACTTCCAGGGGACAACCGGAGTATTGAACGTCCTTTTCAGCCCGACACCCGGCATTGCCGTGGCCACGTCAGGCAGTCCGTCGACCTATGGCCAATCGGTCACGTTTACCGCGATCATCACCGGAGCCGGGCCCACACCGACTGGAACTGCCACCTTCCAGGATGGGGCCAATACATTGGGTACAGGAGCGCTGGACGGCTCCGGCCATGCGACCTTCGCCACCACCGCACTGTCGGCTACGTCCCATTCGATCACCGCCGTGTACGGCGGTGACAACAATTACAGCAGCAGTACCTCGATGAGCTTGACGCAGGTGGTCAATACCACGGCCTTGACGATCACCGCCAACAACACCGGCAAGACGTACGGACAAACGCTCTCCTTTGCCGGAACGGAATTCACCCCCAGCGGGCTGGTGAACAGCGACACCGTCGCCAGCGTGACGTTGACCAGCGGTGGCGCCTCGGCAACTGCGACCGTGGCTGGTTCCCCCTATAGCATCATTCCCAGCAGCGCGACGGGCACGGGACTGGGCAACTACTCGATCTCGTATGTGAATGGGGCGCTGACAGTCAATCAACGGGCGTTGACGGTGAGCGCAGCCGCAACAAACAAAGTGTATGACGGCACGACGGGGGCAACCGTGACCCTCTCAGACAATCGGGTCGCAGGGGATAATCTGACGACCAGCTATACCAGTGCGAACTTTGCCGACAAGAATGTTGGCGCCGGCAAGACGGTTACCGTCAGCGGCATTACCGCGACCGGCCCAGCCGCCAACAATTACACAGCCAATACCACCGCCATCACCACCGCCACCATCACCCCAGCCTCGGTCACCGGCGGTATCACCGCCAGCGACAAGGTCTACGATGGCACCACCGCCGATACCATCAGCGGCTACTCACTCAGCGGCGCGATCGGCACTGACGATGTCTCCCTCACAGGCGGCACGGCCAGTTTCGCGGATAAGAACGTCAGCACTGGCCAAACAGTCGCCGTTGTTGCGGTAAACGCGGGTGGCCCAGCAGTCGGTGATTTCGTCGCGGACACCAACTTCGTCGGCGGGACGACCTATGCGACCAACTCCGTGATCGACACCAGCACAGTGACGAATCCCGCGCCACAAGCTGTGTACCAGACCGAACGTTTCGGCAACTTTGTCTACACGTTCGGCGGCCTTACCACCACGCGGGTGTACACGGTGCGATTACACTTCGCGGAACTGTATTGGACCAATAGCGGACAACGGGTGTTCAATGTGTCCATCAACGGCACGCCAGTCCTGACGAACTTCGACATCATCGCCAATACCGGTGTCCCGAACAAGGCGACGATCCAGGAGTTCCCGATCACGGCCAACACCAACGGTCAGATTGTCATCGAGTACACCAGCATCACCAATAATGCCAAATCCAGCGCGATCGAAATTGTCGGGGATGGGACGCTGGTCACAGCCACCGGCCTGACCTTGACAGGCGCTGACGCCGGCAATTACACGTTGATCTCTGCTAGCGCCATCGCCAATGCCTCGATTACGCCGGCGACGTTGACAGTTACCGCCAACAACCAGACCAACGTCTACGGCGCGGCTGTCCCGACCCTGACCGCCAGTTACACCGGCTTCGTCAATGGCGAGGACACCAACGTGCTCTCGGGCGCTCCGGACTTTAGCACTGAAGCCGCTACCACCAGCCCGGTCGCCGGCAACCCCTACGCCATCGTTGTCACCAACGGCACACTCAGCGCCGAGAATTACATCTTTACGTTTATCAATGGTACGTTGACCGTTACTCCGGCCACCGTGACCGCCAGCGTCTTCGCCAGCGACAAGGTCTATGATGGCACCACTGCGGCCACCATTGTCAGCAACGCGCTCACCGGCGTCATCGGCACGGACAATGTCTCTCTCGTCGTCGGCTCGGCCAACTTCGTCGACCAAAACGTCGGCAGCAACAAGACCGTCTCCGCCAGCGGTCTGACCTTGGGCGGCGCTGACGACGGCAACTACAATCTGGCCTCAACCAACGCCAGCACCACGGCGAACATCACGCCGGCCATGCTAACGGTGAATGCGGACAACCAAACACGCGCATACGGAGCTGCCAATCCGGCCTTAACAGCGTCTTACTCCGGATTCGTCAATGGTGAGGTTCTGGCCACCAGCGGCGTGACCGGCAGTCCGAGTCTGGCGACAGCGGCCACGCTGACGAGCCCGGTCTCCGGCAGTCCGTACACCATCACCGCAGCCGTCGGCTCGTTGGCGGCGAACAACTACACCTTCTCCTTCCTGGGTGGACTATTGGCTGTGACTCCGGCCAACACGAGTGCCGCGGTCATCTCGTCAATCAATCCATCCTGTTCGGGCGTCGCGGTGAACTTCACGGCCACGGTCACCCCGGCGGGTGCAGGAACGCCCACAGGGACTGTGCAATTCGAGATCGACGGTGGCAATTTCGGCAGCGCGGTTCCCTTATCGGGCAACAGTGCGACGAGTGGAAACACCTCCACGTTGACCCCGGGTGGTCATACGATCACGGCTATTTATAGTGGCGACGGCAATTTCACCGGAACCACCTCGCCGAATTACACGCAGACAGTGAATGCGCTGCCCACGGCGCCGATGGCTGGCAACGACGGGCCATCCTGCATGGGGGCGACCTTACATCTCAGCGCCTCGACCGTGGCAGGCGCGACGTATAGCTGGACCGGGCCGAACGGATTCAATTCGACCAACCAAAATCCTGTGATCTCCAATGTGACCACCGGTGCCGCTGGCGCCTACAGTGTGACCGTAACGGTCAACGGCTGCGCCTCGGCAGCGGCGGGCACCACCGGCGTCACCGTCAATAGCGCTCCATCGATCAGCGGTAATCCTTCCGGGGCGACGAAGTGCGTGGGCGATACCATCACGTTCTCCGTGACGGCCAGCGGGGACGGCCTGACGTATCAGTGGCGCAATGGCGGTACCAACATCATCGACGCGACCGCCAGCAGCTACACGATTTCGACGATCAGCGCCAATGACGGCGGCAGCTACGACTGCGTCGTGAGCGGCACGTGCAGTCCGCCGGCCACATCCGATCCGGCCATTCTGACGGTCAGTCCGACCGCGGTCGCCGGCACGGCCACCGCCACGGCAACCAACGTGTGCAACGGCGACGCCACCACGATCACGCTCTCCGGCTACACAGGCTCGATCCAGTGGCAGTCGTCGACCGACAATGTGGTGTTCGCCAGTATCGGAGGCGAAACCAACGCGACGGTCAACACCGGACCGCTCGTGATGACGACCTACTTCCAAGCAGTGGTCATCAGCAGTCCGTGCACAACTGCAACCTCGACAGTGGCGTCGGTGAGCATCAGTACGAATGCGCCGAACATCTCTGATCAACCGGCCGGCATGGCAGTGTGCGAAAACGGCACGGCAACCTTCTCTGTGACCGCCAGCGGCAACGGCCCGCTGGGCTACGCGTGGCGCAAGCGCAGTACTGGCTGGTCCAGCGGCTGGACACTGAACAGCGGCGGCGGCGGGTTCTTCACCGCCTCATCGACGGGCAATGACAATTCCCAGCCGACCTCCAACGGCGGCAACGACATCGACACCGCCGGTCGTGCGTGGGGCCTGTACAACACCGGCGGCGACGTGACCGAGGCGTTACGTCCGTTCCCGGCGGCACTGGGTGCCGGCCAGACGTTCTCAATCGACATGGACAGTGATTTGGTCAACGGCACGGTCGGATTCGGTCTGCAGGATTCCAACAGTGGCTCGAACCGGCTGGAGGTCTACTTCGTCAGTGGTCGTAACAATTACACGATCAACGACGCCACCGGTGAGCACGACAGCGGTGTGCCATTTACGTGGGCCGGTATCAACGTGCTGGTGCGACTCACGAGTTCGAACACTTACGCAGTGACGATCATGCGTTATATCGACGGGCAGACCGCAAGTTTGGCGGGCACCTTGTCCAACCCGGGCGCCGTGGATCGCTTGCGGTTGTTCGACGCCAACGGGCAGGGCGATTCGCCTTATGACCTGTACTTCAATAATGTGCGGGTGGGCAGCGCCGACGATAACGCTGCTGACTCCGCCTACGACAGCGGCTGGAACAATGGCAGCAACGGCGGCCAGATGCCATTGGCCAACGGTGGCGACATCGCCAACGCTGATACAGATACATTGACGATCTCGCCGGCCGCGACTGCGGACGATGGCACATATGACGTAAGCATCAGCGATGCGTGCGGCCTGGTGACCATCTCGAGTCCGGCTGCACTGACGGTGAACATGCCTCCGACGACATTCAATGTCACGGGTGGCGGCGCGTATTGCACCGGCGGCAGCGGCGTGCCAGTAGGTTTGGATGGCTCGCAGCTCGGTATGAGCTATGAGTTGTTGCTCAGCGATGTGAGTGCTGGCTCTCCAGTTGATGGTACGGGCAGCGCGATCACGTTTGGGAATCAGATGACCGCCGGAATCTACACAATAGTCGCCACTGATACGAACACGGGTTGCATCGCGACCATGACCGGCAGCGCCGCCGTTACAGTCAATCCGACGCCGACAACATTTAACGTGACCGGTGGCGGGGCGTACTGCGCCGGCGGCAGCGGCGTGGCGGTGGGGCTGGATGGTTCGCAATCAGGAATCAATTACCAGTTGCAGGTGGGTAACGTCGCCACCGGCTCGCCAGTAGCGGGCACGGGCGACGCGCTCTCGTTTGGCAATCAGACGGCGGCGGGCAGCTACACAATAGTGGCTACCGACACCAACAGCGGCTGTATCGCGACCATGACTGGTAGCGCGACAGTCACCATTAATCCGTTGCCCACCACGTTCACCATGACCGGCGGCGAGGCGTACTGCGCCGGCGGCAGTGGAGTCGCTGTCGGCCTGAGTGGCTCGCAGTCGGGAGTCAACTACCAATTACAGCTCAACAGCGTAAATACCGGTTCGCCTGTAGCGGGTACGGGTAACGCTCTTGCGTTTGGTAATGAGACAGCGGCAGGGGGCTATACAGTGGTCGCCACTGATACCAACACCGGCTGTATCGCGACCATGACCGGTAGCGCGACAGTGACAATCGATCCGTTGCCCACCACATTCACCGTGACCGGTGGCGGAGCATACTGCACCGGCGGCAGCGGTGTGGCTGTGGGCCTCAGCGGCTCGCAGTCGGGAGTGAATTACCAGTTGCAGTTGAACGGCAGTCCGCTCGGCTCGCCGGTGGCGGGCACGGGCAACGCGTTGCCCTTCGGCAACCAGACCGTCGCGGGCAGTTACACGGTCGTGGCCACCGATGGTACCACGGGTTGCACCGTGGCCATGGCGGGCAGTGCCACCGTGACGGTCAATCCGTTGCCGACACAGTTTAATGTGACCGGCGGCGGTTCGTACAACCAGGGCGGCAGCGGCGTCCCTGTCGGTTTGGACGGCTCACAGAGTGGAGTGAACTATCAGTTGCAATTGAACAGCTCCAACATTGGCTCGCCGATAGCGGGCACGGGCATCGCACTCTCGTTTGGCAACCAGACGGCGGCCGGCACCTATACCGTTGTGGCAACCAATCCCAGCACGGGTTGCACGGCCTCGATGGTTGGCAGTGCGACGGTCACGGTGATTTCGATGACACCGTTCCAGCAATGGCAGATGCAATACTTCGGTTGCACGAACTGCCCGCAAGCGAGCGCCACGGCAGATCCTGACGGCGACGGTCAGAATAACATGGCGGAGTTCCTGGCGGGCACTGACCCGACCAACAGCGTCTCGGTACTGCGTATTACGTCTGTTACACGCCAGGGCGTCAATCTCCTGGTCACGTGGACGACCGCTGGCGGTTACACCAATGCGCTCCAAGCCGTAAATGGCAACCCCGGCTACGGTACCAACTTTGTGGACGTGAGCAGTCCGATCATCATCACGGGCAGCGGCGACACGACGACCAACTATGTAGACGTAGGCGGAGCGACCAATACGCCGTCGAGGTTCTATCGCATCCGGCTGGTGCCGTAAGCCATCGATTGACGTTTGGCGCTTCAGGTCCACACCGGCACGGCGTTGTGGGCCGCCCCGCCCTACCCCTCGAATGAACTGTGTCGCAGCACTAGGGACTCTGCCCAGCGGCGGCAGTGGCCCGCCAGCCGACGACCTGACCATTCGGCAATCGCACCAGATCCGCCGTATTGCCGGGCGGGATGCGATACTTTCCGTCATGCTCCAGGTTGACCTTGGTGAGTTGCCCCGGTTTGATGATGACCGCGATCTTCACCATGCCACTGTTCTCCGCCTTTGCCCGGACGACATACGTACCGGCGGACAATTGGACAAGAGACGGGTCTTCATCGTGCACACCGATGGCATTGGGCACTTTCTTGACGACCGTTTTCCCGTCGTCCGAGTAGATGGTGTAACTCGTGTGGGGAAAGTAATGCGTATCTCCGTCGTTGTGGTCTTCCGTCGCCGTGAACACCTTGAGATACCCTTGGGGAGTCAACACATCAGCCGTTACCGGTTGAGGACCAACGGGGCCGAGCACAGCAGAATCTTTCGCCGTCGTGCATGATGCCAACAAGGGCACGATCGCAACGACCAACCAGGCGGCCAAACGATTCTTCATTGTTTTCTCTTACATGACGTCCTGGTCGTCAGCTACCCTGCGAACTGTGTGGATTATGGAGTATGTTCGCTCACTGCTGACGCTCGCCACCCAACGATTTCTCCATCAGGGAGGCGAACAGCACTGGCCTGATTGTCTGCGGCCATGTCCGGCCACGAAGCACCGCCTTCGAGATGGACAACGGTCAGCCGGTTGGATCCAACCACGACCGGCACAGTCACGGTTCCATAGCCGTTCGCGTTGGCGACAACCCGATACCTGCCCGCCGGCAGTTTTACCCTGGCGGCTTCTTTCAACGACGTGCCAACATCGTTGTGCACGGCTTGCAGAAGCTTTCCATCCTCGGAATCGATCTTGTAATCCGAATAGTGACGGCGGTGCTCGTAATCACCGACGCCAGGGCCGACAACCTCATATGCCGTGTAAACGATCAGCGAGCCTTCCCCGTTGTTTTCTGCCACCGAGGAGGGCGACGGTCCGACGGGGTCCAATACCATTCCGCGCGGGCCAAAGGCGCAGCCGGACCACAACGTGGCGGCTGTAAGAAGGACAACTGTGTGGTAAGTTTTCATAACGCAACAAGCTTGCCACAGGTTTGTTCCTGCGCAAAGTTTCTGAATGAATTTTAATTTGGCGTTCAGACATTCTTAATGTGAGGCTGTCATGGTATGTCAGTATCAAACGTGACATGCGCTTATTGCTCATAGAAGATGAACGGAAGGTGGCCGACGTTGTCGCCCGCGGGTTGCGAGCTGAGCGATTTGCCGTCGATGTCACTTACGACGGCGACACGGGCTGGCAAATGGCGTCGAGCGTTGACTACGACCTTATTATTCTCGACCTGATGTTGCCGGGCTTGAGCGGGACGGAGATTCTCCGCCGTTTGCGCCGCAAGGGAGGCAAGGCACCCGTACTCGTGCTGACCGCGCGAGATGCCACCAAGGACAAGGTCGAGAACTTCGAAGCGGGTGCCGATGATTACCTGACGAAACCGTTCGCGTTCGCGGAATTGCTTGTCCGTGTCAAAGCGTTATTGCGCCGTCCTCCGGCCAACCACGACCATGGGCTGCGGGTTGCGGACCTCGAGGTGGATCGCCTCACCCAGCAAGTGAAACGCGCGGGCAAGCGCATCGAGTTGACCGCGAAAGAGTATTCCCTGCTCGAATACCTGGCGTCCCACGCCGGTCGCGTGCTCTCCCGCACGATGATCATCGAGCACGTGTGGGACGAAAGCTTCGAGGGTCTCACCAACATCGTCGACGTGTATGTGCGTCACTTGCGCGAAAAGGTGGACGAACCCTACGAGCACAAGCTCATTCACACGGTGCGCGGGGTGGGGTACTGCCTGTCGGACGAGGCCGCGCCATGAGCCGGCGCTCCATTCGCTTCCGGCTCATTGCCTGGTACGCCGGCCTGCTGACCGGCGTGTTCCTGCTGCTCTCCGGCTTGATGTTCCTCGGGTTGAAACACTCGCTGGAGAACAATCTCCTCGAAACTCAAGCGCGGCGCGCCCGGCAAATCGCCGACACCCTGTTAATGAACGCAAAACAATCCGACGACAATGTCGTCATCGGCGAAATCCAATCGCTCTACGCGCCGGAGGTCAACGATCGGTTCATTCGCATCACGCGCGGCAACGGCAGCGTCCTCTACGTCTCCGGGCCGCCCAAGGACCAGAGTTTCAACCCGACGGATTTGGCGCCACTTCCACCCATGTCCAACCAGGAATCCGCGCTAACGCAGAGACTGTCTGATAACAAAACCCTGCTGATCGCGGCGTTGAATTTCCGCGCGGCAAACGCGGATCGCTATATCGTGGAGGTGGGCGCACCCACGACGCCGATCGACACGACGCTCCATCAGTTTCTCGTGTTGCTGGCACTCGGGCTGCCCATCGCCGTCCTGGTGACCATTGGCGGCGGCTACCTGCTCGTCGGTCGCGCCCTGGCGCCGGTGGACCAGATTGCCCGCAAAGCCGCACAGATCACCCAGCACAACCTGAGCGAGCGACTGCCGGTGGCGCGCACGACGGACGAAATCGAGCGGCTCTCGCTTTCGTTGAACCACATGATCGGGCGGCTGGAGGACGCCTTTCTGAATTCCAAGCGATTTGTCGCTGATGCCTCGCACGAGTTGCGTACGCCGCTGACGGCAATGCGCGCCGAACTCGAAAGCCTCGCTTCGGACGTTCGCCAGAAGCCCGAGTTGCGCGAGACGCTGGGCAGCCTGCTCGAAGAAGTCGAACGATTGACAAGAATTGTCGAACAATTATTCGCCCTCTCGCGGCTCGATGCCGGCGAGGCGCAAGCTGAGTGGGTTCAGTTCGATTTGGCCGAATTGGCGGCGACGACTGCCGAGCAGATGAGCCTGCTCGCCGAAGACAAGGGGATCACGGTCACCTGCGACGAGAAAGAGCGCGTAATGGTTGACGGGGACCGCGCGCGGCTCAAGCAGGTCGTGGTGAACCTGCTCGATAATGCCATCAAATACACACCGGCGGGCGGCGCCATTCGTATGCGCGTTGCCATCGCCAACGGTCACGCGGTGTTGGAGGTGTCGGACAATGGCATCGGCATTACCCCCGATGCGCTCCCCCATGTGTTCGAGCGCTTCTTCCGCGTGGACAAGGCGCGGACGCGTGACCCGGGCGGCGCGGGATTGGGCCTGGCGATTGTCAAATCGATTTCCACCGCGCATGGGGCCCAAGTGGAAGTGGAGAGCGGCAACGGCAGCGGAACGTGCTTCCGCGTGAAATTCCCCATCGGCCGCACCAGCAAGTTCCCCTGAGACTGTTATGAAGCCAAACTTCCCCCATTTCTTGCGACAGGCGGCAACGCGTTCCACGCCGCGGCTGGTGATTGTCGTGGCGGTCGTGATGGTCGTGGCGGGATTATGGTGGTGTGCGCGCCGGGCCCGCGCGGAGGGAAGTCGCGCGGCTGCATCCTCCGTGTTCCCCACTGTCGCCGTGGCGCAGGTGGATCGCGAAGATCTGTACCGGGAGGTCACCATCCCGGCGGAGTTCCGTCCATACGAAGAGGTGGAGCTGCACGCGAAAGTTTCCGGGTATGTCAGCCAGATGAAGGTGGACTTCGGCGACCGGGTGAAGGCCGGCCAACTCCTGGCCACACTCGAAGTTCCGGAATTATCGGATGAACTTCACAACGCGATGGCGGCTGTGCAGAAGGCCCAGGCCGATCACGCCGACGCTCATCTCATGTACACGCGCCTGGTCGGGGTCAATCAGCAACAGCCCAATCTCGTCGCCCAGCAGGACCTCGACACCGCCGAAGCAAAGGATCGCGCGACGGCGGCCGCCATCGATGCCGCCAAGGCGGACGCGGAGAAATATCAGACCATGTTGGCCTATACGCAAATCACCGCTCCGTTCGACGGCGTGATCACATGGCGCGATGCGGATCCCGGCGCGCTCATCCAGGCGGGCACGACGTCCGATACCCAGGCCAAATCGCTGCTACGGATCTCCGACAACTACCGCCTGCGTCTCGATTTTCCTGTGTCCGTGGAGTACGTCAAAGATATCCATCTGGGGGACAGGGTGGACGTGCGCGTGGAATCGCTGGGCAGCAAATCGTTCACCGGCACCATCTCGCGCTTCACTCAAAGGGTGACCGATAGCACGCGGACGATGATCACCGAAATGGAGGTGCTCAATCCGAATCTCGAAATCATCCCGGGCATGTACGCCACCGTGGTGTTGAAGGTGGAAAATCGCCCACAATCTCTGGCCATTCCCATCCAGGCCTCGGCCTCGGGCGGGATCACCAAGGTTTTCGTCGTAAACCCCAACCATGAAATCGAGGAACGCCCCGTGACGCTGGGACTCGAAACATCCTCCAAGTACGAAGTTGTCTCCGGCCTGCGGGAAGGGGACTTGGTGATGCTGGGCAATCCAGCCCAACTGAAACCCGGTCAGAAGGTCGAAATCAAAACCATTGAACCCATGACTGTGGAATAAACATCATGCTGACCCCCGAACAACTGGAAGCCTTGCGCCGTCTGGACGCTGGCACATTGGCCAACGCCATCGAAAGTTTTCAAGAGCGCCTGCGCAACGAAGGCTTTACGGACGGCTCTGTGCACTGCCTGTTTCCGCATCTTCCTCCCATGATCGGCTACGCGGTTACCGTGAAGATTCATGGATCCGCGCCACCGGTGGCCGGTGAAACCTACTTGGAGCGGACCGACTGGTGGGACTACGTCGTCTCCGTGCCCGCGCCACGAGTGGTCGTGGTGCAGGATGCGGCCACCAGACCCGGGATCGGGTCATTGCTCGGCGCGGTGCACGTCAACATCCTGCGGGCGCTCGGTTGTGTCGGCGCGGTCACCAACGGAGCGGTGCGGGACATACCGGCGGCTGAAGAAATCGGCTTCCAACTTTTCGCCGGCAATTTTTCGGTGTCACACGCCTATGTTCACATCGTCGAATTCGGCACCCCGGTTGAGATTGGCGGACTGAAGATGCAATCCGGGGATTTGCTGCATGGTGACCGGCACGGGGTTCAATCCATCCCCGGGGACATCGCCGCCCGGATTCCACCGGTGGCCGCGAAAATCGCTGCGCAGGAGCACGCGCTCATCAAATTGTGCCAGTCGCCGGACTTTTCCATCGAAAAACTCCGGGCCGCCGTCAAAAACACTCGTCCATAAAGAACTCATTTTCGTTATGTCACGTTTTGCACTCCGATATCCGTATCTGATTATCGTGCTGTGTTTGATCACCTGCGTGGTCGGAGTGACGAGCCTGGGGCGAATGCCAGTGGATTTGTTTCCGGCCATCCGGATTCCTGTCGTGGTCGTGGCCACGTTCTATTCCGGGATGGCTCCCGAGCAGATCGAGAATGACATCACCGGCCAGTTCGAGAGGATGTTCACACTGGCCCCCGGCATCGACCATATGGAGTCACGTTCGCTCACGGGCGTGAGCCTCATCAAGGTGTATTTTCAGCCGGGTTCCAATCCGGACTCCGATGTCACCAGCATCGCCAACCTGGCGATGGCCAGCCTGCGCTACCTGCCGCCGGGCACGCTCCCGCCCATTGTGATGCCGTTTGACGCCTCCAGCTTGCCGGTGTGCCTGGTCACGCTTAAAGGCGAGGGACTAAGCGAGGCGCAACTGCGGGACCTTGGCCAGTTTACCGTCCGCAATCAGATGGCGGGTGTGCCGGGCGCGTCCGTGCCACCGGCCTTCGGTGGCCGGTATCGCCAGATCATGGTGTACGTGGATCCGCTCAAGCTGGAGGCGCACCAATTGAGCGTGATGGACGTGGTGCGCACCGTTGATGACGCCAATCTCATTCTACCGGCCGGCGACGTAAAGATCGGGCCCTACGATTACAACGTCTACGCGGACAGCCAAATCAACGCCATGCAAGACCTCAACCGGCTCCCACTGAAAACAGTTGGGAATGCGTCCGTGTTGGTGGCCGATGTCGGCAAAGCCCAGGATGCTTCACAAATTCAGGTGAACAAGGTGCGGATCAACGGCCAGCCCTCCGTGTATTTGCCGGTCTTGAAGCAGGGCGGGGATGCCAATACGATTGCCGTGGTCAACGGCATCAAACAAGTCGTTTCCAGACTGCTGGATGTGCCCAAGCAATTGGTCACTCAGGTCGTCTTTGACCAGTCGGTGTTCGTCCGTACCGCCATTGAGAATCTGATTCACGAAGGAGTCATTGGTCTGGTGCTGACCGGATTGATGATCCTGATTTTCCTGGGCAGCATGCGGGCGACCGCGGCGGTGTTTCTTTCCATTCCGCTCTCGGCGCTGGCCGCGTTCATCGTGCTCGCACTGGGGGGCAGCACGATTAACACCATGATACTGGGTGGTCTGGCGCTGGCATTCTCGCGGCTCATTGACAATTCAGTGGTGGTACTGGAGAACATTTTCCGGCACCTGGAGATGGGTGAGTCGCCTGCTGTCGCGGCCGAACGCGGCGGCCAGGAAGTCGCCCTGCCTGTCCTCGCGGCAACATTGACCCTGGTGGTGGTGTTGTTTCCGGTAACTCTTCTTTACGGCGTCAGCCGGTTTCTGTTCTCGGCGCTGGCATTGGCGGTCGTGCTGTCGCTGTTTGCCTCCTACTTTGTGGCGATGACGGTAGTGCCGCTGTTTTGCGCGAAATTGATCAAGGGCCATCAAGAGCACGAGGCCGGCGAGCACGACAAACCCAAAACGTGGGGACAAAAGTTCAATGCTTCATTCAACCGCCGGTTCACCCGGATGCTCGATGGCTACGAGGGTTACCTGACAGTCGCGTTGCTGCGCCCGTTGGCAACCGTCCTCGGTATCAGCGGCATTTTCGTGCTGAGCCTCGCGCTCTATCCGATGATCGGCAAGGCCTACTTCCCGCGTACCGACCCCGGCCAGTTTGTCATCAACGTCAAAGCGCCCTCCGGCACACGGATCGAACTGACGGACAAATTGGTCGGTCAAGTGGAGGAAATCGTGCGTGACGTTGTTCCAAAGCTGGACCTCAAAATCATCGTCTCGAACATCGGCGTTACGCCCGGCTTCTCCTCCATCTTGAACCCGAATTCCGCGCCCCACACCGCCTTTGTCCAAGTGGGTCTCAATGATAGCCGTCGCCTCAGCAGTTTTGCCTACATGAACCTCGTGCGTGCCCGTCTCAAGCGCGACCTGCCGCAGGTGAGCGCCTATTTTCAGACCGGCGGTCTGGCGGACGCCATTCTGAACCAGGGAATGCCCGCGCCGCTGGATATTCAAGTCAGTGGCATGGACATGAAGGGCGCTCACGCCGTGGCGACGGACATCGCCCAGAAGGTGCGCGCACTGCCCGGGGTGAGCGACGTGCTGGTGCCGCAGGATGTGGATTATCCGGCGTTGAAATTGGACATCGATCGGGAACGCGCCAGCGAACTCGGCCTCACCGCCAAGGAAGTTGTGGATAGCCTGATCACCGCGCTCACGTCGGATCAGATGATTGCGCCCAGCTATTGGATCGACCCCAAGACGGGCAACAACTACCTCCTAACAGTCGAATATCCGGAAAACTACGTCAAGAACCTTGCTGATCTCGGCTCGATGCCGTTGCGCGCGCCACATCTGAAAGAGCCCACCCGATTGGACTCCGTGGTTCACATCTCGCACATTTCTGCTCCTACCGAAGTGGATCACTATCAGATCCGCAGGACGATCGACGTGTACGTTGCTCCGACGGGCGAGGACTTGAGCCGGGTCTACGCTCGCGTGCAGAAGATCATCGACCAGACTCATCTGCCGGAAAACATGGTGATCACGGTGCGCGGCTCGGTGCAGGCCATGCGCGAATCGTTCAAGAGTTTTGGTCTCGGATTGATTCTGTCGGTAATTTTGGTTTATTTGATTCTGGTGGCGCAGTTCCGCTCGTTCCTGGACCCGTTTCTGATTCTACTGGCGGTACCGCCAGGATTGACCGGAGTCCTGCTGGTTTTGTATCTGACGGGCACGCCCATCACTGTCATGTCGATGATGGGAATGTTGTTGGTGGTGGGCATTTCGGTTTCTGACAGCATTCTCATTGTAGAGTTCATCAATCGGCTGCGCGCGGAGGGCCGGTCGTTGCGTGAGGCGGTTGCGCTCGGGCCGCGAGTGAGATTGCGCCCGGTGATAATGACCACCTTGGCGACGCTGATCGGGCTGATTCCGATGGCCGCCAAACTCGGCACCGGCAGCGAAGCCTACGCACCGCTGGCCCGCGCCCTGATTGGTGGCCTGGCAGTCTCGGCCGTACAGACCATCTTTCTGGTTCCCGCCTGCTATCTGCTTGTGCACCGACAAAAAGCCGCCAGTGCCGCGCCAATCATGGTGACCACGTGACGAGGGCATACGTCTGGTTGGCGTTGGCTTGTTGCGTCGGATTCGGCCCTCGCGCGGCTCGCGCCGAAGAAGCGCAATCGCTCACGCTAAAGGAAGCCCGGGAAATCACGCTTCACAATCACCCGAAGATTTCCGAGGCCGAGCTGGAAGCGCTGGCCTCAAAACAGGTCGTGACCCAGGCCCGCGCCGGGTTCCTGCCGAACGTAATGTTCGATGCCACGGCTGTCGATGCCTTCGAAGCGAACACCCGCCTTGCCGCAGGAGGACTGAACAATCCTTCCGTCTATGATCGGAACGCGGAAGGACTGACGGTGAGTCAGGTGCTGACGGATTTTGGGCGGACGGCGCACCTCGTGAATAGTTCCCGGCTCTATTCTCGTGCGGCGAACGCGAACAGCGAGGCCACGCGAGATGAAATCATGCTGCAGGTGGATGTTTCATTCTATACGGCGTTGAAGGCGCAATCCGTGTTGGATGTGACCCGTCAGACCTTGGAAACGCGGAAATTGCTGTTGGATCAGGTCGCCGCCCTGGCCACGAACAAGCTTCGATCCGAACTCGATCTCCGTTTTGCCCAGGTCACCTACGAAGAAGGCCGGTTGTTGGTCGCTCAGGCAGAAAACGACCTGGAGCAAGCATTCAATTCCCTCTCCACGTTGCTCGGCGATCGGGAGAAACACGCCTATCGACTCATCGAGGAATCCATGCCAACCACCGATCTAATGAATCTGACCGGGCTGGTCGATACGGCACTATCGCAACGTCCGGACCTGGCCCGCTTGCGTCTGGAACGTGATGCAGCTTCTCAGTATGCCCGCGCACAAAAGGCATTAAACTATCCGACCGTCAGCGCTTTTGGCGCGGGGGGCTTCATTCCGGTACGGGATGCCGCCCATTTTGATGATCGGTACGCGGCTGCCGGAGTGAATCTGAGCCTGCCGATTTTCGATGGCGGACTGAATTCTGCCAAGCGCGCAGAGGCTGAATTGCGCTCGCAGGCCGCCGGGGAAAAACTATGCGACGCCGAGAACACGGTCATTCACGATGTGCGGAACGCCAGCCTGAATGTCAATTACGCGTACGAAAAACTCGACCTGACCCAAAAGCTTTTCGACAACGCCAGTCAGGCCTTCGAATTGGCGCAAGCTCGCTACAAATTGGGCAGCAGTTCCATCGTGGAACTCAGCCAGTCGCAACTCAACAAGACCGAAGCCGACATCGCTCACACCAGCTCCAAATATGAGTACGAAATTCAGCGGGCCGTTTTGAACTTCGAGATCGGTACAACGCAATAGGCCGTCATCACGACGGCAGCGCGCACGGCATCACGCTGATTGCACCTGAACCGAGTCGATTTCCCCGGACCGCACACGCACGGCCACCGTCATCGGCCGGCAGCATACCTCGCAGTCGATGGTGAATTCGGCGTCGCCTTCGCTGGGATCGAACGAGGTCTCGAAGTCTTCGCCACAGTGTGGGCAGGTGATTGTCAAAAACATGTTCACTACCTCAAGATTCTCTGATTGATCGCAAAGTCGCGCGTCCGCGCCAGATTGGCAAGTCCAAATGGGGATTCATGGAGGTATATTCTCATGGATGACAATTCATAACGCACCACCCATCAACAACTTGTATAATCAATTGGCTTACAGTTGTGGGTTGTGGTATGTTAAAATGCCCTGCCCGGATGAGGACTGTATGGACGAAAAGGTTCCAGAAACTACGCAAGCAAAGGATACGACGGTGGCTGTGCCGCCGCCTTCGTCCCAAGCGTCGCGTGAGACGGCGAGACTCGGCAAAAATGAAGAGCTTCGCCGCAAGTCCGCGGACTATCTTGATGCCGTCAGCAGCGGGAAAAAACTCGATCCCGAGGATAAGAATTGGATCATCAAGCACACGCTGGAGAATTTTGATGACTACTTCAACCGCGGATTTCTCCACTATCGCAAGTCCGTGGCCGAAGCCGAGGATTTCGCGGCCATCGAATGGACCGGCCAGGGTTCGATCATCGAAGACATCATGGGCCGCAAGTTCATCGACTGCCTCGGCGGATTCGGCGTGTACAACATGGGCATCCGCCACCCGAAGATCATCGCGGCGGTCAAAGCGCAACTGGAGCGCATGCCGCTGTCCTCGCAGGAATTGCTCGACCCGTTGCGCGGTTTCCTGGCTGAGTTGCTGGGCGAACTCGCGCCCGGCGACCTGCAGGAGTGCTTTTTTATCAGCAACGGCACTGACGCCGTCGAAGGCGCGCTGAAACTGGCGCGGCTGTACACGAAGAAGACCGGCTTCATCTCCACCACCGGCGCATTCCACGGCAAATCGATGGGCTCGCTGTCCGTGATGGGCCGCGCCGTGTACCGCAAGCCGTTTCAGCCGTTGCTGACCGACGTCTATTTTGTCGACTATGGGGATGCCAAGGACCTCGAGCGCGAACTCAAGAAGCTGAAAGACCTTGGCGAAGACATCGCCGCGATCATTCTCGAGCCGGTCCAGGGCGAAGCAGGCGCCGTGGTGCCGCCGGACGATTATTTGCCGCGCGTGCGGCAGCTTTGCGACGAGTACGGCATATTGCTGATCCTGGACGAAGTGCAGACGGGCATGGGCCGCACGGGCAAGATGTTCGCCTGCGAGCACTGGAACGTCGTGCCCGACATTCTCTGCCTCGGCAAAGCGCTCGGCGGCGGCGTGATGCCCCTCAGCGCGTTCATGAGCACGCCGAAGATCTGGAAAGTGCTCGAGGACAATCCGTTTCTCCACAGTTCCACGTTCGGGGGCAATCCGCTCGCGTGCGCCGCGGGTATTGCCGCGATCAACGTGATGCTCGAAGAAAATCTGGCGCAGCAGGCCGCGGACAAGGGCACCTATCTGATGAAACGGCTTGGTGCGTTGCAGTTGTTGCACCCCGATATTCTCAAGCAGGTGCGCGGCAAGGGACTGCTCATCGGCCTCGAGTTTACCGACCGTTTCATCGGCTATCGCGTCGCGGCGGCCCTGTTCAAGCGCGGCGTGCTCGTCGCGGGCACGCTCCTCAGCGCCCGCACGATCCGTATCGAGCCGGCGCTCAACATCAGCTACCAACTTCTTGACCAGATGCTCGACAAGTTGGCGGACGCGCTGAAGGAGATCGGGAAGCAGGTTGAAAAGGAGGCGAAAGAAAAACCCTCCAAGGACGCGAAAGACTCGAAAGACGGCAAAGGAGAATAAGTCGTTGTAGGCCGCGTGCCCTCACGCGGCGATAGGAGGAGTGAAGCGTGAGACATCAATGGGTCGGCGGCCAGTGGCTCAAAGCCAGCCGCGAACGAATCGCCGTCGTCAATCCCGCCACCGAAGATATCATCGACCACGTCCCACGCGGCACCAGCGCGGACGCCGACCGCGCTGTGAAAGCGGCGCGCGAGGCCTTCCAGACCTGGCGCTGGGTGCCTGCCGTCGAAAAGGCGCAAATGCTTCACGCGATTGCCCGCGACCTCCGCACCCGCCAGAAGGAACTCGCCACCGTCATGACGCACGAGGGCGGCAAGCCATTCTGTGAGAACCGCGACGAGGTCGAGTGGGTCGCCGCGTGCTTAGATTACTATGCCGAAGTGGGCCGCAACTCGCGCGGCGCGTCGCTCCCGCCCGGCTTTCATCATCAGGTCAATTTCACAATCAAAGAGCCCTACGGCGTGGTCGTCGGCATTCTCCCGTGGAATTATCCGCTGCTGCTGATGGTGTGGAAACTCGCGCCCGCATTGGTCGCGGGCAACACCGTGATCCTCAAGCCTAGTGAAGAAACGCCGCTCTCGCTTCTCGACATCGCCGACATCTTCGCCGCGCAGCTGCCCGCCGGCGTGGTCAACATCGTGACCGGCTATGGCGAGGAAATCGGTGAAGCGCTGGTAAGACATCCCGGCACCGATTTGATCGCCCTGACCGGCTCCGTCGAAACCGGCAAACATGTCGGCCAACTTTGCGCCACGCAGGTCAAAAGGTTCCATGGCGAACTCGGGGGCAACGACCCGTTCATCGTTTGCAGTGACGCCGATCTGGACATCGCCAGCCGCGCCTGCTGTTGGGCGGCATTTCTCAACACCGGCCAGGTCTGCACCAGCGCCAAACGCATTTACGTCTTCGACGAGATCGCGGATGAATTTACCAAACGTGTGGTCAAACACACGAAGTCGCTGCGGCTCGGTAATGGGCTTGATCCGCACACCGACATCGGCCCGATGATCAACCGCAAGCAACTCGAGGACGTTGACTCACGCGTGCAAGACGCCGTGCGCGACGGCGCGAAGATCCTCTGCGGCGGACGCCGTCCTCCGAACCTCAAGAAGGGCTTCTTCTACGAGCCGACCGTCATGGTGAACGTGAAACAGAAAATGCGGCTTGTCCACTCCGAGACCTTCGGCCCGATCCTGCCCATCATGCGCGTCAAAGACATCGACCACGCCATCGCCCTGGCCAACGACAGCACCTACGGCCTCGGTGCGAACATTTACACGAACAACATGGAATGGGCCATGAAAGCGATGGACCACATCACCGCCGGCACGTTCTGGATCAACGACCCGCTCACCGACAACGACGCCGGCCCCTTCGGCGGCATGCGCCAGACCGGCCACAGCCGCGAACTCGGCGAAGAAGGCCTCGACGAATTCCGCGAAACCAAACACGTCCACCTCGACTACAAAGCCGAGCGCAAACCCTACTGGTACCCCTACGCGAAGTACAACAAGCTGACTTCCGGCTAGAGTGCCCGGTCTCCTCTCCCCTTGGGGGAGAGGATTAAGGTGAGGGGAAATAAAACGAACCCAATCACGGCATCCGCCCTATGATTCCCAACCGCCGCTCCCCCAATCAATTCCACACAATTCCGCCTCCAGCCAAATTGGGTTCGTTTCGCAGAAAGTGGTGTGGAGACGCACCTTCTTCCCCTGTAGCGGCGCTTGGTAAGCGCGGACCGACCTCTCGACCCACCATTTTCCTTCCCCTATGTTGTCATCCTGAGCTTGTCGAAAGCCGAGTCTGACGAGACGCCGCCGTAGTCTGCGGCAAATCTCTGTCGTTTCCGGCCGCCGCGCCTTACCTTCATACTGTGCGCCTCTCAATCCAATTTTCAAAGAACCACCCCCATTCTACACCGTTTACCTCACTGCGTCCAGCAAAATTATCGATTACCGATATCCAGCCACTCTCCCCTCCTCGGAGGGGATGAAGGGGTGGGTGCCGCGCCTTAGCTCCCCCGTCGCGCCGTCTTGTCCGCCATAGCTCGCAGACCGCGCAGGCGGATGCCTCGACTCCCAATCCGGCGCGCCCATCCCCTCCGAATGGTAGGGCGAGCGTCCCGCTTGCCGTCGTTGGGAGGGCGAACCTCCCGGTGAGCCGCCCCCTCCGAATTGTAGGGCGGGATGCCCCGTCCAACGGGCGTATCCCGCCGTTCCGTGTGTTGTCTGCCGCATCCCCCGTAGCCGCGCTTGGTAAGCGTGGCCGCGCCCGGCCCGCCGTCGTTGGCTCACCGCCTCTCCGCCACAGCCCCGCCGTCCTGTCATTTGTGGGCCGCGTGCCCCCACGCGGCGCCCCCTGACCATCCCCCTCCAAATGGTAGGGCGAGCGTATTGCTTGCCGTCGTACCGCAGCCACGGAACTTTTTCTCAGTGATGAAATTGGTAGGAAGCAGAAGGGTGGTTAACCGGCGACAAAAAGGAACAAGTCACTTCTCTTCTCTGTGAATCTTGTCGTGACAGACGTTGCAGACAGTCTTCAAATTCTCTGAGGTATTCGGTCCGTGTTTGGCGTGCTTCTTTATGTGGTGAAGCTCCAGGTGATGGCGAGGGTCGGAAGGGCTGGCCATTTTATGATCCCATCCGCAGATTGTGCAGCGGTGGTTGTCCCGCGTGAGCACCACCACGCGAACATCGTCATCGATGTTACGATCATGTGCCGGAAGCTGACGAAGTGATTCCAAGACGTAAACTCCCACCGGCAAATCAGGCCGTCCTGTCATTTTCGTTGCTACCGTCCAACCATCTTCGGTACGTAGTTCTCTTGCCCTTCGCGGCCATTCGATTCTGTCGTTCGCAATGTATCGAAGTTCTTCGCCCGTCACCGGTTTGCCGACGTATTTCTTGAGGTATTGCAGGATTTTTTCTCGCACTCCAGCTTTTGACTTGCGAAGTCGATTCGCGAAGTGCCATCGCGCGGCGGCTTCCAAATCGGCGTCCGTCGCGATGAGGATGTAGTCATCGACCCTCATCTTTGTGGCGTTTACGCCCTCCAGAGGAAATTCGTTCAGCTCGGCCATCTGCCTTGCTGTGGTCCCACTCAAGATGGACCAGCCGTCCTGTACGCGCAGTTCCCGAACACGTCTGGCCCACTCGCCAATACCCGACACAACCGCGAGCTCATCGCCGGCAATAACGGTAAAAGGATACTTGCGCAGGTAAATCAGAATCCTGTCTCTGGCTGAGTCGGTATCCGGAATCAGAGAACAACCAAGATCACGCAAAAGCCGGTAGCAGGGAATAAACGGCTAAATAGCGTAGATCACGACTGTCGATTAGGCTACGCGGCCCGGCTTTCTGAACCTGTCGTCAACGTTGTAGATGACTTCACAATCGCAATGGCCACCATGTTGGCGAAGCCACACCAATATCTTGTCAGCCGGGAGCTTACGTCCATGCAGGAACAGTTTTGTCGCTTCCAGAGTGTGGTCGCACGACGAAGCGCCCTTGAGCTTGAGGAAATTAAATAGATCGCTCAAATCCCGTTTACTCAAGGGCCTTGAATCTTCAAGGAACTCCGCCTGCTTCGTTCTCCATGCCTCCCACGCTTTCTTCGGATCGTCTTTGGTGATACTCTTACGCATCGATTCATCTCCTCTGGCTAGCGCAGCATTTGAAACTTGTGCTCACGGTGGTCCGCAAAATATTCCTTTTCCGGCCAGAACTTGTCGGGAAGACGAAGCAGTTGCCCCTCATATTGAATAAAGCAAAACTCCACGACGGGATTTGGCAAGTACTTCCGGACGATCTGTGAAACAAGAATTGCGTAAGACGCGTCCACTGCCCATAGCCCGGAATCGAATGCTGTGTGGTGAAGCGCACACAAGCAAAGGCCGTTTCGCGGATTCACGCGTAAGTCCTCTCGCTGCGACCATCCGATAATATGTGCAGCGCTCAAGACTTCAACTATCGGATTGCCGCAGACGCAGCAGGCACAGTTGTAGGAAGCCAGCACAGTGTCGTGGAAGAATCGCTGATAAAGTCTGACTCGCACCTCACGTGTGACCTCGGTCGCTCCAGAAATCACGCGTTCGACAGCGACAGGACGCCGGCGGGGTTTCTTACCGGCCTGGGGCACAGCTTCCTGGTTCATCCGTGTGTCGCCGAGAAGTGTTTCAGAAGCAGCTTCACTTTCCACGGCAAGCGTCTCCCAGTTCGTATGAAACTCATCCCAGATAGCTCTGTCCGCTTTGCTCGCACGAGTCAGCCCGGTGATGCCCCGTGCCTTAAGGGCGGGATCGAAAGATCCAAAATTGCCAAGTTTCATGGCTACAGCAGCAGGTGAACGCCCAATGACGTTGGCAACTTCAATGACTGACGGATTGTTTGCCTTTGTCTTGGCAAATGGAATGCGACAGTACAGGTTAAACGTAACCAACAACTGCTCTCGTGACCATTCGGTCGGCATCTACCATGACCTCAGTTCGCTAAATACTCCTGCAACCGGAACAGCGGAGGGACGTTCTCCATTACAAAGACGTCTGCCTCAGCACGTTCGAGGATTTCCATAAAAGCACGCCAGAGCGCCCTGCGCGGATCCACACCGTCATTCTTTTGTTGATTGAGGTTGCTGAATCCCTGACAGGGCGGGCCGCCGACAACTACGTCAGCTTTTGGGATGCGCGTACGAGGGTCCCGCAAAACCTCAAAGATGTCACCGCACACGCAATGATTGCCAAAATTTGCGTTGTAAGTCCTGGTGCAGTCCTCATCAATGTCGTTGGCCCAAATCGGAACGAACGCGTGGTTAAACCTCTTGGAAAACCCAAGCGTTTTACCACCAGCGCCAGCAAACGCATCGATCAGCCGGAAACGTAGCGGACTTGCCAACAGCTCCCCACGGAGGCGAGCGTTGTAAACGGCCTCCTCGCTTAGGCCATAAGCCGAAGTGTTCTCGCGAACGGAAGATCGTCGTGGTCTCCTCTTGGCCAAATACCGAATCTTTGCTTTGCTTGCTGGTCGGGTCTTAACTCTTATCACGCCTATTTCATTAACCCAAGATGGACACGACAATCAAGTGCAGGTGTCAATGTCCTTCCACGCATCCGTTGACCTCAGCAGGCGGGACAAATGCGAAACACTTTCCTTTTTAGTGGTAGCGAGTTTTGATCTGTGGTGGAACCAGATGACGGCCCTGCCACCTACCGCTCAGGCACCTTCACAAACAACTCCCCCGTCTCATTCGTGGACGACTGCAGCATCAGCAGGTTGCGGTTGGCGGGGCCTTCTGCCACTTTCCGGCTGGGGTCGAACGTGGATCCGTGGCAGGGACAGTAGAACGAACGATCTACCCTCTATCGCTGTGTGGGGGTCATCGCTGCCGCTGTGGCGGTCGCATCGCCATTCCACAATTTTCTCCGCCTCGCTTGTTTGCGGTCGGAAACCTGATATATCTTTGGACAACTTCGGGAGGACGCTGCGATGAAGATCTACAAGAACTACGTCGGCAACGAGTGGGTGGGTGGCGCGGGCACTCGCGAAGTATTCAATCCCGCCACGGCGGAACCGTTTGCGGTCGTCCCCGAGGCGGGCAAGGCTGACGTTGATCGGGCCGCGCAGGCGGCGCACGCGGCCTTCGACAACACGAACTGGCGCGATTCTTCCAACGCGATGGCCCGGGGCCGCGTGCTGTTCAAGATGGCGGAACTCGTCCGCAAGAACGCCGCGCGGCTGGCCGAACTCGAAACGCTCAATTGCGGCAAGCCGATCGTCGAAAGCGAATTCGACGTGAACGACATCGCCACGTGCTTCGAGTATTTCGGCGGGATGGCGACCAAAATCCACGGCGAAACATTCAACGTCCCCGACAACGCACTGAACTTCACATTACGTGAGCCTGTCGGTGTGGCCGCGCTCATCATTCCCTGGAATTACCCGCTGCTGATGGCCGCGTGGAAGCTCGGTCCCGCCCTGGCGGCTGGCTGCGCCGTGATCCTCAAACCCGCCGAGCAAACGCCGTTGACCGCGCTGGAGTTTGCCAAGCTGGTGCAGAAAAACATCCCGGAGTTGCCGCCGGGTATTTTCAACGTGGTGACCGGCGACGCTATTGCGGGACGGGCACTGGTCGAATCCCCGCTCGTGGACAAGGTGGCGTTCACGGGCGGAGCGGATACCGGCAAGGCGATCCTCCGCAGCATCGGCAGCACGCACCTCAAGAAAGTCTCGCTCGAACTCGGCGGCAAATCCCCCAACATTTTCTTCGCCGACGCCGATCTCGATGCCGCGACGGACGGCGCGCTGTTTGGCGTGTTCATCAACCAGGGCGAAGTGTGCAGCGCCGGTTCGCGCGTGCTCGTGCAGCAGGACATTTTCAAGAAGTTCATGGACCGCATGAAAGCCAAGACCAAACGCATCAAGCTCGGTGACCCGCTGAAGCGCGAGACGAAGATGGGCCCCCTCGTCAGCGAAGAACATCTCGAAAAAGTCACGAACTACATCGAGATCGGCAAAAACGAGGCGAAAGTCATCGCCGGTGGAGGTCGCCCGTCGTTTGGAGGGCGAGGCTCCCGCCGAACCGCGTCGTTGAACAAGGGTTATTTTGTCGAGCCGACGATCTTTGAAACTGACAACACGTCACGCATCGCCCGCGAAGAGATCTTCGGTCCCGTCGTCGCCTGTATCCCGTTCAAGGACGAAGCCGATGCGCTCAAGATCGCCAACGACACGCCCTATGGCCTCGCCGCCGCCGTCTGGTCGCGCGACATTTTCAAATGCCTGCGCGTCGTCAAGAACCTCCGCGCCGGCATCGTCTGGGTCAACACCATGCAACCCTGCTACGTCGAGTCCCCGTGGGGCGGCTACAAAGCCAGCGGCCAGGGCCGCGAACTTTCATTGCACGGCATCGACGAATTCCTGGAGACGAAACAAGTGCATATCAACCTCAACGAAGCGCCGATCGGGTGGTATTGAATGATGTTGGTTCTTGAAAATGATGACGGAGGTCTGATGACGTTGCGCTCGTCGAAGAAAGCTGGCATAGTGTGGAATCATGAAGCGCGAATTCACGGTTGTGATCGAGCGGGACGAGGACGGCTATTATGTCGCGTCCCTGCCGGAACTGCGGGGGTGCCATACGCAGGCTAAATCGCTTGACGCGTTGATGAAACGCATCCGCGAGGCCATCGCGCTTTGTCTCGACGTGGAAGCCGAGCGCGGTCCACACGGTGAGTTTGTTGGAGTGCAAAGAATCACCGTCTAGCCATGAGCAAGCTGCCCCGACTTCGCGGTCGTGAGGTCATTACGGCATTGCGGAAGGCTGGATTTGTAATCGTCAGGGGCAGCCACCACTTTCTTCAACATACCGACGGCCGTTGCACTGTGGTCCCGGTTCATGCGGGCGAAATCATCAGGCCGGGCCTCCTGAATAGGATTCTCAAAGACATTGAGATGCCCCGCGAAGATTTCATCGTGTACCTGAAGTAGCCCAAGATGTGGAGGCATTTGCTTCGCCGGACATGACAACGCAGAACAAACGTGGCTTTGTTGTCCTCGGCGGGGTGGGCGCGATCGGTCGCGTTGTGGTGCGGGACTTGTTCGAGTCGCAGCGGCGAAACCACATCCTGATTGCCGATTACAACGCTGCCGCCGCGGATGCATATGCGCGGTCGTTTCGCAGCCGTCGTGTAACAACGGCCTTCGCGGATGCCGGCCAGATCAAGCGGCTCGTAAAGATTCTTCAAGGCCATGCAGTGGTCATCAACTGCACGCAGCACGATTTCAACTTGTGCGTGATGCAGGCGGCCCTGCTGGCAAAGGTGCATTACATCGATCTGGGAGGCCTGTTTTCCTGGACGCGCAAACAGTTGAAGTTGCATCGCCAATTCAAACGAACCGGCCTGACCGCCATTCTCGGCGCGGGCTGCTCCCCGGGAATTACCAACGTAATGACCCGCGCCGCCGTCGACCTGCTCGACCGCATTGAGTCGGTACGGATTCGAGTTGGCGCGAGGGATTTCAACGCAAAGCCCGACGGATTCTTTTTCCCATATTCGGCGCAGACAATCGTAGAGGAATTGACGCTGGCACCGTGGGTATTCGAGCGCGGCAAGTTTCGCGAGGTGAAGCCACGGGCGGGCTGGGAACAGGTCAGATTCCCACAGCCCGTCGGCCCACAATGGGTCGTACGCACGCGCCATAGCGAAGTCGCGACGATTCCACTCTCATTTGGCAGCCGTGGTTTAGTGTTCTGCGACTTCAAAGTATCGTTCGACAGAGAGTTTGTTCGCGAAGTGGTCAAGCGACTGAAGGATGGCTGGACGGTTCGTGATTTCGCAAAACTGCCCACGCCGCGCAGCCACTCGAACGATTACGAAATCTCGCGCGTGATTGTTCGCGGCAAAAAAAAGATGATCACTGTGGACTGCCATGCTCGGGCCAATCGCCGCTGGCACGCGAGTGCGGGCGACGTCGACACGGGTTGCCCGCCATCGATTGTTGCACAGATGGTCGCGACCGGTTTGATCGAAGAGCGCGGCGTTCTGGCGCCCGAGAAGGCAGTGCCTGTCGAACCATTCTTTGGCGAACTCCGCAAACGCGGGATGCGGATCGTGATGAAGGAGAGCGGGTTATGAAAATGTGTGTCGGCGGCCAGTGGGTGGATACGGGCAAGAAGATTGAGGTGCGGCACCCGTACGACAATTCGGTTGTGGATACCGTACCGCAGGCAAGTTCGACGGAGGTTGAGGCGGCTCTGGCAGCAGCAGTACGTGGCGCGAAAACGATGGCGAAACTCACGGCGTGGGACCGCTATCAGATTCTTCGCAAGACGGCTGAAAAGCTTGAGTCCCGTGCGGAAGAATTCGCACGCACCATCACACTGGAGGAGGGAAAGATCATCGCCGAAGGCCGAGCTGAGGTTGGCCGTGCGGTCCAAGTACTCACTCTGTCCGCGGAAGAGGCGCGGCGGATTCATGGCGAGACGGTGCCGCTGGATGCATCGCCGGGCGGTGCGGGCAAGATGGGTTTTACGCTGCGCGTGCCGTGCGGCGTGGTCGTGGCGATCAGTCCGTTCAATTTTCCATTGAATCTCATGGCCCACAAAGTGGCGCCGGCCATTGCGGCGGGTAACGCAGTTGTCATGAAACCGCCCTCGAGCACGCCGTTGTCGGCGCTCAAGCTGACAGAGCTATTGCTGGAGTGCGGGATGCCGCCGGAAGCGATTTCGTGTTTGACCGGCCCGGGTGGCGAACTCGGGGATGCGCTCTGTCGAGACAGGCGCGTGCGCAAGATTACCTTTACCGGCAGCGTCCCGGTCGGGGAACGAATCTGTCAGATGGCCGGCATCAAGAAAGTCACGATGGAACTGGGCAGCAACTCGCCGATCATCGTGATGCCCGATGCGGATGTGAACAAGGTTGCGGCAGCGATCGCGGCGACGGGGTATTCGAATGCGGGACAGGTTTGCATTTCCACACAACGCGTGATCGCGCAACGCAAGGTGTACGACGATGTGTTGCGCGCCACGAAGCCAATGGTCGAGGGATTGTCGATGGGCAATCCGCTGGATGAGAAGACCGGGGTCGGGCCGATGATTCGTGAACAGGAAGCGGTGCGCGTGGAGCGCTGGGTGCAAGAAGCCGTGAACGGCGGTGGACGCGTGGTCGCTGGCGGGGTGAGACAAGGGGTCCTGTACACGCCGACGATCGTTGCCGACGTGAAACCGGAAATGCGGATTTCCTGTGAGGAGTTGTTCGGCCCGGTGGTGGCCTTCACACCGTTCGACGACATCGATGAAGCGCTGGCTCTGGCCAACTCCAGCCGGTTCGGTCTCGCCGCCGGGGTGTTCACCGAGAGCATCGACACCGCGATGAAATTCGCCCGGGAGCTGGAAACCGGCAACATTCACATTAACTGGGGGCCGCAGTGGCGGGCCGACCTGATGCCCTATGGAGGCCTGAAAGATAGTGGCTTTGGGAAGGAAGGCCCACGCTACGCCGTGCAAGAAATGACCGAACTCAAGATGGTGGTTTTTCACCTAAGAGATTGAAAGTGTTGACGTTATTTCAATTGCTGTGTTACAAGCTTGTCACATGTTGCAAGGCAGCGGGGGAAATTCGAGTAGCGGTCAAACTATGCGAACAGCCACACAGCCATGGTCGGGAGGCGCGTCGGGCGTGGACACGCAGCTACAGAACCTAAGCCTCCGGGTCGAACGAAAGCATTTCACGTTTGACCTGAGAGAAAACCCGCGGGGACGTTTCTTGAGGATTATCGAGGAAGTCAATGGTCGTCGCGATGCCATCATTATCCCCCTGACGGGAATTGAAGATTTCCGGGATCAACTGAACGAGATCATCAAGTTCAGCAAGAATCTCACCCCGAAAACATAGACTTCGGACACCTGCGGGGGGTCTGGACGGACAACTGAAACGGCGTTCACTACGGCCGGAGTGTACCGTCTTCCTATCGATTTCCACCGCTTGTGATTTCTCGGATGGCCGCTTGTGCGTGCTCGCGCACGGTGGGATCCGGATCCTCAAGTAATACCTTGAGCGCGTTTGTACCCGCGAGAAGGCCGCACTCGCCGAGCGCCTGCGCGACCAAACGCCTGACAACGGCATCCTTGTCCTGGGCGGCGCGCGTCAATGGCGCCAATGCTACCGGGTCATGGAGCTTGGCCAGCACGACGGCGATTGCCAATTGTTGCGTCGGCCCCCCCGACTCGAAGGCGCTCCGCAATAGCGAATGCGACGACTCTCCCGCCAGGTCGTGCAGCGCGGTGGTTACGCTGTACCGCGTGTAATCATCCGAATCCGCCACCAACTGAACAAGCCAGCTCACGGCTTGCGGATCCCCCATCCTCCCCAGTGCAGAGGCCGCCTCCGCACGTACCAACCAGTTGTCATCAGACAATAGCCGGAACAGCGGCTTGAGCGCTGCGCGGTTGCCAAGTTCCCCCAAGGCGTGTGCGCTATAAGCTCGCACGGCGGGATCCGAGTCATCGGTAGCGTGGACGATTGCGTCAAAGTCGCTCGCGTTGGGCTGCTCGGAAATGAGCTTGGCGGCATTTTCACGGACCACGCGGTCACGATGACGGAGCATCTCGGCAATGATCGGTTCGCCGGCGGGGACTTTCTGCAGCGCGACGGCGGTGGAGTCGAGGTCTTCCATCCGTAGCAACAGCACGACACGCATGCGCAATAGCGGCTCGGAGTCGGGATGTTGCCGGAGATAGTCGTCGACCAGGTCCAAAGCGGCATGGACATGGCCGATATCCAGCAGTGCGTTCGCTTTCTTGACCGTGGCACGCTCGGGAGTCTGCGTGCAGCCGACCAACAGAAGAAAAACCATCCATGGAATGAACCGCGCCATGCAAAATCGACCGGCGACCTTGTGGCGGGACAGTAGATGCGAAGTGCCAGACATGTTTTCGACGGCATCTTTGTCTCTGCTCCCCAACCGGTCAAGAGTGAACTGCGTCGGCCACCGCAGGGCTTATGGGTTGACACCCTTTCAGGCGGCCCGTACAGTAGCAGCGACATGCGTGGGTCCACATTGAGTTCTGGCACCGCTGTTCCATCGAATTCGGAGCAAAATCTGGCGGAGATGCTGGAACCGATTGCGGCTGAACTGCCTCGGGTGGAAATGGCATTGGCCAAACAAGTCAGCGGCTTTGATCCCCGGCTCGGCGAATACATCCAGTATATTTTGGGCGGTGCGGGCAAACGGCTCCGTCCCAGCCTCGCGCTCTTGGCCGGCGGGGCCACCGGCCGTCTCGCGGAAGAGCATGTCACCCTTGCTGTAATCGTTGAGTTAATTCATGTTGCCACGTTGGTACACGATGACGTGTTGGATGAAGCTGAGTTAAGACATCGGCTTCCAACATCTAACTCACGCTGGGGCAATGAGATCAGCGTACTGCTTGGTGACTGCCTGTTTGCCCATGCTCTTCGATTGGCTGCAAGTTACCCAACCACAGAGGTTTGCCGCAGAGTTAGCGAAGCTACCAATACCGTTTGTTCGGGGGAAATCGTCCAAACCCAGCGTCGTTTCGACCTCGATTTGACGCTGGATCAGTATCTGGACATCATCAACATGAAAACGGGGGCGTTATTCGCAGTCAGTTGCGAACTTGGCGCTGTGTTGAACGGTTCACCCACTTCGGTGGTCAAATCAATGCATGAATTCGGAACCAATTTGGGAATCGCCTACCAGATTTATGATGATTGCGTGGACATTTTTGGTCAGGAACGACAGGCCGGTAAATCGCTTGGAACAGACATGAAAAAGGGGAAACTGACGCTGCCGTTTCTGCTGCTGCTCCAGCACATTGGTTCGGAGAACCGCCAGGAACTCGGGGCGATGATTCTTCGAAACAACGAGCAGGAGCAACAGCGGTTGCTGCATCTCGCTCTCGGCAACGGCGTCGTGAGCGCGTCGCTCGCCGCAATTGACAAGTACATCGGGCGCGCCCAAGCGAATCTTTCGGTCTTGCCGTCGAATGTGTACGCCAAAACACTCGCGTCGCTCACAGAATATCTTTCAGGACAAAGTCGGTCGCTTCTCAGGGAAGCGGTCGCGGCATAGACAGTCAGGGCTCAAGGGACATCGTTATCGTCATGAAGCTGAAGGAATCATTCAAACTTGGCGGCCGGTTCTTGCGCAGGACCGACGCCCCCGCGCCTGTTGGTTCCCCGGCGCTGGAACATGAGATCGATCTCCAGCATGAAGACGACGAAACGCTCGTGCGGCGCACGCAAAAAGGCGAGAGCGCGGCCTTCGACGTTCTGGTCGGACGCTACAAGGAGCGGCTCTACGCCACGGTCTACCACATGACGGCCAACCACGAGGATGCCAATGACCTCGTGCAGGATACATTCATCAAGGCGTTCAAGAGCCTGCGCAGCTTTCGCGGCCAGTCGAGTTTCTACACGTGGGTCTACCGCATCGCGGTAAATCGCACGATCAATTTCATCAAACGCCGCAAGAACCGCAATCAATATAGCCTGGACGATGTTGACAGCTCCATCCAGAACGATCCGGACCTTGTCGAATTGATGTCGCATGTCACCCCGCGGCGCGAGGCCGGGTTGGCGGAGCTGCACCAGAAATTGAACGAAGCCCTGCAGCAATTGTCCGAGCCCCATAGAGCGGTAGTGACGATGCATGACATTCAGGGAATGACGCACGCCGACATCGCCCGGGTGATAAAATGCTCGGAAGGCACTGTCCGTTCGCGGCTCTTCTACGCCCGGCAACAGTTACAGGGCTTGTTGAGCGACTATTTGTGAAGTGGGTCATGGATTGCAAAAAAGCACAACGATTGTTTGACGATCTCGCGCACGAGCGGCTCGTCCCCGAGACTGCGGCGCACGTCCGTCGTCACCTCGCCGAGTGCACGGATTGCCGCGTGCTGGAGCAACGCGGCGCCCGTCTCCAGCGGCTCCTCGCGCTCAAACGCTACGAGCGGCCGGCCCCGGAGTATTTCGACAATTTTCACTCGGAGTTTCACAGCCGATTATTGGCGGAAGCGCAGCACACCGGATGGTGGGAACAGGCGTTGGGACGCATTGAAAACCTGCTGGCGATCGGCTCGCTGCGCATGTGGCGTTATAGTGTTGCCAGCGCGGTGGGCGTGGCCGCGGTCGTGGGGTTGATGTGGACGAGTGTGCGTCCGTCGGGCGATTTCGCCAGCCAGGCCGCCGCCGACCCGTCGCTGGTTGCGGAGGAAACGATGCTGCCCCCGCCACATTCCACGCCGAGTGCCATTGCCGCGTCACTCACCGGCTTGTCGCGCGTGTCTTCGTCAGATTACCAGCCCTCGACGGCTGGCAGTGTGGTCTTGGTTCCGACGCCGACGCGTGCGGATTCTCCCGCGCCTCGCTACGTGTTGGATCGCATCGCCGTCACCCCTGCCAGTTATGAAGTTGCCAGCGTCCATTTTTAAGCGGCGCATCACATTCTGGGCCGCGCTCCTCGTTACCGCCGGATTTACGGCGGCTTTCGCGGCCACCCAACTGGAAACCATGGAGCAGGAAGTCTCGGCGATTTGCGAGAAATCCAGGGATGCCGTCGTCAAGATTCACGCCCAACGCCAATTCCAAATTGGCGGGTTGCCGTTCCTTCCCTCCCAGTGTGTCGGTACCGGCTTTTTTATCGATAAAAACGGAGACATCCTCACAGCGGCCACGGTCCTGGATGACGCCGACTCGTGCTGGATTGAGTGGCGCGGCCAGAAGGTAAATGCCCGCCTGATCGGACGTGACCCGCAGACAAACCTCGCATTGCTCAAGATCGAACCCGAGGACGGGATGGCCACGCCGTTCCTCCCGCAGGGCAATTCCGATGAACTGCACGTCGGATCCATGGTCATCGCCATCGGGTTTCCCTACGATCTACCCAGCATGCCCGTCGTGGGGTTTGTCGGGGGATGGGATATCCAGAGTGGCGGGCACGTATTCGCCACCAGTCACATTCGTGCGGGTTGCCGGTTGAGCCGGGGACAGGGTGGCGGCCCTGTGCTGAACGTACACGGCGAGGTGATCGGGGTCGCCGTGGCGGCATACATGGACGACCAATGCTACGTGCTGCCGATCAATGCCGCACGCAAGATCACCGCCGACATCCTGGAGTTGGGCGGACCCCAGCACTCATGGGTTGGCCTTGGCGTCTCGGAGAAGCGATTGGCAATCAACCTCGCCGAGCCAAATCAACCACAGGTTGTCATTCAACAAATCTACTCGAATGCGCCGGCGGCCTCGGCCGGCTTTCGCGTGGGTGATGTCGTCGTGAGTATCACGAGCAACGAGGTCCATCACTCGGCCGACGTTCTCAACGTGATGTTCTACCACCGCGTCGGGGATACCGTTGAGTTCACGGTGCTGCGGGATGGACAAGAGATGAAACTCCTCCTGACTGTCGGCGCCCGTCCCTCGCAGGAAGCGTTCGATTTCCAACCAGTCCAGCAGATCGTTCCCGGAAGGCAACCCGTCCAGTGGCCAATGATGGTCCCGACAGCCCGGCAACGCTAGGCCCGCTCTATTTCTTGCCGACTTTTGCGCGGACGTCGTCGAGCTGGCCTGCGGAACCGAGCACTTGGTTCTTGTGTGCGATCATTTTGGCGTACTCGTCGATGTAAATCTTGCCGGGATCGCGCAAGTCAAACTTGTCGGGGTGATCGCGGAAGAATTCGCGATGGACGCGCGTCCAAACCAGACGGCCATCGGTGTCGATGTTGACCTTGCAGACGCCCATCTTCGCCGCGGGCAGGAAATCCTCCTCCGGAACACCACTGGTGTCGGGCATATGCCCCCCGGCGGCGTTGATGCGATCCACTTCGTCCTTCGGCACGCTGGAACTGCCGTGCATCACCAGCGGCACTCCCGGCAACAGTTTCTCGATCGCTTCAATGACTTCGAAATGCAGGCCCATCTTCTTACCCGGCTCGGCCTTGAACTTGTACGCACCATGGCTCGTGCCAATCGCAACGGCAAGCGAGTCGCACTTGGTCATCTCGACAAATTGCTTCGCCTCTTTCGGGTCCGTGAGGCAAACGTGCCCGGAGATGTCTTCCTCCACGCCACCCAGCATCCCGAGTTCCGCTTCGACGGATAGGCCTCGTGGGTGCGCGCGGTCCACCACGCGCTTCGTGATCGCGGCATTCTTCTCGAACGGCTCGTGACTGGCGTCGATCATCACGGAACTGTAAAAGCCCGAATCGATGCAGTCGTAACAGGTCTGCTCGTCGCCGTGGTCAAGGTGCACCGCAAAAATCGCGTCAGGGAAAACCTGCTCGGACGTGCGAATCATCGCCTCCAGATAGCGTTTGTCCGTGTATTTGCGCGCGCCCCGGCTGAGCTGGATGATGAACGGCGCCTTGCTGTCGACGTTGCCTTTGAACAGGCCAACGGTCTGCTCCAAATTGTTGATGTTGTAAGCGCCAACAGCGTACTTGCCGTAGGCGATCTTGAACAGTTGTGCGGTCGTGACAATCATCTCGCATCCTCCTCATTAAACACCCTCCCCGATCAATCGGGTCGGGTCGAAACCAACGCTCTCGCCGAAGTCACACTAACGAACGCCCGCCAACGCGTCAAACTTGATTTTGGGCGCGTACCAACGGATCGCGGGAGGGCGGGGCACCCAACGTAAACCACCTCACGTTGATTACGTCGGATAAACCATACGTCCCGCCAAACACCATACCTTAGGATTGATCCATCGAACCTCACCCGCGCTGGTCTTGCGACGTGAGTCAATACGGCAGCGGAAACTTCGCGGTCAACGCCCGCACTTTGTCCTTCACGCTGGCTTGCAACGCCGCATCCTCCGGTTTCGCGAGCACCTCAGTGATAAGGGTGGCAACCTGGTCCATGTCGGTCTCCTTCATGCCGCGGGTGGTGACGGCGGGGGTGCCGAGGCGGATACCGCTCGTGACGAGCGGTTTTTCGGGGTCGTAGGGGATGAGGTTCTTGTTGACGGTGATACCGGCCTTGTCGAGCGATTCCTGCGCGATCTTGCCGGTCAGTTTCTTCGGACGCAGATCGACGAGCATGAGGTGATTGTCGGTGCCGCCGCTGACGATGCGGAAGCCCCGCGTTGTCAATGCGACCGCGAGAGCTTTGGCGTTTTTCACAATCTGCCGCTGGTAATCTTTGAAGTCGGGCTTCATCGCTTCGAGGAAACACACGGCTTTCGCGGCGATGATGTGCATGAGCGGTCCGCCCTGGATACCCGGCAGCACCCAGCCATCGATCTCCTTGGCGTATTTTGCTTTGCACAAAATCAAGCCCGCGCGCGGGCCGCGCAACGTCTTGTGCGTGGTCGTCGTCACGAAATCGGCGAACGGCACCGGGCTTGGGTGAATGCCGGCCGCCACCAGACCCGCGATGTGGGCCATATCGACAAACAATAGCGCCCCGACGCTGTCAGCGATCTCGCGCATCCTCTTGAAATCAATGACGCGCGAGTAAGCGCTCGCGCCGGCGGTGATCATCTTCGGTTTGCAATCCTGCGCCTGTTTCGCCAGTTGATCGTAGTCGATCGTCTCGTTGTCCTGGCGCACACCATAGTGGACAACCTTGTAGAAGCGCCCCGAAAAATTGCGCGGCGAGCCGTGCGTGAGATGGCCGCCGTGGGCCAGTTCCATCGTCAGGATCGTATCCCCGTGCTGAATGCTGGCGAAATACACCGCCATGTTGGCTTGCGAACCGGAATGCGGCTGGACGTTCGCGTGCTCGGCGCCAAAAAGCTGCTTGGCGCGGTCGATCGCAAGTTGTTCGGCAATGTCCACGTACTCGCAGCCGCCGTAGTAGCGCTTGCCGGGGTAACCTTCGGCATATTTGTTGGTCAACACCGAGCCGGCGGCTTCGAGAATTGCGGGCGAAACGAAATTCTCGCTGGCGATCAACTCGATGTTCTCCTGCTGGCGCTGTTTCTCGCGCTGGATTGCATCGAAAATCTCGGGATCGGTCACGGCGAGTGCGGATGTCTTCTTTGTAGGCGTAGAGGCGATATTCATAATGTTGGGTGGATGGTCCATTTCGTCGACGCGACGGGCGTGGCGACCGCCGTCAAAGCTCGTGTGCAGCCAGACATCCAGGAGATGCTTGGCCTGTTCGTCGTTCAGATCGATTCCCGACAGCACGAGGACATTGGCGTCGTTGTGCTCGCGGCTGAGCTGGGCCCAGTGTTCGGTGCTCACCATCGCGGCCCGGATGCCTGGAAACCGGTTGGCGGCGATGCTCATGCCGATACCGCTTTTGCAGACCAGCACGCCCCGGTCGAAATTCCCCGCGAGCAATTCGCGCGCAACGACGAACGCGTACTCGGGGTAATCCACGGGCTCCGTCGTATGCGTGCCAAAATCCGCGAACGGATACCCATGCTGCGCGAGCCAGTCCTTCAGCGCCGCTTTGATCTCGACGCCGCCGTGATCGCCCGCCAGGGCAATACGCAGGGGCCCCGCCTTTGCGTTCGTCACCGGCGCGGATACCTCCCGGGACACTTTGCGCGCCGCCGCCGTGGTTTGCTCAATGAACACGATCAGGCTCGGTAACGCATCGCGAATTTGATCGCGCGTGCGGCGGTAGACCTCGATGGACTGGCCGATCGGATCAGCGATGTCCTTGTTTTCGTCGGGCCGGCATTCTTCGAACTCACGCGCGAGAAACGTCTTTTCCGCGGCGAACGGAAACAATGTCTGGAGCGCGTCCTGGTGCTGGCGCGTCATGGTAAAAATAAAGTCGGCTTGCCGGACCAGTTCCGTGTTCAGCGCCTGACTGAGATGGGACGAGATATTGATGCCCAGTTCGGCCATCACCTCGGCGGCGACGTCGGTCACGCCCGCGCCGTCCAGCGCGCCCAGCCCCGCGGAAGCGACTTGAACGTCGTCGCGACCGCGCAGCATGTGGCGGAGCAGACCCTCGGCCATCGGGCTGCGACAGACATTGCCTGTGCAAACGAAAAGAATCTTCTTCATCGAGTCCTTCTGCGTGCTGCCGGCGGACGAGTTACTCCCGCGTCCGTCATTCCCTGGACAGCAACACCCGGATCCCTTTCAAGATGTCGACGGCCCGTTGCAACACGACATCGCGCACGTTCTGGATATCGCCTTCCTCGTCGTGCTCCTTATCGGTATCGGCCAACTCCTCATCCCCGTCGAGGGACTGTCCGTGAAACGCCTTGACCAACTTGGCCTCGGTTAGCTCCTTCTTCTTTACGCGCGGCTGTAGGCTGGCGGTCAACGTCTCGTTGGTCTGCACGGCCAGCACAACATCGCGTTCCGTCTTTGGTTCGATCTTGACGGCCACATCCGGCGTGATGCCATTGGGAAACAGATCGACGGGTTTTGCCGCGCCGTTGGGCTCAGCCAGTACAATTTTCGCCGTGGCCAGACGCAGTGTCCGTCCGTCACTCAACTTCACATCCTCCCAGCCCGCCGCCGAACCCGCCGTTTGCGAGCCGATAACGATGCCACGATCCTGCGCCCGCAGTGCGCCGGCCAACGCTTCGGCGCTGCCGCGCGTTTGTGCGTTCACCAGCAACAGCAGCGGCGCGGATGTCAGATCGGCCCCCTCGGACGATCCAGTTTTGCTCTCCGTACTCGCCCGAAACACTTGCGCGCCCGTTTCCGAACTCTTGAGCGTGAACAATTCCTGCCCGTCGCCCAAAAACCGGCTCGCGACCGCCGCCGCCGCGGCGTAGTTCGTGCCGTCGGCAAAGCGCAGGTCCAACACGTACCCCACGACCTTGGCGTCGGCAAATCCTTTCAGCTCCGCATCGAGGGCCGCAGGAGTCCCCGCCGCGATGTCGGGGAGCCGGATGTAACCGATATTGGGATCGATGATTTCCGCGCGGGCAAGGGGAACCGTTGCGTTTATATCGTTGGTAACGGCCTTCGCGTCGTTCGTCGATGGCGTTTCCGGCGCGACAATCACGGCCCCGCGGCCCAGCGCTTCGAGGATCCCGGTGACGGTCGCTTCGTTGAGCAGCTTCTCGTTGAGCTTGTCGTGATCGACGTAATTCGATTTGAGAACGCTGATGAGTTGAGACGTCTCTCGTAACGACGTATCGGCGGTGGCGGCGCGGCACTGCGGCGTCGCTCCGGCCCACACCAGCAACACAGTCACGGCAATTTGTACGGCAACTATTTTCATGATATCTCGCACCATCAAACTTTCTTTCGGCGGCCCATTCCGCCTGGATCATTTCCACGTAGCACGGGCGGCAATATCGCGGCGAAAATGCGCGCCGTCAAAATGAATCTGCTGCACAGCTTCATACGCGCGCCGCGCCGCCGTCTCAATGTTTTCGCCCAGGGCAGTGACACCCAAGACTCGACCGCCATCGGTCACGATCTGACCACTGGTATTCCGCTGCGTGCCCGCATGAAACACGCAGACTTTATCCGACTTGGCGGCTTCTTTCAACCCCCCAATAGTCTGGCCGCGCCCGTACTCACCGGGATAGCCGCCAGCGGCCATAACCACGCAGACTGCCGCGTCGCCCTTCCACGCCAGCGGCAGCCGACTCAACGAGCCATTGATGGTCGCTTCCACCGCCTCGACCAGGTCAAATTCCATCCGTGGAATCACAACCTGCGTTTCCGGGTCACCGAATCGACAATTGAATTCCAGCACTTGCGGGCCGAGGTCGGTGAGCATCAAGCCGGCGTAGAGCACGCCCCGATACTCAATGCCTTCCGCCTGCAGTCCGGCGAGCGTGCGTCGAAAGATCTCGGCGACCTGCTCGTGGAGCTTCTCGTCGAGCAGCGGCGTCGGCGAGTACGCGCCCATCCCGCCGGTATTCGGGCCGCGGTCTCCGTCAAAGGCGCGCTTGTGGTCCTGCGCCGCCGCCAGCACCCGAAACGATTGACCATCGACCAGCGCCATGACGGACAGTTCGTCTCCCCGCAGACATTCTTCGATGACCACCTGCTGGCCGGCCGCACCGAATACCTTCTGCTCCATGATTTCGGCGATGGCGCGTTCAGCTTCTTCGATCGACGCCGCGACAATCACGCCCTTTCCCGCGGCCAGCCCGTCAGCTTTCACGACGATCGGCGCCTCGATGTTGCGCAGGTGAGCGCGGGCCGCGTCGGCGTTGTCGAAGATGGCGGCGGACGCGGTCGGCACATTGTATTTCAGGAGAATACTTTTCGAGAATACCTTGCTGCCTTCCAATTGCGCGGCGCGCCTGTTCGGGCCGAAAACGCGCAAGCCTTTGGCCTGAAAAACGTCCACAATCCCGGCGCACAACGGCACTTCGGGCCCCACGATGGTGAGATCGATTTCCCTCTCCGAGGCGAAGGCGGCGAGTTGGTCGAGATTAGTGACCGCAATCGGCACGCATTCCGCCAATTCCGCGATGCCGGCATTGCCGGGCGCGCAGAACAATTTCGTAACGCGCTGGCTTTGGGCGATTTTCCAGACGAGCGCATGCTCGCGCCCGCCGCCTCCAATAACGAGAATTTTCATCGCGGGATCGGGAGCCACTGTAGGTGAAAGGTTTCGAACCGGTCAACCCGTAAACCCCCGGACCCACCACCGGCCCGGCGCCGCAGAGCGCTACTGCGTTGCTGTCTCCGTCAGGTGCGCGCCCGTGTCATCGACACCGTCAAGTCGCATCTGGGATTTCGCTGGTTTGAGCGTCCCGAAGAGCGAACTGCTCTGGGTGCCGGTGGTAAATGTGCGGTCGATGACCGCATTGAGCTGATTGCGCGAGTTGGCGATGATGGCGCCGGTGAGTGTGAACGAAGCCGTATCACTCAGTCCCTGCCCGGTGATATCGAAGAGGGCTGGAAAATTGGTCGCTGGAGTGATCGTGTACAGTTCATGAAGGGTCTTGCCCAACCGGTGCACGACAGCGGTCCACGAGCCGCTTAAATCAGGAAAATCCGCCGGCTGTTCGCCGATAAAGTGAAACCGGCCGTGTTTGTTGCTGATGCCGTTCGCGCGGAACTTGCCCGTGCGCAGCAGATGGGCTGTGAATGTGAAGCCTACGCCCACAGTGTCGAGTGTTTGCACGTAGGCGACGACCACGTCGCCTTTCTTATTGAATGCCCACGTGCCGGCGATCGTGAAGAGCCCCAATTGCTTTCGTGTGATGCCGTAGCCGCTGACCGTGAAGTCGTTGGAAAACGTCATTATTGATGTGCCTTTGTCCGTGCCCAGAATGGAGACCTGCCACGAACCGACCGGCGAAAGAGTTTGCCCGCGCGAGACCGCGGGTTGAACGACCAATGCGCCCCAAAACAGGGCGCAAATCAAGAACGACCGCTTCATTACGTCCTCCTTGTTGTTACGAACTTCCCCAAGGAATTGTGTAGCGCGTTTTGCATTCGCTGGCAACGGAAAAAATGGCTGTCGCGGCGCGAAACGCAAAGAGTGATTAAACGGCGGGGTGAAGACACCGTTCGAATGGAACAGTTACCTGAATCACCGGCCCATCGCATCGTGCCCGTAGTTGACGACCTGGTTCAGGGCATCTGCCACGTTGGTCAGATTGCCGACAGCGTCCGTATCTGAAGCTCGTCACGCCGGTGAAGCGAAACGGGCACGAGTCAAGCGTTGATCCTTTTCACAAAGACAGAGCAAATTCAAAACCTATTATTATTCCCAAAAAAAATATGGCCAGTTGTCATGATGCGTACCTCCGATCTTGTAAGGGAACGCCCTACGACAGAATCAGGGAAACCCTGATAGACAGATATGCATCCCTTGCGGTATATGAGTCCGCAGGGTCACCTATGAGTGAGGATAGAAGCCAATTCTTACAACTTCGCCTTGCGTCAAAAAATGGCGACGCGGTAAGAGACAAATTCCCATGAGCAAAGGAGGATTCCGATGCCACGATCAGCAAAGACCGTCTCGATTCGCCAACTGCAAGCTGCGGTGAAGACCGCACTGGAAGCCGCACAGAAGGAACATCCCGGTTTGAAGATCGACCTCGCTGCTACCGAGGGTGTTACTGTTTCTTTGCCTGTCTATGTCCGGTTCCCGTCGATCGCCGGCTTGCCGCCATTCCCAGGGCCTGAACGTGACCTGCAGGGCTTGGTGGCGTTTAACGACGCTTTCGTCGCCAGTCTTGCGGGCAACAAGGATATTTCCGCGCTGGGCATAGATGGCAAGTTCGAGCCAGCCATCTACCTTTCCCGCGGAAAGATTACCCTTGGATTTGTGCCCGCCGATGTTTCTCTCACTCAATAAACAAAGGAGAATGCGGACATGCTGAAACCGTCCGCTCCGAGCGCGCGAGATGCGCTACTTTGCCCCAGTTCACAACCCGGGGTAGAAGGGGCGCGTGTGCTTGGCGTCGTTCAGCAAACCTCCCACGGACCGGAAGTCACATATCTCGATGAGTTTCTTCCGGCAACGCCAGATGTACTCGCCATGGCGGCTCCGGTTCACCCGACGGAGGTCTTCCGCCTCGCTGCAAGGTGTCAGACAAATCGTTGTCCGCACTTTGACGGCGCCAACTGTGGCTTGGCCACACGAATTGTTCAAATCCTGCCTGCGGTCGTCGACGCACTGCCACAATGTCAAATCCGCCCTGAATGCCGGTGGTTTCAACAGGAAGGCGCGGCGGCGTGCCGTCGGTGTCCCCAGATATCGACAGTGAACTACGACCCATCGGAGACGATGCAAAGTGTTATCAAGTTACCGCCGGTGACAGAACAACTCGTGCCTAGTTCGGGCGGGAGGCCAAGGCTTTGAGGCAGGTTATGCGTTCAATGTTCGCATGCCGAAATATACTGTGAATCTCAGTCCAGGCTCGCCGGGCTTGGCATCGGTACCGTCCAGCATCTCCTGCTGATTTCAAATATCCCAACCGTCACCAAGTGCATAACTTGTCGTATCGTTTTTTTTGGTATTTCTCGACAACTCCCAAATCGGCGTTCTGGCTTTTGTTGAAAGCAGGAGCATGGAACAAGGTGTAAGGAGTAAATGCAAACTACAAAGCGCTCTTGGCAACCGTGACTAACCTGAGCCGGTTTCGAGCACCGCGACGGCCATGGCCAGGGCCTTCTCGTAGACCGGATGGCGCCCGGGGTGGTCGAGTTCCTGGGACAAGAGGGACGCGTCATCCGTCGGCCAGAAGGCGCGTTTGCGCGGCAAGCCGCAGGCATTCGGCATGTCGATGGTCGCACTCGCCACACGTTCGCCGTGGTTCTTGCGAACCGAAAACACCGCGTCGTCGGTCTTGATGGCCACCGACAACATGCCCACCGACGTTGTGTCGCGATCGTCGCTGGCGGAGAGATGAATGTTGGCCCGGGCTTCGGCCACCGGCCAGCCCAACTGAGCGGCAACCCACGAGCCATACAACAATGCGCGCACGCCAGCGCCCGGACCACTTCCATACACGACATCCACAGCGCGGATGTGCGTGAGTTCGGCCCGGCAATGCGACTCGTCGAAAAATTCCGCCGCGAGTTTCTGCCATAATTCCAGCCGCGTCCAGCTCAGGTCGGTGAAGCTGCAGCGCGGGTGTTCAGTGATGACCTGGGCCAGGCGGGCGAGTTGTGGCTGCGGGTCGGACCACATTGAGGTGTCGTAAATGACCCGGTCCGCCACGGCCACGAGGCGACGAAACAGGTCGAGCCTGTTCAGGAAATTGCCCGGCCACCAGACGACGGTCGGGAGGTCAGATTCCAACAACGGCAGCACGGCGGAGCCGAGGTGCGCCACGCTTTGGCCGGTCGCGTGAATCGCGATTTGTTCGCAGCACACCTGTTTCTGGCCGGTGCCGGCGAGATGGCAATGCGCCGAGATGGACGCGGACAATTCGGATTGCGCCGCGTCCGATACAGCCGACAGCACAATCGCACGGCATGGGTGATGACTCGTAAGCGTGCTGACCACTTCCGTCGCGTGCGACGCCTCGGCATCGGTTTCACAAAGCACCACGAAATTGAAGAGACAGGCCCGCGTGATCTGGCGTTGCGATGGGTCTTTTTCCGACTCCGCCGCCAGTTGCCAGAGCTCCCGAAGCTGGCGCTCGATCTGCGCCACATCAACAGCGGTCTCGACGCCCGCAGTGAACGTTTCGAGTTGCGCGCTATTGGGCATGGGTTACGGTCGTCTCCATTCCCGGTTGTCACGCTGGATGAACTCATCCGCTTCGGTCGGCCCCCACGAGCCGGACTCATAAGGGAACGGCGCCGGCGCCGTGTCCCACCCTTCGATGATCGCGTCGATGATCTGCCAGGAGCGCTCGACCTCGTCGCGGCGCGTGAATAACGTCGAGTCGCTGATGATGGCATCGTGCAGCAAGCGCTCGTAGGCCTCGGGTGACCGCGTCCCGAAGCTGCCGCCGTAACGAAAGTCCATCTTCACCGGCTGCAGGTTGATCGCATTGCCGGGCACTTTCGCGTTCATGCGGATCGCGATGCCTTCGTCGGGTTGGATGCGCAACACCAGCGCGTTGGGCTGCAGCGGTGCGGACGATTCGGCGGCGAACAGCACGGCGGGCGGCGCATTGAACTGGATGGCGATTTCGGCGACGCCCTTGGGCAGCCGTTTGCCGTGGCGGAGGTAGAACGGCACGCCCGCCCAGCGCCAGTTGTCGATGAACAACTTCAGCGCGACGAACGTTTCCGTGCGCGACCCCGGGGCAACATTTTTTTCTTCGTGATACGCGGGAACAGGCTTGCCCGCCATCGAACCGCGGGCGTACTGACCGCGCACGGTAAACTGCTGGACTTGATCCGGCTTGATCGGGCGGATCGCGCGCAGGACCTTCACCTTTTCATCGTGAATGGCCTCGCCTTCCAGCACGGTGGGCGGTTCCATCGCCACGAGCGAAAGCAACTGCATCATATGGTTCTGCACCATGTCGCGCAGCGCGCCGGACTTGTCGTAGTACCCACCGCGGTCTTCCACCCCGAGCGATTCGGCAACCGTTATCTGGATGTGGTCGACGTATTTCTGGTTCCAGAGCGGCTCGAAAATCTCGTTGGCGAACCGCAGCGCGACGATGTTCTGGACCGTCTCCTTGCCGAGATAGTGGTCAATGCGGAAAATCTGCCGCTCGCCAAAGACACTGCTCAACTCGTGGTTCAACTCCTGCGCCGTGGACAGGCTGCGGCCAAACGGCTTCTCGACGATGATACGCGGCGGTGCGCCGTGGGTCCGGTCCGCCTGTGCCAGGTCGTTGGCGCCAAGTTGTTGGATGATGCCGATGAACTCCGTCGGCGCGGTGGCCAGATAGAACAGGCGATTGCCCGCCGTGCCGCGCTCGGCATCGAGTTTCTGCAGGAACTCGCCGAGAGACTTGTACCCATTGGCGTCCGCAAACTCGGATTGATGATAGAAAATTGCCTGCGCCAGCGCGTCCCACACGGCGGGGTTGATCGGTTGGAAGCGCGAAAATTGCGCGACGGACTCACGCAGCTCGGCGCGAAACTGATCGTGTGTCTTGGGCCGGCGCGCGAAACCGACAATGGCAAACGACTGCGGGAGTTGGCCCTCGTGCGCCAGGTTGTACAGGGCCGGGACGAGCTTGCGGTGCGTCAGATCGCCAGTCGCGCCGAAAATGACGAGCGCACACGGCTCCGGCGCCTGCCGCGCATCAATGCCTTCTCGAAGTGGATTGGTAGCGAGTGTGTTCTGCGTGTCCATGGCTCGTCCCAGAAACTACCATGAGTCCCCCGTGCAACGGAAGAGGGCAGTTGCAGTTGCGCGCTTCACGGTTTCGTCTTCAGGCCTTCGGCGATGGCGAGGGTGCGCTGTTTGGCGTCGAAACTTAGAAACTCGCGGGCCTTCAATGTCAACGCCGTCGCGACGTGGAGAATGTCAAAACTGGTGTGCCCGGCGCGCACAGTGTGAATGTTGCTCAGGCGCTCGGCCTCCCGGTGGACCTCTTCCCAGGCCACAGATGGAATGACGATCACGCCGTTGTCGATGTCGGACTCAAATGCGGCCAGCGCCGTCATCGCGGTGGATGCGGGCAGGGCCTTGCGGAATGCCGCGTAGCGTAGGGCGTTAGCAAACTCGAACGACAAGGCGCTGCCGACGTGGATCGGTTCTTTCATGGTCGTGGCATGGGCGCAGGCGGCTGCCGTGTTCTCCTGTGAGATATAGAGGCTAAAGAGGAAACTGGCGTCGGGGTAGGCGGTCATTCGTCACCCCGACTTTCCGCAAGAATACGGGCAGCTTGGTCCGCGGTCAAAACGAAATCGCCGCAATAAGATTTCATCCGCGCCATGAAGTCCGGCATCTGCACCTTGCCACGCTTCCTGGGGGCGGGCGGGTGCAACTCGGCAATCACTTTGCCGCGTTTGGTCACTTCCACTGTTTCGCCGTCTTCCACCCAGCGCATCACGCCGGTCACATTGTGCAAGAGCTGCCTGACACTCGCCTTTTTCATGTCTTACATTATGTCTAACATTACTCGGTTGTCAAGCTGACGACACAAGCGCAGGCAACTTCAGGGTATTATCTTGCCATATTTCGAAGGTAATCGCTGATTTCATGGGCAAAATGGGGGAGTACCGCTGCACAAGGCCTCCATCATTGGGCCAAAGGAGGTCGCCGCCTTACAACTTGCAACCATGAGCTAGTTCATGGCTCCTCCACATTCATAGCACTATGAGGCTCCCCCTCAAGCTCGTCAGGGTTTGTCGTGATGAGCGGTTCGTGAATTGGCGGTGACCGCTTCACGTGCAACATTCGATAGAAGCACCTCCTTTCGGGACGAAGTTCTACACTTCTCGAATGCGTCTTTTTTCTTGTCCCACCGACCGGCCTGTTTGTGATACTTTCGCCGCGTGATCATCCGCAACGTCATTCTGGATTGGTCGGGCACGCTCGTTGACGATTTGCTGCCGGTGGTGAAGACGACAAACCACGTGCTGGCATCGTGCGGGTTGCCGGCGATGACGCTACAGGAGTTCCGCGGGCAGTTTTGCCTGCCAATTCGCAAATTCTACGAGCACCGCGTGCCGCACGTGCCGCAGGCAACACTCGAACAGATGTTCCTGACGGAATATCCGAAACATCACGCCGAAATCACGCTCCTGCCGCAGACGTTGGAATTTCTTGGTTTCTGCCGGGAGCGGCAGATGGGCGTGTACATCGCCAGCACAGTGGACGCGCATACGTATGAAACGCAGATGGCGCGGTTCGGCATCGGACGCTTCATCACCAAGCCGTACATCGGCATCGAAGATAAGACGGCGAAGATTCATCACATTCTGGACGAGAACGATCTCGACCGGAACGAGACGATGTTCGTCGGCGACATGGAACACGACATTGAGGCGGGCCGGGCCGGCGGCATCCGCACCTGCGCGGTGCTGACGGGCTACAATCACCTCGACAAGTTGCGCGCGATGAAGCCCGATTTGATCTGCCATCACCTTGGCGAATTGCAGGAGTACCTCGCCCAGCGAGAGGTCGTGCGTGGATAAGATTCTCATCAAGGACCTGGAAGTGGACGCGCACATCGGCGTCACGGAACCCGAGCGGGCGCAGCCACAGCGGTTGCTCATCACGGTGGAATTGGAGTGCGACCTGGCCGAAGCGGGACGCACGGATGCGGTGGCTTCCACCACGCCCTACGACGTAGTCGCGGATATGATCCGCACGATGGTGGCGGAACGCCCGCGAAAACTCGTGGAAGCCGTAGCCAGTGAGATCGCGAAGATGATTCTTTCCCACAAGATGGCGCAAGCGGTCACGGTCGAGGTGAAGAAATTCAGTATTCCGCGAAGCCGGTACGTGGCCGTCCAAATCCACCGCAGCCAGTGAGGAATCCATGCGAATACGCCGTTATCTCTTCTTGATGGGGCTGATGCTGGCGGGCGTCGCCGTTCGCGGCGATACCATCAAATTGAAGGACGGCACCGTGGTCGAAGGCGACGTCACGGCGGAGGACGACGCGACGATCTCGATCCACCTCGAATTCTCCGGCGGCACGATCGCGGAGACGCGGCAGATCAACAAGGCGGACATTGCCGAAATCACGCGCTGGACTTCCGAGCAACGCGCAGCCTGGCAGGTGAAACGCGACTACGAGAGGCTGGAAAAATACCAGTTGAATCCGGATACGAGCTACGAGCCCTACTACTATTATCAGGTCCTCAACGACGGCTTCCGCAAGTTCCTGGCCCAGCACCCGGATTCGCCTTACACATCGAACATCACGGCGCGCATCACCCAATGGGGGGCGGAGCGGGACATGGTGGCCAGTGGAAAGGTCAAGCTCCACGGCCGCTGGTTGACCGCGGCTACCGGCACGCGGTTGGCGGAACACGAGCGCGGTCAGCGCCTGCTGCAAGAAGGCCGCTCGATGGTCGCCCAACGCCGGTTCGACTCCGCCGTCCAACAACTTCTCCCCGTCCTGTCCATGTCCGCCGAGACGAACCTTGTTCTACAAGCGCGGCCCCTGCTGGCCACGGCGTATCCGCAAGCAATGACGTCGCTCACCCGCCAGCGCTTGCAATTGGAGAGCAACGTCTCGTACGCCCAACAGCGGGTGGCCGTGGCCCAGCAGTCGGTGACCGAAGCCGAAGCCTCATTGAAACAAGCGACGGCGGATAACGCGCCGACAGTGGCCCAGGCCAGGGCAGCCGTTGTCTGGGCGCGCGGTGATATGAATTCCGCGCAAGACTATCTCGAACAGGTCCAGAGTGAATTGGCGGTCGTGACAAGGAAACTCGCCGAATTGAAATCGGAACGAGTCCCGGAAAAGCTCGCGGCATCGGCGCCCGACGCTCCCCAAAATCAGCCCGCGCCTTCCACCCCGTCTCCGCTCGCGGCTGGCGCCCCCGATGTGCTCGTGACCATCATGACCTGGACGAAGAACAACTGGCCCTTGATGGCGGTTGTCGGAGTCGGGATCATCTTTCTCATGTCGCAACTCACGAAACGCTGAGCCGGAGACATTTCTCAGCGCGGTTTACTGCCAGTATTTCTGGAAATTATCGGCGTCGGTCTTTTCGAAGGTGGGGAACCGCGTGTGCCCCGGATCGTTCTTCGGGACACCCAGCATTTGTTCCTCAATGTCCTGGTATACTGCAATGGGACACTGATCAAACCGCACCGCCAGGGCGCTGGGGTTATACCCATCCCAGATTTTCGGGACGATGACTGAGAGGCTGGTAAAGATGCAGCAGACCAGAATCGTGGCGGCGATGAAGCCGAAGATGGCCCCCAGTATCATGTCGATGAACTTGGGGTAGCGGGGCACGGCCTGTTGCGTCACCTGATTGAGAACCACGATCAGCGGCACGCACCCGACCAGGAACATCGCCCAGTAGGCCCCGAAAGCGCCGTAGCTGCCGGCGCCCGGCATGACTGACTCGACCCACCGTGTCGCCTCGTACCAGTACCGCAACGTGACCATCATCGCGAGGAACAACAACAGCGTACTGGTCAGTTCATAGAACACGCCGAAGATGACACCGAGCCGCGTCAGCGACAGAATCAACAAAATCGCCAACACGGTCAAAGCGACAGGCACGAAACTTTGCAGGTCGTTCATGGTCAACTCGCCTGGATGACGTCCTCCACGGACGTGATCCCCCGCAGCACTTTATCCCCCCCGTCGTCGTAGTAGGAACGCAACCCTTTTGCCGACGCGATTTCATACAAGGTCAACTCCTCGGCGCCCTCATTGACCGCCTTGCGGAGTTGTTCGTCCATCACCAGCAATTCAAATATTCCCGTGCGCCCCTGATAACCGGTGCCATCACACACCTCGCACCCGACCGCACGATAAATCTGGCTCCCGGGCGGAATCGCCAGGCCGACCTCATTGAGTTCAGCGCCCGTGGCCGCGTACGACTCACGGCAGCGCGGACACAGCATGCGCACCAGGCGTTGGGCGACGACCAGCAGCAGGGCCGAGGAGATCTGGTAGCGCTCCACCCCGATCTCTGCCAGCCGCACGACCGTGCCGACAGAGTGCTTGGCGTGCAGCGAGCTGAACACCAAATGGCCCGTCAACGCGGCGCGAACCGTGATCTTGGCCGCCTCCGCGTCGCGCATCTCGCCTACAAAAATGACGTCCGGATCCTGCCGCAGAATCGAACGCAACCCGGCCTCATAGGTGACACCCGCCTTCACATTGACGGGGATCTGCGTGGCGCCTTCGAGTTCGTACTCCACGGGGTCTTCGATGGTCATGATGTTCAATCGTTTACGGTCGAGACGGCTGAGGGCGGCGTAGATGGTCGATGTCTTGCCCGAGCCTGTCGGCCCGACGGAAAGGATAATGCCGTTGCGCGAGTGAATGACCCGGTCGAACTTCTCCATCATCTGCTGGCTCATGCCGAGATCGCCCAGACCGAGTAGCCCGGCCTTGCGGTCGAGAATGCGCAACACCATTTTCTCGCCGTGGATCGCGTTGGTTGTCGCCGCGCGGAAATCCACTTCGCCCGTCCCCGTGCGCACGCGAAATCGTCCGTCCTGGGCCTTCCGCCTCTCGGCGACGTCGATCTGCGACAGCGTCTTGAGCGCGGCCACCACGCGCAACCCATCCGTCCTGGTGAAGGTCAATCGCTCTTGCAGGGCGCCATCGATGCGGAAGCGGACGCGGCATCCGTCACTCTGCGGCTCGATATGGATGTCGCTGGCGCGCTCGCTCATGGCTTCTTCCAGGACTTCGCGGGCCGCTTCGATACCGGTCATTTCGGGCATGTCCTTGCGGATCTGGATCGGGTTGTTGTCCACATCCAGAAACTCCATCCCGACGCTTTGTTTCTTCGCCCCAAATTTGGCGGTGGTCTTGGTGCGACCGCCGAACAGCCCGCGCCTTTTCGGGGTCTCATCCGACTTCAAACCAGCCACGCGGCCGGTGAGCGTTCTGGGAAACTCGGTTTCGCCCAGCCGGCGCCGGCGCTGAACCATGTACATCACGAACCCGGCAAACGGAATCAGCAGGACGAAGGCATTGGTCCGGCGGATCATCTCGGGCATCCCTTTCACATCGTGTTGCACCCAAATCAGCACGGCAATCCAGGCCGTCACTGCCACCGCAACGACCAGTAGAAAGAGGTCCATGCTCCAGCGATGGACGTATGGTGGCGGAGTGGGAGAAGAAGACGGTTCAACCGATGGTGCTGGAGGAAACTCGTTCGCCTTCACCGGCGTCTGGACCGCAACGCCATCGACGCTCTCCACATCGTCGATGGCCAGTGTTATCTCGCCTTGAGGCACCGTGATCCGGATGCCGACGTTGTCGCGCTCCAGGATTTTCGTGTCGTGATAGTACGTGCCATCCTTCAGCTTCACTTCCGACGCGAAAAGCGAGTTGATGGCCAGGAAAGCACCGAGAATAAGCAAATTGAAGCGTCGCAAGGTGCGTGCCTCTCCCATTACGCTTGCACTCTGCCCGTCCGCCCGCCTGTGAGTCAACAGCAATTTCAGGCTAATCGTCGGCCGGCTCTTTGGCCGCCAGCGCTTCCGTCGCTTTTGAGTGATTGCCCTGCGCGTGGATCATCCCGCTCTTGCGCGCGAAGTCAAACAGCCCCCCGGCGTCAATGACCGGTCGCGCCTCACCGAGCGGTTTTGTCGCCAGCACTTTCGAAGATTTGAGAATCGTGAGCGTGTTGGCGTCCAGATCGAGTTCCACTTCGTCACCCGTGTTGATCGTATCGCAAATCCGCGCCGTTGATTCCACCGGGTACAGTTCGCCCGTCGCAACCGAGTTGCGGAAGAAAATGCGGGCGAAACTCTCGGCCACGACGGCCTCGCAGCCCGCGGCACCGAGCGCAATCGGGGCATGCTCGCGCGAACTGCCACAGCCGAAATTGCGTCCGCCGATGACAATCTTGTACGGCGTTTGGGTCTGGCCATCGGGAATGTACCGCATCGGATATTGGTCCTTTGGCAGACCGCACAGAGCGAAGCTGCCGAGTTTCTCGTATTCCTCAGGAATCGTCGGCACGAGGTTCAAATACTGCGCCGGTATGACCTGGTCGGTGTCGATATTGTCCCGCACGACGTAGGCTTTTCCGCGAATGACCTTGCTCATGGTGCCACCACCCTACGCAAAGGACAGGGATGAATCAACTCTCAAAACCCATGGGCCAGAGGCGGGTCCGGAGCCGCGGTGGGTGGTTGGTCCGCTGCGGACTGCGAAGTGAATCGGAGCGGGAAAGTTACGGAGTCACACGGCGGATCTTTAGGCAGCGCGTGTACAGCCAACTGAATAGCGGCACGCCGATGAGACCCAAATCGGTCGCCGCGTTGCCCAGATACATCACGTGGCCTGCTTGCGACGCGGGACTGAACTGAATCATGCCCCCCATCACCGACGCCATACAGCCCCCCAGAACGCAAAAAACGGAAACTACCGCGAGAATTCCAAAAACACACCTGAAAAACTGGATCCCGATGCGTTTATGATACGCATCCAGAGTTCTTGAGTTGGTGTTAAAAGCAGGCCAGCTCGCGGTTTCATGCGGATAGCCACTATGGAGCGCGACCTTGTTCATTGTGGCCTTCATTATCAGCAAGTTACCTACCAGCTTTTGGCCGCGTTCAATTCTGTCGGTTGCGGCGCACGCCGACATGGGAGGCGGTAATTCTGCTCGTGAAGTGTGCGGTGCCAAGCCTTGGCAAGGGGACTGCTATAGAGCTTTCCATGCCCGAGTACAGCGATCCTGAGAAGAGCTACACCATCAGTTACCCGGAAGGGTGGCTGCCTCTGACGCACGAAGGCTCCCCGCACGTCAGCCTCGCCAGCTTGACCACTGGCGGCTATCTGAAGGTGGAAGCCTGCCAATTTGAGAAACCGGTCCCGGATACGATGCGCCCCGACAGCGCGTTGCAGTCGCTCCTCGAGTGCGAGAAACGCAGTTGGCCGCAGATTGATGACCCGGTCATCCAACGTGGCTCCCGCAGCGGCGCCGCGCAGGCCTACATGACGTTCACCCGTGTCGAGCCAAAGGGGGAGGAGCACCTTGCCGATTTCGGGCACACGCGCGCGTGGGTGTTCAGCCGCGGCCGGGTTCAGGTGCGCTGTCTCTACCGGTGCCGCAGCAGCGATGCCGGTGTGGACGACGAAGAGTTGGACGGGATCATCGGCTCGATCGAGTTGCACGATGAACCGCATCTCGATGCCTCCACGTTTACGAACTACTACTTCAGCCTCTTGAAGCGCCATCGCCCGCAACTGGGAATCCGACCGCCCGAAGGGCTGGCGTTGACCCTCGCGGACGGGCAGACGGTTCTGCTCGAGCATTTGTACCATCACTACCTGCTCGAACCGCATCGGATGGATGAGCTGATCGAATCACACATCAACCTGCTCGATTATTGCAGCGATGACGTGCCCGACCTGAAAAATTACAAGCTCATCAAATCGTTGTTGTTCCCAAAGATCTTCCGCGCCGCTTCCCGCAGCCAACCGGCGCATCGGTTGTCGCTGTGGCCGGGGATTGCCATCGGCGCGGTCATCCAGGGCACAGTCTTCACCTACGGTGTGAATTCGGAGCGGCTCAAGAACTGGTCGTGTGAATCGTTGGATGACATCATGGACGACCTCACCGACAATCTCTACGGCATCCAGCCCGTTGCGCCACGGGGCTTGCGGAATGAGGAAGGCTTGACACAGGCCATCAGCTACGTCGATCACGCCTTCAGCGCGTCGTTCATCCTGTTTGAAGATTTTTACGCGACGACCTCGCACAATCTTAGTGCCGAGGAGTTTCTCGTCGGCCTGCCTGATCCGAGTTGCGTGTCGTGCTTCCGCGACGATGATCCGCGCTTTGTCGTTCAACACACCGCCATGCTGCGCTGGGATTACCATCGGAGCGTGGAGCGATTGACCGATACGATCTATCTCATCAGCGGTCCGTCCCCGAAAGACATCAAGCCCTACGACATCCTGCACTGCTGCCCGAAGAAGGCGTGAACGATTGTTCGTGGGCGTCTGCTTGATCTGCTATCAGGCGCCGATCTTCTCTCTGATCACTCCCGCAATCTCCTCGGCAAACGACTTGATCTGGTTGCCGTCGGGGCCTTCGATGAGAAGACGCGCTTTGGGTTCGGTGCCGGAGTAGCGGAGCAGCACGCGGCCCTGGCCGTTGAGTTTGGCCTCGACGTCCTTCACGAGTTTCATCACGTCGGGCAGCGTCTCCCACGCAGGTTTGTCTTTCACCTTCACGTTCACAACCACCTGTGGGAATTTCGTGCAGACCTTGCGCAGTTCGCTCAGCGGCTTGCCAGTGTCCATCATGATGCGCAACACCTGTAGCGCGCTGATAATCCCGTCGCCTGTTGTGGTGTAATCGCGGAAAATCATGTGGCCCGATTGCTCGCCACCGACATTCAGATCGTCCTGCAACATCCGTTCGATAACATAACGGTCGCCGACCTGCGTGCGCACGACCTGCCCACCGGCCTGGCCAATCGCATGGTCCAGTCCGAGGTTGCTCATGACCGTCGCCACGAGCGTATTCTTCTTGAGTGAGCCACGCGCCAACCAATCCAACGCTGTGATGGCCAGCACGTCGTCACCATCCACGAGATTGCCCAATTCATCGCACAACTGCACGCGGTCGCCATCGCCGTCGTGGGAAATCCCGATGTCGGCGTTGTGTTCCCGCACCGCGCGGCACACCACATCGGGGTGCGTACTCCCGCATTCGTAATTGATGTTGGTGCCGTCGGGTCGATTGTTGAGCACGGTCACTTTTGCGCCCAATTCGAGCAACACGCAGGGGGTGCTCTTGTACGTCGCCCCGTTACCCACATCGACAACGACTTGCAGGCCTTCCAGCGTCATCCCCTTCGGAAACGCCGCTTTCGCGAACTCAACATACCGCCCGAGGGCGTCATCAATACGCACCGCTTTGCCGATATCGTCGGCGGTGGGGCGAATCTTCTCGATCTCGCCGCTGAAAACCAAATCTTCAATCTGTTTCTCGATCGCGTCATCGAGTTTGTACCCGTCATCACGGAAAAACTTGATGCCGTTGTCCTCATAGGGATTGTGGGACGCGGTGAGCACGATGCCCGCGTCGGCGCGCAATGACCGCGTGGTGTACGCGACGCCCGGTGTGGGCAGTGGACCGATCAGCAACACGTCCACGCCCATCGAGAGAATGCCCGCCGAGATGGCGTTCTCCAACATATAGCCGCTGAGACGCGTGTCTTTGCCGACCACAATTTTGTGGCGGCCATGCCCCTTGGCCACCGGCGCACGCGACCGAAATACATGCGCCGCCGCGCGGCCCAGTTTCAAGGCGGTTTCGGAGGTGACCGGCTCAACATTGGCGACGCCACGGACCCCGTCCGTGCCGAACAGCTTCTTGGCATTCCCCATAAAATCTACGGCCTTTCTTCTACACCGCGCACCGGCGCATTGTCAACCGGGCGACCCGGGCCAATGCGCACATCCACTTCCACCCAATGCCGCTGCGCCAAGCCCTCGGGAAACGCCAGCGGCGTCAACTCGACGCGCTCGCGGAATGATGTGCGGCGCCCGGTCACGTCGATTGGCAACGTGGTGATGTTCGCCATACCGTTCAGGAGCGTCTTTGGTCCTTTCAGTTTCACGGTTTCCGGCTGGGTGACCACGCGTTCGGTCGTCAAATTGGGGGGTAGTTCGCCTCCAAACTGCGGTTGCACAGGCAATTCACGCTCGATCATTTCGTCCACGTTGACGGTGACCTCAGCCGGATCGATGTCCACAATCTGCACGCGCCGCGAATGGCGCACGGAGCGTGGAGTCAGTCTCACGGGGATCGGCCCCAGGCGATCGTCCTGCGTCAAGTCCACCACCGCCGACAAATCCTGCCGCGACGCCTGCCGCACGTCCTCGCGTGTGCCGCGCACGGTCACCGTAATCGTCGAAACGCTGGTTTGCAGGAGCGTCAACCCTGGCTTTGCCTTGACTTCCAATGGCACGCCCTCAATCACGCGCGAGTCACTGGTGACGCCCTTGACGAACAACCACGTACAGGTCGCCAGCACCAGCGACACGAACTTCAGACCGGCATTGTCCAGGCTCCAGTGCATCAGGATTTCGCCTCTTCGTGCCGCTTCTTGGCGTGCTCCTCGCCCGTACCGGAGGCCTGGCCCTCGAATCCTTCCGCCGCGCGGTCATTCCCCTCCTGCTTGGACGCTGCATCACGCATCAGCAGGCCGCCGAATACGCGCCGCGCTTGCTCGGCCAACCAGTTGCTGCGCCGCGTAACGGTGGTCAGCGTCGTCACCAGAAACGCACGCAACCCGTCCCCGTCCAATCCCTGCACCAGATGTCCGCGATGCGCCACGGAGATTTCCCCCGTCTCTTCGCTGACCACAATCACCACCGCGTCCGTTTCTTCCGTCAACCCCATCGCCGCGCGATGGCGCATCCCGGTGCTTGCGCTCAATCCCTTTCGCTGGGTCAGCGGAAACACGCATGCTGCCGCCACGATCTGGTCGCCGCGCAACACCACGCCGCCGTCGTGCAGTGGCGTATTCGGAAAGAAAATTGTCGTGAGCAATTCGGGCGTCGCTTTGGCATCAATCGGCACGCCCGTCTCGGCCACGCCGCGGAACCCGATCTCGCGCTCGACGGCCATCAATCCGCCGCACCGCTTCTGTGACAGTGAGCGCGCGGTCTCGACCAGGACATCGATCATTTCGCCGCGCTGCTTCGGACTGGTGAAAAACTGGCGGCTGCCAAGTTCGGCGAGAGCCCGCCGCAATTCAGGCTGAAAAATGACCAGTACCGCAATGGCCAGAAAGGTGAGGAAGCGACTGAGAATCCAGTTGATTACATCCAATTGAAAAATCTGGGTCACCCCGATGATGCCCAGTAGAACGATGATGAAGCCGGTCAGCACGGCCGCCCCGCGTGTCCCGCGAAACAGCATGAACATGTAATAATAAAATGCCGCCAGCAGCCCGATCTCGAAGACCGGCTTCCAATACGCGGCGATGAAATCCAAAATTCGGTCCATGGATTGTTATCGGGCCTGTTTCACTGCTTCCACCATCCGTACCACGTCTCTCATCTCGGCAACGTCATGCACGCGCACAACGGCGGTGCCCTGCGCCACCGCCCAGGCGACCGTCGCGGCTGTTCCCCAGAGCCGCTCGTCCGCATCGCACCCTGGCACCGCACCCGGTCGGGCCAGTACCCTGCCGATGAACGACTTGCGCGACGTGCCCACCAGTAGCGGGCAACCGAGCGAGCCGATTTCGTCCAGTCGCGCCAGTAGCTGCAAGTTGTGTTCCATAGTTTTGCCGAAGCCGATACCCGGGTCAACGGCGATTTGCGTTTTTTTCAGTCCACGCGACTCGGCAAACACGATTCGCTCTGCCAGGAATGACCGCACTTCCGCGACCACGTCGTCGTAATGCGGGGCCTCCTGCATGGTTTGCGGCGTCCCTTGCATGTGCATCAGCACGAGGCCCGCGCCGGCGTCGCGCACGACATCGACCATGCGCGGATCGAATCGCAGTGCGCTGATGTCGTTGACAATGCGCGCACCCGCCGCCAGCGCCTTTGCGGCAACCCCGGCTTTCGTCGTATCCACTGAGACAAGTAAATCGCCGAGGCGTTCGACTACTGGCAGCACCCGCTGCAGTTCTTCCTCTTCGCTGACGCTGGCTGCGCCGGGCCGCGTGCTTTCCCCGCCCACGTCGATGATGTCAGCGCCTGCATCCGCCATCTTCCGCGCGTGCGCGGCCGCACGCTGCACGTCCAGGAACTTTCCGCCGTCCGAAAACGAGTCGGGCGTTACATTCAGCACGCCCATGATCAAGGTACGCTCCGTATCCCATAGGAATGGCTTGTTCACACAGGTAGTGTACGTCGCCGGAAGAGAGAAACAACCGCGAAAAGACGAAGCCCGTCTGTACGAAAATGGCCCATCGTTCGTCGTGCCTTGTCGATCATTGGTCCCAAGAATGGACTTCCCATCTCATAGAATTCGGCCCTTAACCACAAGGGGTTACGCTGATTATACCCGAATTTCGTACAGTTTGGATCCGCGACCCACTTGGCACCCCTGTTGCTTTCCTATAGGAACGATGGAATATACACCTCAACCGGATATTGCCGCACAACCGGCGAACTCCATCGACTTCAAGTCCCTCCTGCTGGTGGATGACGACTGCCAACTGGCTGAGGCACTCCAATGGATTCTGGCCGACGCGTGCTTTCTCGTGGACGTGGCGCACAATGGCGAAGAAGCGCTGCCGAAGATCAAGGACCATCAGTACGACGCCATCGTCTGCGACGTGATGATGCCCAAACTGCGGGGTGACGAACTCTTTCAGCGCGCGGTCGAGATCCACCCGTACCTGAGCGATCGGTTCATTTTTATCACCGGCTTCGCCGCCGACCCGAAGATCAATCTCTTCCTGTGCAAGACCGGCTCGAAGTACCTCATGAAACCGTTCCCCGTCCAAACCCTCATCGATTGCGTCAAACAACTGCTCGCGTAGTCGTTTCCGGCGTCACCTTCTCGATCACCGCCACGTAGGGTGAGCCTGTCGACTTCAAGAACCGCTCCACGCGCCAACGAGTGCCCTGGAGAATTCCCGTCATCTCGTCGGGTGACACGATCAGATAATCGAACCACGGGGTCCGGTGGTGGCGAAAGCGTACACTTAATCGCAACTGCCCACTCATCCGTCCCCGCCGGCGGTTGAAGCGATGATATTGCAAATGGTCCGGATCCTTCGTCTGATACACGTCGTTCGACTCCGCCACGATGCGCGCGCCGGGCGACGTTAGTCCGGAAAGTCGCCGCAATAACCATCGCGCCCGCTGCCGGCTCCCAAATAGCCCGAAGTTATTCCCCATCATCAAAATCGTGTCGAACCGACCCAGCACCCGGCTGATCCTGGTGAACGGCAGGACCCGCGCCTCTTTCACGCCGCGTTCCCGGCAGGTTCTAACCGCCAGCGGCGACTCGTCAATCCCTACGACTTCTTGCCCCTGCTGTTGCAGGTACAAGCAGCAGCGGCCCGCACCGCAACCGACGTCGAGCACACGCCCCCGAACAAACCGCATCGCCGCCCGCTGATGTCCTGGCCAGTCCTTGAATTCAGCAAAATAGTTGAGCGCGCCGCCTGACAAATCAATATACCCATCGTCGCGCTCAATAATCTCCCGGGTCGGTCTCCCGTGCAGGTGGTCCCACACGATCCGGCCATAAGCATCTTGCTGTTTGCTGAGCATCGCACGCAAAGTTTACGATAGGACCGGACCGAGATACACAGGAAAAATGTTGCCGGGATGATGCCGCCTGCTACTCTGCCGGCATTATGCCGCATCCCGATCCATTTCGGGCGTTGGTCCTGGAGAACGATGGCGGGACCGTCCGCGCCATTGTCAAATCACTCCCCGTCAACTCACTGCCGGAGGGCGACGTCCTCGTCTCTGTCGCGTATTCGAGCCTGAACTACAAGGATGCGCTTGCGATCACCAATCGCGGGAAGATCGTTCGCCGGTTTCCGATGGTGCCGGGCATCGACTTCTCCGGCGTGGTCGTGGAGTCGAAATCGAGCCGGTTCAAGCCCGGCAATGAGGTAATACTCACGGGTTGGGGCGTGGGTGAAGACCATTGGGGCGGACTTGCCCAACTCGCGCGCGTGAAGGCCGACTGGCTGGTGCCACTGCCCCAAGGGTTGACGCTACAGAGAGCCATGGCCATCGGCACCGCGGGGCTGACGGCGATGTTCTGCATCGTGGCTTTGGAGAAACATGCCGTGCGACCGGACAAAGGTGCCGTGCTGGTCACAGGCGCCACGGGAGGTGTGGGCAGCGTGGCCGTGATGTTATTGGCGAAACTCGGCTATCACGTCGCCGCCTCGACGGGCAAAGCGGACTCGCATGAGTTTCTCAAATCTCTCGGTGCCCAAGACATCATTGACCGTCGGGAGTTGGCCAAACACAGCGACCGGCCACTCGAATCCGGACGCTGGGCCGGCGCCATCGATTCCGTCGGCGGAGATACGCTTGCAGCCGTGCTGCGACAAATGGAGCGCGATGGTTGCGTGGCTGCCGTGGGGCTGGCGGGCGGAGTGGAACTGCACACCACTGTGCACCCGTTCATTCTGCGCGGGGTAAGCCTGATCGGCGTTTCGTCCGTCCAGATGCCGATGGAACGGCGTCTCAGCGCATGGGCACGACTGGCTGGGGAATTACCGATGGAAGTATTGGATCGGCTCACACAAACGGCGCGACTCGACGAAGTGCCAACGCTGAGTCAAAAAATGATCGATGGGCAGACCCGTGGCCGCATCGTGATCGATGTGAACGGGTAAATCTCGGGCCTACGCGTTCGCTGGTGATGGGCCGATTCCCGGCGTGGGAAATGGTTCGGTCTTCGGCTCAGCCTTCGCCTTCTCAGGCTGCGGAGGCGGCGTGGAAGAGGATGACGACAGCCCCGGCGGCCGCGCCGGCGGGTTCTGGAGTTTTCCAGTGTCGATGATCTCCATAATGTGCGTGCCGTCGAGTGTTTCGTATTCGAGCAATGCCTGGGCGACAGCAATGAGTTTGTCACGATTCTGGACAAGAATTTCCTTTGCGCGCGTGTAGCAATAATCGATGATCGAGCGGACCTCTTCATCGATCTCGCGAGCGGTCTGCTCGCTGACTTCGCGGCCCTTGAACAGATCGCGACCAAGGAACATGTGCTGCTCGTGTTCGCTGACGTTGACCATGCCGATCTTCTCGCTCATGCCCCATTCCGTGACCATCTTGCGGGCAATGTGCGTCGCCTGTTGGATGTCTCCATACGCGCCGCTGTTGCAGTCCCCAAAGATCAATTCTTCGGCAATGCGGCCGCCCATGATGCCGGTGATTTGATCATTCAACTGTTTCTTGTTGAGATTGTACTTGTCCTTCTGCGGCAACTGGAACGTCGCCCCTAGGTACATGCCGCGCGGGATAATGGTGACTTTATGCAACGGCTCGCTGTGTTCGAGCTTGGCCATGACCAGCGCGTGGCCGGCTTCATGATACGCCGTCAGTTTCTTGTCCGACTCGTCCATCACCCGGCTGCGACGCTCGCGGCCCCAGCGGACCTTGTCACGGGCCTCTTCGAATTCTTCCATCCCGACGCCCTTCTTGTCGTTGCGGGCGGCCAGCAACGCGGCCTCGTTGATAAGGTTCGCAAGATCGGCGCCGGAGAACCCGGCCGTGCCGCGGGCGATAACCTTGAAGTCCACGTCCTTCGAGAGTTTCACTGCGCGCGCGTGCACTTTCAAAATTTCTTCACGGCCCACCAGGTCCGGCATATCGATCACGATTTGCCGGTCGAATCGGCCGGGCCGCAGCAACGCCGTGTCCAGCACATCGGGGCGGTTCGTCGCGGCGATGATGATCACGCCTTCCTGCGTGTCAAAGCCGTCCATTTCGACGAGCAGAGCATTCAGCGTCTGCTCGCGTTCGTCGTGCCCGCCACCGATCCCGCTAAAGCGCGACCGGCCCACGGCGTCAATTTCGTCAATGAAGATCAGGCAGGGCGCGCTCTTCTTACCCTGCTCGAACATGTCGCGGACGCGGCTGGCGCCGACACCGACGAACATTTCCACAAAGTCCGAACCACTGATGCTGAAAAACGGCACGTCGGCTTCGCCGGCGATGGCTTTCGCGAGCAGCGTCTTGCCCGTCCCCGGCGGGCCGACCATCAGCACGCCCTTCGGAATGCGGCCACCCAGACGTTGAAACTTCTTCGGGTCCTTGAGAAACTGGATGATCTCCTCGACCTCTTCTTTGGCTTCCTGCATGCCGGCGACGTCTTTGAACGTCACCTTGTTCTTGTCGCGGTTCAGCATCCGCGCGCGCGACTTGCCGAAGCTCATCGCGCCCTTGCCGGCCATTTTGATCTGGCGGACAAAAAAGACATAAATCAATACGACGAACAACACAAACGGCGCCGCCGAAATCAACAGGCTCATCCAAAATTGATTCGCCGGCTGAAAGTCGATCGGGACTTTGTGATCATTCAGGAACTTGCCAATGTCGTCGCTCCAGATGACCTTGGTCGAATACTTGACGGGTTTCTTGGCGCCGGTCGGATCCGTCTGGTCGTACTCGCCCTCGATGGTCTCGACAGAATCACCTCCGCGAAATACGGTGGCCTTCAGGACCACACCTTCCTCTACGAGGCTGCGCAGCTTCCCGTATTCAATCTTCTCAACATTGTCCGTCATGCCCTGCCGAAACTTGATGGCCAACGGGATCATGATCAGGACCACCACCCACAGGAGAATGAACCGCGTCGGAAACCGCGGGTCGCGGCCATCCGCAGGACGTTTTAAGCGCGGCAAGCGCGGCTTCTTATTGTTATCGTCTTCCATAATACACACTACTTCCGAAGCAATTTAGCTCATGTGGAGGCACCGTGCCACGGGCAAAAAATACTTGCGCCAACGTACCATACGCACCCACGTATTGCAACAGGATAGGTTTGCACGGCCATCGCACGCTGTTATGATGCACGGAGCACCCATGGTGATTCTCTATTCGCCCCGTTGTCTGGATTATGGCGCCGCCGGCCACCCGGAAAGTCCCGAGCGTGTCCGGTCCGCCGTCGCGCAATTGCACAAGGACTTTCACACATGGATTACGCCGTCGCCGTGCACCGACGAAGACATTCTGCGCGTCCACACTCGTGAACTGCTCGACGCCGTGCGCACCGGCGCGTTCGCGGATGCGGACACGCCGTTCTTCCCGGAAATCTTCGAAATCGCGAAGCTCTCGGCGGGCGCCGCCCTGCTCGCCGCTGAGCACGCGCTCGCGGGCCGCCCCGCCTTCTCTCTCATGCGTCCCCCGGGCCACCACGCCGAGCGCCAACGCATCATGGGCTTCTGCTATTTCAACAACATCGCCATCGCGGTCGCTGGGGCACTCAGTTCCCCATTCAACGTCCGGCGCGTCGCCATCCTCGACTTCGATTGTCATCACGGCAATGGTACGGAAGACATCTTCCGCAATGACAAACGCGTGTTGTTCGTCTCATTACACCAGTCGCCCTGCTACCCAGGCACCGGCCTAGCGTCGGACGTCAACTGTCGCAACTTTCCGCTCGCGCCCGGCACGGGACCGGACCGGTTCCTGGCGGTACTGGACGAGGCGATACAGGGCATTCGCGAATTCAGACCGGATCTGCTCGCCGTCTCCGCAGGCTTCGATTCCTACAAAGACGATCCGATCACCCACATGGGATTGGAGATCGAGACATTTCACGACATCGGCCGCCGCATCGCGGATTTCACCCAGCCCGGGCCGACAGCTCCGCCGTTGCCATGTTTCGCCGTACTGGAAGGCGGCTATTCCCGCGACTTCGCCAAGTGCGTCGAGGCATTCGTGGATGGTTGGGAAGGGCACTCACGCCCCCGAGGCCGCCCCCAACCAGCAATCGGGAACACCTGACGCCCATAACAATTGCCTAAACGGTGACCAATAAGGAGATAAACAATGCGTGTTAGTCTTACTATGCGGGGCAGAGCGCGGCCTGTTTTTAAGAGGGCATTTCGTACTGCCCCGCGCCTGTGCTTAATGGGCGGTTGCGCTTTGATGTCGGTTCTTATTTGCACCAACGGTTGGCCCGCGGACAATGCGTCCAGCCCGCCGGTCAGCACCAACCAGCAAGACCCGGCGACATCACCCACGGCAAAGTCTCGTCCCAGGAGTCCCTACCTGGAGCTTAAAGAAATGGAACGTAATGCCACCCCGGAAGATTTACGCACTGCGTTGACGAACTCCGCTGTTTTTATGCGTACGCGTGCGATAAAGGTGATCAAGTTTCGCGGAGACAAGACATTCATCGCAGACCTGTCGAAAGCATTGGAGGATGAGCGAGCACAGGTTCGCGTTGAGGCGGCCAAGGCCCTGGTGGCGTTTGATCAGCCGAAAGGAAAGACCGCGCTGGTCGGCGAGATGGCCAGGGCAAGGCAAGCCCAGGTCAAACTCAGTTCGGGAAAGGCGCGTCGTACGTTCTGGGACACCGAGGATCTTACTGCGTGGTTAGACGGCGCCGGGGCATTGGCCGATTTGGGTAACAAAAGCGGATATGATATTCTGAAGACGACGATTTTGACCAACGATCTCCTCTTGTGCAAGTCGCTCGCGGCGATTGGAGTTGCGAAGTTTGTTCGATTCGAAGACCAGCGCAGTGACGCCCAGCGGGTTTTGTTTATGGCAGCCGATGACGCGGTTGACCGAATCGACAAGCGGCTTGCAGAGAATCCAGATCGCCGGCCGGCTGCGGAGATCGGGTATTTCGATGTTGTCTCGCGCATGCTTGCGCAGATCGGGGGCGAGCAAGAGGTTGCCAAACTTAAACTGTATGCACAGGATAAGGATCCGGACGTGCGGCGTTATGCAGTGGCCTATTTGCATGCGATCGAACGTCGAGAGAATGCCCATGAGCCACCAAGCGATCAAAAGGTCACTGATCCTGAAAAAGGACAAAGCCCATAAGTTTTTTTTAAGATCCTGCTGAAATTGGACTCAATCCCCGCGATTTTCGCCGCTGTCTTCGCTTCGTCGTCTTTGGTTTTCGCCGACACGGCCATCCTCGTCGCGTTGCCGGCCGAACAAAGCGCGCTGTCCCGGGAAGTGCGGATTGTCGGCCAGCCGGTGAAACTGGCGGAGCACAAGATTTCCATCGGCTATCACCGGGGCGAGAAGCTGTACATCGTCCGCACGGGTGCGGGGAACCTGAATTCGGCCATGGTCACACAAGCATTGTTGACGCGGTACAGGATCGACCGGGTCATTTCCATCGGCGTGGCCGGTTACATCGGCGACGACGAAAGCGGCACGACACGTGACGTTTTTTATGAAAAAGGGTTGACTCATTTATCGATTTTCGATATATTCGCTGCGTCATGAAAGGATTGGCTTTTTTACATGCGGGGATGGGATACTATGAACGTGCAGCGTCAAGCGTCCAACGTTTTAAGGGGCGACAGTACGACGGCAAGCGGGACGCTCGCCCTACCAACGACGGCGGGCCGGCCGGCCCGCGCTCACCGAGCGCGGCTACAAGGGAGGAAGGGGCCGTCACTCCCTCTTTTTGCGAAACGAACCCAAAACCGGGCTGAGCCCCGACCTCGGAGTCGGGGTAAATTTCGGTGATGCAGCCGGGGTTTGGGAAAGTGCTTCTGATGACGTTCCGTCTCGACGCCCGTGGATTTACCGTGCGACAATCGTTCCATGCCGCAGTTACCGTGACCATGTCCGGGCCAACCGAAAGCATGTCCTCCGCGCCTCGCGGATCCGACAACGGCTTGTGGGCCGGGGTTATTTTCATGGTGGCCCTGTTGACCGTGCTGCGTGTCGCGCTGTGCGGCATCATGGAACTGCTGCCTGAAGAGGCGTATTACTGGACGTACGCGAAACATCCGGCGCTCGGTTACTTCGATCACCCGCCGATGGTCGCTTGGATCGTCGCGGCCGGCACGACGCTGTTTGGTGACACGGCCTTCGGGGTGCGGTTCGTGACGATGGTGTTATGGATCGCCACGGGCGGCCTGCTGTTCCTCACCGGGCGCATGTGGTTCTCGCAGCGAGTGGCGCTCCTGGCGACCTTGTTCTACACACTGCTGCCGATTTACGTGGGCGCGGGGCTGATTGTGACTCCCGACGGACCGCTGCTGTTTTTCTGGCTGGCCACACTCTACCTGATTTCCCAGGCGCTACACTCGGGACGGGGGGGCTACTGGCTGGCCGCAGGCGTCACCTTCGGCGGGGCGTTGCTGTCCAAATATTACGCGCTGCTACTGGCGCCGTCGTTGTTGTGGTTCCTGCTGCTCTCGCCGAACCACCGTCAGTGGCTCCGGCGTCCGCACCCATGGCTGGCATTGCTCATCGCGCTGGTGGTGTTCAGCCCGGTCATCATCTGGAACGCGCACCACGAGTGGGCGTCGTTCGTCTTTCAATCCACACGCGCCGCCGGGACAGCGCGGAACTCCTTGCGGGACGTGCTGCTTTTCTGGCTCTTCCAGTTATTTGTGCTCACGCCGCCGTTTTTTGCGCTATTCGCCTGGACCGCGGCGCGTGGCATCCGACGCGGCTGGCAACAGCGCGACGACTCCTGGAATTTTGTCGCCTCGTTTTCGGTGCCGCTGTTTGTCCTCTTTACTGCCGCCAGCTTAAAAACGCAGATCCATGTGAACTGGACGGCACCCGCGTTTCTATCACTGACACTCGGCGGGGCGGCCATCACACTCGATGGTCTCAGCAGTCAAGGTGCTGTTCGGGCGGCATGGTGGCGGGTGGGTGCGTGGGCCACGGTCGCCATATGCGCACTGGTCATTGTGTTCGGCCACACGAGTCTGGCATTTGGGTTTCCAGACTTCTTCACCTACACGCGATCCGGCGGCTGGAGCGCAGTCGCCCAGGAGGTGGAAGCGGCGCGGGCGCGGGCGCGCAACGAAACGAATCTGGAGCCGTTTGTACTGGGAATGGAGAAATATAACATTGCCGCTGAGCTGGGCTTCTACCTGCATGCACCCAATGAATGCGTCAATATGTATGCCACCGGCGCCCAAGGTCTGGGCTACCGCTATTGGACAAACCTCCGGAACTTCGAAGGACGGCCCGCGGTTGCCGTGCTGCCCAAGCCCAGCGACGACTTGATTGCGCTGCTCCACCAGCATTTCGAACAGGTTGGAGAAAGCTGGCACGTACAAGTGCCTGCCCATGGGCGGCAGAGTCGCGAAGTGTATCTCGTGATCTGCGCCGGGTACCATGCGGCACGGCGCATGCCGCCCGGGTAACATTCTTTTTGAGGCAATTCGTCTTACGCAACATCCCAAAATCGGGCTTTCGTTCGCGCGCGTTTCATTGTATTGTTTGGTAGTCAATGAGGTGGGCCGGATCGTGGGCGAATCATCCAACGGAATCTTCGTCGGTTGCGCGAGTGATAATCGCGTCTGCGTTCGCGTCGTCGGGCGCGGAACGTTCCAAAACAGCCAGCCGCTGCGCCAGTTCGCCCTCGAGAAGATTGAGCAGGGGCAGGAGGAATTTGTCGTGGATCTCGGCCAGTGCCGGGGTATGGACAGCACATTTCTCGGCGTACTGGCAGGCATCGGCTTGCGCCTGCGGCAAAATGGTCACGCCGCCACGACCATCCAGATTGTCCACATCAGTTCCCGCAACATGGAATTACTGCAAACGCTCGGACTGGACCGGTTGTTCTCGATGAATTCAGACACGTCGCCGCCGCTGGCGGAACCCGAGTACCACCAGTTGCCCGACACCGATCTGACACATCTTACGCATCCTTTGGGCAAGGATGAAACCGCCGACCTGATGATCGAGGCGCACGACAATCTCCTCCGGGCCGATGAACGCAACGCGTCGAAGTTCCGTGAACTTGCGAGATTCCTGCGCGAGGCCGCGGAGCGTCATCACAAGAACGAAAAACGCGGACAATAGTCGGACGCGGGCCAGTCAGCGAGTTGATTGCGGTCAACTGATAAACGAGAGGACACGGACAGAATGAAAGAGTTTCGTATCGATCGCGAACCTCGCGGCTCCGTGCAGCTTATCCGCTTGACCGGGTCGCTGGACATGTATTCGTTCCCGCGTCTCGAAGCGCAACTCAACGCCCTCTTCCAGCAAGGCCAGTACTACGTGGTCCTGGATTGCCGCGAACTGGACTATGTCGGCAGCGCCGGCCTCGGCGCGCTCATTGGTTTCGCCAAACAGGCCCGCGAGCACAGCGGCGACGTCCGCCTGCTCAACGTTCCCGAACGCATCCACAAAATCATCGAACTGCTCGGTTTCACCAAGGTCCTCAAGGTGCACAGCACCGAGGAGGACGCCGTCGCCAGTTTCGAAGCGAAGTGAGGCGTGCGCCCGGGGACGTATGGACTTGCCAGAAAATATCCGCCGCAAGGAGTCGACCGGCAAATTACACCTCCAAACGCCGGGCCATGGAAGCTACCTGGCCTACATCCGCGCCATTGTGGGTGACCTCGCGCGCAAAATCGGGTTCGACGAACACGAAGTCGCCAAAATTGAAATGGCCGTCGACGAAGCTTGCTCGAATGTCGTCAAGCATGCCTATTCTCTTGATAAAAAGTGGTGCTGGCAACATCGGGACCCTGAGATCCGTCTCGATATCCGCCGCGAAGGCGACCGCCTCGTCATTGAGATCAACGATCACGGCCAGCGCTTTGATTTCGCCAACTACCGTCCGACAGATATCGAGGACCGCCTGCGCCAAATGAAGCGCGGCGGCTATGGCCTGTTCATCATGCGTAATTTCATGGATGAAGTGCAGTACAACTCCAACGACCAGACCGGCAACACGCTACGAATGGTCAAATGCTTGAAAAAACCGTAGCTCTCCTCCATTGTAGTCTGGCAACTTTCTAACGAGCGTGAAAAACAAACATACCAAACATCCACCGACCACCGCCGCGGAGAGCACGCCGCCACTGGAGGCCGACACGGCGGCGCCCGACTTGTCCGCCGCAAACCCGGCGAACGCGGAAGCCCCGGCCCCGGCAGAGCCACAGTTGGATTCCATTTCCCAACAGGAATTGGAGGAGTTGGCTGCCAAAGCCGCGAAGGCCGACGAGAACTGGGACAAATTCCTTCGCGCCGTCGCCGAATTCGACAACTATCGCAAACGCGTTGCGCGCGAAAAGGAGGAGCTCGCCCGGTTCAGTTCCGAGCGCATTGTGGCGGCGTTGCTGCCTGCTCTGGACAATCTCGAGCGCGCGATTGGCGCGGCCCAACAACCTGGTGTGAGGAATTCTTCACTTCTCGATGGCATCACGCAGGTCTACAACCAATTTCACCGCTCGCTTGTCGATCTCGGGCTTCAGGAAGTCGTCGTGAACGCCGGCCATCCGTTCGATCCCAACATTCACGAAGCCGTCAGTCACGTCGAGTCCGGCGATCATCCGGAAGGGCACGTCGTCGAGCAACTACAGCGCGGTTACAAGCTTGCCAACCGCCTCCTGCGTCCCGCGCGCGTCGTTGTCAGCAAAGGCGCGCCCCGGGAGAATTCTGGCGGCACAGGCACTCCGGCCAGTGATCCGAAATGACCAAGCGCGATTACTACGAGGTTTTGGGCGTTCCGCGTGAGGCTGCGGAAGAGGACATCAAGAAGACGTACCGCAAACTCGCCCTCAAGTACCATCCCGACAAGAACCCCGGCAACAAGGACGCCGAGGAGAAATTCAAGGAACTCGGCGAGGCCTACGAGGTCTTGAGCGATCAGCAAAAACGTGCCGCCTACAACCGCTTTGGCCATGCGGCGTTTGCTCCCGGTGGCGGCGCGGGTGCCGGACCGGGTGGCAGCCCGTATCCAGGCGGGTTCCATGACCCGTTTGAAGTGTTCCGCGATGTCTTTGGCGGCGCAGGGGGCGGCATCCTGGATGACATTTTCGAACAAGCGTTCGGTGGCAGCGGTGGCGGCCGCCGCGCGCGCGGTGGCGCGCAACGCGGTAACGACCTGCGTTACGATCTGGAGATCGACCTGGAAGAAGCCGCGCGTAGCGCCGAAAAGGAAGTTGCCTTCAACAAACTCGACACGTGCTCTGTCTGCCATGGTCGCGGCGCCACCGATGGCGGAAAGGCGGAGACCTGCCCTACCTGTAATGGTCAGGGCCAGGTGGCGCACTCCCGCGGTTTCTTTACCGTGGCCTCCACCTGCCCGCGCTGTAACGGCACGGGCCAGATCGTTGCCAACCCCTGCAAGAATTGCGGCGGCGAAGGCCGCATACAACATCATACCAAAATCAAAGTGCGCATCCCGGCCGGCATTGAAGATGGTTCGCGTCTGCGCAGCTCCGGCAATGGCGAAGCCGGCGTGCGCGGCGGGATGTCGGGCGACCTCTATATCGTCGTCCACGTGCGCGAGCACGACATGTTCGCGCGTCACGGCGACGATCTGGTGTGCGAAGTCCCCATCAACTTTCCGACCGCCTCGCTCGGCGGCGAAATCGAAGTCCCCACGCTCACCGGCGCGGCGCGCCTGAAGATTCCCGCCGGCACGCAAAGCGGCACGCTCTTTCGCCTGCGCGGCAAAGGCCTGGCCAACGTCCACGGTCATGGCCACGGCGACCAGCACGTGAGGGTCATGGTCGAAGTCCCCACCCGTCTCTCCCGTGCCCAACGCGAGAAGCTCGAAGAATTCTCCACCCTCGCCAACGAAGATTCCTACCCGCAACTGAAATCCTTCCTCGACAAGGCCAAGCGGTTTTTCGGGGCGAAATAGCCTCTTTTCGCGTTGGCTCCCTACGGTAATCGTGTTATGGTATTCGCATGATCAAGCTGCGCGAACGATACGTGGTGGCCAGTAACGGGAAGAAAGTCAGCGTGCTGTTGCCCGTGGCCCGTTATCGCAAGCTCTTGGAAGAACTTGAGGAGCTTGAGGCCATCCGGGCGTACGATGCCGCCAAAGCCTCCGGTGATAGATCCATTCCCTTTCGACAAGCCAAGGCACTGTTGCGCCGCCGCAAATGAGTTATCAACTCGCCATCCTTCGTCGAGCCGTGAAGGAATTGGCAAGGCTGCCTGAGAAGGACAAGCGCCGCATCGAGGCTGATATCGAAGCATTGGCGGCTAGCCCACGACCGCATGGGTCGAAGAAACTGACAGGGCGTGATGGCTACAGAATTCGCAGTGGCGATTATCGGGTCGTTTACGAGATCGATGACCGCCGGCGCATGGTGATAGTTCTTCATGTTGGCCACCGCAAGGACGTCTACCGATGATGGCGCGCGCATCGTTCCTCGAAAAAGGAGAGACGGCTCTACCCCGTCAAGTCCCGTTCTTCGCTGACATTGCGCCAATGGTTCTTTTTTCCTGCAAATGAAAGTGCTTCGCGGGATAGTCGAGAGCGGCCTTGGAGATTTCGGCGGGTGGATCGCGAAACTTCAGGTTCACTACGAGCGAAAGACGGGTCTGAAACTGTACCCGGGCACTCTCAATGTTCGCCTGACCCAACCGTACGTTGTCCCGCCGGGATGTATCCGGTTGGAAGGCCACGAGTATGGTGGTTCGGTAAGCGTGAGTATTGTGCCCTGCCGGTTTCTCGGGCGACGAGCGTTCATTTTGCGCACGGACAACAACGAGTCCGGAACGGGAAGACATCCGCGGACCGTCTTGGAGATTGCCAGCGACGTAAAGCTGCGCGACGAGTATGAGTTCGCTGATGGCGATGAAGTTTCCATCGAAGTCGATGATTAACCGTACGCGTCCACTTCCCATGTTGATCCATGTGCTCTCGCCTGGCTGGGGCGGGTAAACCTCGACAAGCTCGGCATGACACGTTAGAAAAAATACTCGACCATGCACCGCTTCTTTCTTCCGAGCTTCCCACAACCCACTCTGAGCGCCGACGAAGCGCATCATGCGTTGCACGTACTCCGTCTCAAGGTCGGGGACACGGTGAACGTGTTTGATGGTCGCGGGCATGAGGCGCAATGCACGATAGTCGAAATCGCCGGGGACTCGGTTCGCCTGGCATTGCTTCAGCAGTCCAGCACTCCCGCACTTCCCTGCCGCATTACGCTGGCGCAGGCGATTCCGAAGAAGAGCATGGACCTGATCGTGCAAAAGGCGACGGAGTTGGGCGTTGCGTCCATCGCGCCGCTGGTCTCGGAACGCACTCTCGTGAAACTCGATGAAGATTCCAAGAAAATGGATCGCTGGCGGGAGATCGCCCTCGAATCTTGCAAGCAATGCGGCAACAACTGGCTGCCGGAGATCCAACCGCCGCAGAAGGCGCGCGATTTTCTGGGAGCGTTACCGAAATCCGACCTCAAACTGATCGCGTCGCTTCAACCGGATGCAGAACCACTGAAAAAGATTCTCGGCAATGCGGCGAATCCGAAATCGGTGTTGATCTTGATTGGCCCCGAAGGCGACTTCACCCCCGCCGAACTCGGCCTGGCAAAATCCGCCGGCTGTTTGCCGGTCTCACTCGGCCCGCTCGTGCTCCGTGCCGAGACTGCGGCGATTTACGCGCTAAGCGTCCTGAACCACGAATTGCAGACCCGCTAACCAACTACGTACTGGCTGCGCGATCAGCGGTTGTAGGGATTTGCGTTGGGCTGGCCTGCTACACCCTGTGCGGCGCCCTCGCTAAACGAATCGGGCACCTTCATGGCGCCGCCGGCGGCCTGCCCGGCCTGGTTCGCGCCCTGATTGGCGCTTTGGCAACCGCAGGCAAGAAACAGTCCGCACGCCGCCAGTATTGCAATCGATGTTCTGATCATGACGATCCTCCTGAAGTTATTGCGCTCGCACGATATCGCCGGCCTTGATGTCTTTGAGGGAAGTGTCGGACTTGGCCTTCGCGTATTTTTCTTCCACCTTGGTCACCTTGACCGTCCCCTTCTTCTCCAACTCGGAGCCGAGCTGTTCCCCGGTGGCGGGATCTACGAGGTTTTCTCCAACGCTGTACACGGTAAACACGTCACCCTCGGAAATGCCCGTCTTCTCGCCACCACTGATGAGCAGATCATTGTCATCGCTCACCTTGATGACGCGCGCTTGAAACGGCACACCCTTCAATTTCGCGGCGATGAGGGCAACGGCGTTGTCAATGGTCTCTTGCATCGCCTTGCCGAGCGGCGTCTTGGAAAAACCCGAAGAGCCGAACTGCACGATGCCCGCATTCACTCCGAAACCCACACCGCCCGCAGTGGCTTTGCCTTCCACGCGTTGCGATGCCAATACTTCGCCCGTGGTGGTGTCGATCAAGCGGATGATCAACCCCACATGCGCCTCCGAGCGCTTGTTGGAGACGCCGATCCCGGCGATCCCGATGCCCGAACTGCTACCGGCGCTGTTCGCTTCAAACTCCGTGACGGTGCCTTTCACCAGAATCTGCGCGCTGACGAGTTTGCCCGTCTGCGCCGATTGCGATTTTTGCACTCGTCCACTGTTCGCCAAATCCTGCTCGGACACCACTTCGTTGAGCGCCGCGCGTTCCATGACGGTGAACTGGCCGCTTTGCATCAGCGCATCCGTTAATTGATCAGCCATGCCGCTACCCAGCTCGACCTGCCCCTTCCAGTTGGTCTTGTTCTCGAAATTGGCCACTGCGACAATTTTCTTCAGGACCGCGCCCTGCGCTGCGGTTGTCAGCAGCAGCACAGCCAGACTGAGTCCAGAAACGCCACCCAAAATCCGCCTGTTCAAAGTGTATGCCCGCATGTATTTCCTCCTAGTCATTAGGTTCTCGACGCCATTGTGAGATTGCACACAAACGCGCGTCTTTTTCAAACTTAATCTGCGTGCCTAGCCGGGCGATGGCACTTGCTCCGTCTGGGCCTGCAACCTGCCGAGAATCTGTTCTGCCGAGCGTGTGTACCCGACGAATACCGCCAGCGAGAACAAGCCGATCCCTGTGCCGATCCAGCCGCTGCTGAACGTGTCGTAGAGGCCGTGCAGCGTGGCCACGCATACCCAACCAACGATCAGTAATGCATCTTGCTTCCGTGGCAGCGTCGCCGCCAACCCGATGAAGTAACCCAATATGCCCGCCCACAATGCGTGCAACAGGGGCAGTGTAATCAATCGCAAAAACTCAATCGCCAGGTAGTCGCCGTAACCCATCTGACCGGTTTCCTGGCCCCATGCATACATCACCGAATACGACACCGCCTCCGCCACGCCGAACGCGAGCCCGCTCATGCACCCGAGAAATGCACTTTCCCGTGGCGTCGTCGGCTTCCGTTTGTGGATGAAGCACCACCACAACGGCAGCGCCTTTGTCGCCTCTTCCAGCACGCCAACGCCAAACACGAACCCGAAGGCGCGCCCAACCAGGTTGGCGGATTCGGTCGCATTGTAGAAGTTGCGAATCACAGGAAGCTGTTGGCAGGTCAACAACAAGCTCACACCGATGAATGCTGTGAACCCCATGATACCGAGCGTGGTGCCTGTCTCCAATTTCGGCGGACGCAATAGGATAAACAGAATCAGACCCCACATCACCGCAAAGTATAATCCAAGCGCCCAAGCCGCACCCGTCAATGTGATTCCCTCGGCAAACAAGCGCTGCAACATGAGCGGATAGAACGCGAAGAACGCAAACCAACGCACCCATACCAGATTCCAGGGTTTGTCGCTGAGCCACGCGCTCAAGGGAAACACTTCTGAGAACTCCAGCGATCTGATGTCCGCGATGAGCTGGCTCGCGCCGCCGCCCGTCACGCGCTGATTCAGCAGGCGGTCTCCGAGAGGAGGAGCTTCGATTACGGGGGGCTCTGAAGCCCTGCTTGTTGAATACGGCTTCCACTCCACGCCGCCCGCGGGGCGAATCTTCGCGGACTCCTCCGCTTTCGCGCTACGCACCCGCGCCACGACCTCCGCCCAATCCAGCGGCCAAAGTTCTTCCGACCCGATCCGCACCGACCATTTGCCGTCACGCTCACCCACTCGTCACACCTCCACAAGAAATTCTGGGATGCCATCGTAGCCCCGCGCCACAGGCAACTCAAGCACTCGCTCACTCGGGCTGGGAAATCCGGCAGCAGGACAGTAAAAAGTTTTCAATGACTCTTGTAGCCTGAAAAACGTCATCCATTTCTACGAACTCGTCAGCGGTGTGAGCTTGCGCGACGTCGCCCGGCCCAAACGCGACGGCGGGAATGCCGTGCTGCGCAAAAACCGCCGCGTCACAAAACCACGGCGCGCCAATAGTTTCCCGGCCCAGGGCGCGGATAAACGGATGTTGCGGGTCGGTTGACAACGGCGGGCACACCCCAAGCAACTTGACTTCCGCGGACAGCCGTTCGCGCAGATGCCTGAGGATTTCGTCGTGGCTCTCGCCGGGCAAGGTGCGCCGGTCGACTTCAATCTCGCAATAGTCCGGCACGATGTTCGTTTGCGAGCCGCCGCGGATGATCCCGACATTGATCGTGGGCGAACCGAGCAAGGCATTGCATATCTGCTGTAGCGAGCCCGTGTATTCGCCGAGTAGATAATCCACAACTTCCGCCATCTTTTTGATCGCGCTCTCGCCGCGCTCGGGCATGGAACTGTGGACGCTCCTGCCGCGCATGATGATCTTGAACGCCATCGCGCCTTTGTGGGTATGGACGACGCGGCAATTCGTCGGCTCGCCGGCAATGGCGAAATCGGCCTTGAAGCCGCGCTCCAACAGCGCGCGAGCCCCATGACTGCCGCTCTCTTCGCCCATCAGCGCACAGAACCAGACGTCGAGGCCGCCCTCGCGAAACTCCCGCTGGCGCACTGCATTGGCCAGCCCGGCCAACATGGCGGCCAGCGAACCTTTGGTGTCGCACGCACCGCGGCCATACAGCCTGCCGTCGCGAAGTTCCGCGGCAAACGGGTCAATCGTCATGCCCGCTACGCTGACGGTGTCCGTGTGCGGCGCAAACGCGACCGATTGTCTCGCGCCTTGTGAAGAAAACCTGCCAATGACGTTGGGCCGGCCTGGTTCGATCTCGCGCACCTCCACGTCGAGCGCGAGTTTCCGCAGGAACTCGGCGATGTAGGCGGCGATGCGAGCCTCGCCTGTGTTCTTCAACGGAGTCCCAGGATCGCCTTCAGGACTGACACTCGGAATTCGCACGAGGTCCTGCAGGAGTAGCGTGACTTGCTCGTCGTTCACTTTTTTCGGTCTGGCGGATCGACCAGCACCCATTGCATGTTGGCGGCCCTGGCGGAAGCAACCCCGGCCGTTGTATCTTCGAACACAAGGCATCTCTCGGGAGGGACACCGAGTTGCCGCGCCGCTTCGAGGAACGGGTCCGGCGCCGGTTTGCCGCGGCGGTAATCCTCCACGGTGACGATGACCTGGAACTTTCCGAGGATATGGAGGGCCTCGAGGGTCTTCACCACGATCTCCCGCTTGCCTCCCGAGGCCACCGCCAGCGGCTTTACACCGTGAAATTGGTGGACAAGTTCGACGACCGGCTCGATCGGCAGCGTCTGCGGGATCATCTCGAGAAACAAGCTGTCCTTATACGCCGCGGTCTCTTTCACCGGCATCGCGCGCCCGTGACGCTCGTTGAGAATCTCCACGATCCGTTCGGTCGGCACGCCGCCGAGTTCATAGAAAAATGCTTCCGGAAAATCGCACTCGTGCTCCTTGAGCACCGCACACCACGCCTTGTAATGCAGCGGCATCGTGTCGGCCAGCGTGCCGTCGCAATCAAAGATGTACGCCGCGAAATCCCCGTCCGGTAATCGCAACTTCATGTCCGGTTTCGGAACCAATCCACGAACTGCTCGATTCCGTCCTCAATGTTGACTTGTGGGTTGTAGCCGAGCAGGCGTCGCGCCTTGGTGATGTCGGCGTAAGTGATCGGCACGTCGCCGGGCTGCGCGGGCAACTGCCGAACTCGTGCCGTCTTTCCGGCCGCCTTCTCGATCAGGCGCACCAGTTCGCGCAACTCAACCGTCCGCGATTCGCCCAGGTTGATGATCTCGAAACCAAATTGTCGATCAAGGCAGGCCAGCACGCCCTGTACGATATCCTCAACGTGGGTATAATCGCGCCGGGTGCTGCTGTCGCCGTATATTTCGACCGCCTTCCCGCGGACGATGGCGCTCGTAAACTTGTGGATCGCCAGGTCCGGCCGCTGTCGCGGGCCATACGCGGCGAAGAACCGCAGGCACACCATGTCCATTCCGTAGAGATGGTGATACACGTGGCACAGCGCCTCCGCAGCCAGTTTGCTCGACGCATACGGAGAAATCGGACGCAGGGCAAGGTCATCCTCATGAAACGGAACCTTCTGGCTCAGACCGTACACACTCGATGAAGAGGCGAACACAAACTTCTTCACCTCGAACTCGTGCGCAAGTTCCAGAACGCTCTGGGTACCAAGGCAATTCACCTCCGTGTACAAGCGCGGCTGAATAACCGATGCCCGCACTCCGGCCCGCGCCGCCAGATGCAACACGATGCCGAATCGACTCTGCGCGAATAACGGGCGTAGCGCTGCGGCATCACGAATGTCAACCTCCACCACCTGCGCTTTTCCATGGAAGCCTGCGACATTCCGCCGCTTCAGCGCGGGGTCATAAAAATCGTCGAAATTATCGACGACCGTGACCTCGTGCTCTCGCGCCAAGAGCGCCTCGACCACGTGCGAGCCGATGAAGCCCGCGCCGCCTGTCACCAAGATCCTCATCATTTGCAAGCGTAACACGAAATGCTTTGCGGTTGCAGCCTTGAAAATCGACGGTACAATCCTGCACTCATGCGCCGTTTCTCCGCCTTGTTGACAATTTTCTGCTCCACGACCGTCGCCGCGTTCGCGACCGGCAAGGCCGAGCATGTTGTCGTTATCGTGTGGGACGGGATGCGCCCGGACTTTGTCACGGAGTCGAATACGCCGACGCTGTACCAACTCGCCCGCGACGGTGTGTTCTTCCAAAACCACCACCCCGTCTACCCCAGCGCGACGGAAGTCAACGCCACCGCGATGGCCACGGGCGCCTACCCGAACCGCAGCAGTCTCATGGGCAACCATGAGTATCGTCCCCGCATCGATCCGCTCAAGCGCGTTGATACTCAATCGCTTGACGTCGTTCGCAAGGGCGATGAGCTGACGCACAATCACTACCTCCTCTTGCCCACGATCGCCGAGATTCTGCAACGCGCGGGCAAGCGGACGGCCATCGCCGGGACCAAACCTGTCGCCTTGTTGCATGACCGCCTGGAAGCGGGCCGCGCGTGCGACGACTGCGTGGACTTGTTTGCGCACCGGACCGTTCCGGCTGCGGCCCTGGAACGCCTGAAACTGCCCGCGTTTACGCCGCAAGAAAATCCGAACGTGCGCCAGGATGAAGCCACCACGCAAGCGCTGATCGGCCCGATGTGGGATAATGGTGTGCCGGCGTTTTCGCTTTTATGGCTCAGTGAGCCGGACTTCGCCCAGCACGCCTCGGGCCTGGGCTCGACGGCGGACCTCAAGGCCCTGAAAAGCTCCGATGACAATGTCAGCCGCGTGCTCAAAGAATTGACTGCGCGCGGTGTTCGCGACAAGACTGATGTCTTCGTCATCTCCGACCACGGGTTTTCGACGGTGTCACGATCCGTGGACGTGGCCGCCAAGTTGAAGCTGGCGGGTTTCGATGCCGTGCGCGAGTTCGAACAACCGCCAACTAATGGCGACATCATCGCCGTCGAGAACAGCGGAACGGAGTTCCTGTATGTCATCGGCCACGATCCCAAACTCGTTCAAAAGCTCGTCACCTTCCTGCAGGCCCAGGATTACACGGGCGTGATCTTCACGCGTCAGCCGATGGAGGGGACTTTCACTCTCGACCAGGTACGTATCAACACTCCGGAGGCGCCGGATATCGTCGTCGCCTTCCGCTGGACCGACGAGAAAAATGATGCGGGCATCCCCGGCTCGATCAACAGCGACGGACGCTACGGCGCGGGCCGCGGCACTCATGGCACTCTCAGCCCGTTCGACATGCGCAACACGCTCGTCGTCTCAGGCCCCGATTTCCGCCACCACTGGATCGACGAGCTACCGTCCGGCAACCCTGACCTCGCCCCGACGATTCTCCACGTGCTGGGAGTTGCAGCCCCCGACCACATGGACGGCCGCGTCCTCTCCGAAGCCATGACAGCGGAGACCACAACGTTGACTCCCATCGAAGTCAATACGCTGCAAGCCAGTTGCGATCTGAGCAACGTCGTCTGGCGCCAATACCTCCGCGTCACCCAATTCAGCGGCGCGACCTATTTCGACGAGGGTAACGGTAGCGCCACCCCGAAGAAATGAAATGATGATTTTGTAGGGCGGCCATCCTGGCCGCCATTTTCCACGGCGACGGGCAAGCTGCCCGTCCTACAATCAATTCACCGCAATGATTCGGGCGGGCTAATAGTGCGCTAGAAATGCCGTTGCAAAGCATCCATTTTGGGATAGTGTTATTCTGTGACTACGACATTACTAAAGCAGGTGAAAGCTCTCTCATTGAACGAGCGGGCAAAACTGGCCCAAGTGCTTTGGGAGGGCCTGATTGAAAGCGGTTACGATCCCCAACTTACCCCCTCCCAGCAGGCTAAACTGGATCGCCGCCTCAAGGCCCACGCCAAGAATCCAGACGATGTCGTGCCGTGGGAAGTAGTCAAAGCCAGCCTCGACATGCAGTATGGCAAGCCGTGAAGAAACGCCGTCTCGTCCTTCGCACCGAAGCCCGTCAAGATTTGGAACAAGCGGTCGCATGGTACGAGGTGCAACTTCCCGACTTGGGTCGCCAATTCCGTGTCGAAGTCTATCGCACTTTCGACAACGTCATTGCCCGTCCTGAGCTTTACCCGAAGTCTCGCGTCGCAACGCGAAAGGCAGTTCTCCGGCGCTTCCCGTATTTGATTTTTTATTTGGTGGAAACTAATCGAATTGTCGTCGTCGCTGTCTTCCACGCAAAACGCGACCAAGACGAACTTACCCGGCGTCCTTGACGCGCCTCTCTTGCATCGCCGAAACCTTCTTGCAGGTACTGCTGACAGCGAGTTAGCATACGGCATCGAGGGGCACTGCATATGGACATTTCGTTCAACTGCGACAAGTGTGGGCAATCTCTCACGATTGACGAAGTGGGAGCCGGACAACTAGTTGACTGCCCGAAATGCGGGACACCACTGGAGGTGCCTTACATGCCCGGACCTACTAAACCACCGGCTCCTGCTCCACGCACGGACAAACAAGTTGCTGGGAAAGCGCCGAGGGCTTGGGCAACGCAGTTTCTCATTCTGGCTTTGGTAAGCGTAGCAGTATTCGTTTTGCTTTACGCTTGGCGACACGTGCACGACCAGCAATCGAACTGGATACCGGTGGCGACAGAAGCCACGCTGCCGAAGTTTTCCGAGGAGTTGCGACAGAAGGCCGAATCTGGCGATGCAAACGCACAGTTGAACTTGGGCTTCTGCTACGCCGATGGCAAAGGTGTACCGAAGGATAACACGGAAGCCGTAAACTGGATTCGCAAAGCGGCTGAGCAGGGAAACGGAACCGCGCAAATGGTTTTGGCGTCCTTGTACGAGAGTGGCGAAGTTGCGCCGCAGAACCGCACTGAGTCCGAAAAATGGTATCGCAAAGCTGCTGAGTCGTACCGCGGGCTCGCTAAAGCCGGGAACGCTCAGGCACAATGCGTCTTGGGTCAGTTTTACGAAGAAGGCAAAGGTGTGGCAAAGGATTATGTCGAGGCCGCGAAGTGGTATCGCAAGGCCGCTGAGCAGGGGGATGAGGACGGGCAGCGCAGCTTGGCCGAGTGCTACAAGGAAGGCAAGGGCGTGCCGCTGGATTCCGCCGAAGCTGAGAAATGGTATCGCAAAGTTGCTGAGTCGTATGCTGAACGGAAACGCAAGGAAGCTGAAGCGGGGGACGCGACCGCACAGTCTAACTTGGCTTCCGACTACGAAAACGGCGAAGGCGTGGCGAAGTACAAGGATTACACCGAGGCCGCGAAGTGGTATCGCAAGGCCGCTGAGCAGGGGGATGCGAGCGCGCAGCGCAGCTTGGCTGGTTTCTACAAGGACGGCAAGGGAGTGCTACAGGACTATACTGAGGCCGCGAAGTGGTATCGCAAGGCGGCTGAGTCGTATCGCAAAGCCGCTGAGCAGGGGGATGCATCCGCGCAGTGGTGGTTGGGCCGCGCCTATGAAGACGGCGAAGGTGTGGGGAAGGACGCCGCTGAAGCCGCGAAGTGGTATCGCAAGGCCGCTGAGTATGGGGATGCGAATGCGCAGTACAGTTTGGGTAGGCTCTACGAGGACGGCGAGGGCGTCGAGCAGGATTCCATCGAAGCCTACAAGTGGTACAACCTAGCCGCCGCTCATGGTGGCCTTTCTTCGGCTCCGGTTGCGGCCTCGGACCGCGATTCCCTCATGGAAAAAATGACTCCGCAGCAGATTGCCGAAGGTCAGCGGCGCGCTTCCGAGTTTGTGACCAAGAAGAAAGAATGAGGGCTCCAAGCATTCCCGATTGACGCACTGACAACGTGAGCAGCAGCGCGGCGACAGTTGTGCGCGAAGGTGTCTGGGCGGTGCTCATTCCGCCGCCCCCACCGCTTCAATTCCGAAAATGTGGTAGCACGATGAAACCGACCGAAGACCAAGCTGAGATTATCCAGCGAGCCGGGCTCGAAGCCGAAACCGTGACCGTCACCAGCAAGAGCGCGGTGTTGCCCCTTGCAATCATCTTCCACGGGGACGGCGGGCCGGTGGCGTATTGGGTTTTGCGTGATGAAGGCAAACTGCGGCTCACAGACTCGAATCCTTGCCCTGCCAAAATCCGGCAACGCGAAGACACGCAACGCCCAGAAACGGCAGACATCACGCCCGGCCCTGACCAAAAAGCAGAAATCCTGTTGGCCGGTGTTGACCCGGGCGAGGGACACTTGCCGACACGCGACGAACTCGCGGCGGCGTTGACGGGATCGCGCTTCTCCGAGAACGAGCGAGTCGTTGTCTTGGCCGTGATTTGCGACCGGCTGGAGACGCAAACGGCAATTGCCCGCGAAACCGGTTTGAAACGCCAGACGGTGGCCACCATTTTGAGCCGGGCAAAGGTGCGGCAGGCGTTGAAGCGATTGCGACGCGGTGAACCGCTGATTCCGAGTCCAATGTTTGAGACGATCCTTTCCGTTTCGCGCGGCGAGCTTGCCGGACAAGTGCCAAATCTGTCCGATGCGATGCGACATGCCCGCGAAGACTTGGCGAATTGTCTTTCCCCGGACAAAGCCGACGCAGGCTACATGGCGGACGCTTGGAAACAGTTAAAGCTGTCGCACACAGCTAGCGCAACGGACTACTTGGTTGCCAGTATTGCCCTGCAACCGCGAATCCTACAGCATCCCACACTTGGCCCGGCCCTGCTCGCGGCTCTAGTGAAGCTTTTGGAACTGGCCCGTTATGGCAGCAAGTCTTCGGCAGCGTCGGCAAGGAAATCTCTCGCGGTGCTCACACGCGGTTTGCACGGCAGTCGTTGCGGGTTTCCCCCGATACTTCTCGAAGCCAGTCTTGGCAGGATTTGCGTGCGACTTGGGGAACTTCGGTCGGCGTGGGCTGCAAGTTTTGGGCGGCCGATACCCGCACGCCGGGAAGCGATTCGCTGCAAGATGGGCGCGGAACAAAGACACTTCATCGACGCGGAACTGGATTCGCTTTTGAAAGACGCGTTGCCCTTGCTCACGGCAGCGGCGCGGGTTGCGGAGAAGGCAACAACTAGCATCGGACGCGACGTGTGGGAACGCGCGGGGCGGCAAAGCACGTTGCTGGCGCAGTATCGCACAAGGAATCCCGTCCATTAACCCCCCTGTCCGAATCCGTGAGGGGCAAACACCCCCTTTGCCTTCCGCACGTTGGACACTTTTCACCCACCTTTGAGGCACTGAGTTGCCAAGAGGGAAAGGTGAAAGATGACAGACGCGGAAAAATTGCTACTGGAACGACGACGGCGCAAGGCGCTGCCTTCAGCAGAGAAGAAGGTATGTGCTGAATTCAAATTCCTGCACGCGCGTTCGCGTGGCCGGCATTTCACACGGTTTGAGGCGCGCGTCATGAAATGGGAGCACTTCGGCATCTTGGCCGTGTCGGCGACGGTAGTGTACCTGGTGGCGACATGGCTGGCAAAACATTGATCGTGTCCGCCACCTCTCGATGGAAGGCGTCCCGCAAGCCGCCTGAGTTATTCACCGGTTGTTCACAACGAATTCAATGGCGTAAGTCGTTGATTTTTGGCTTGCTTTCGCATCCGGGCTCGCTATCTTTTGCGCCAAAGAAAGGGGTGGGGACCCTATGTATTTGAAGAGCCTTCAGCTCATTGGCTTCAAGTCATTTGCTGAAAAGACTACGCTTGAGTTTTTGCCGGGCGTGACCGCGGTGGTCGGTCCGAACGGCTGCGGAAAATCCAATATCTCCGACGCGATCCGCTGGGTGCTCGGGGAGCAATCGGCTAAAGCGTTGCGCGGCAGTGAGATGGCCGATGTCATCTTCAATGGCACCGATGGCCGCAAAGCCATCAATCTTGCCGAGGTCAGCATGACCTTCGCGGATGTCGACCCGAAAACGCTATCGCTTCCCGGTGTGAATCTCGACTTTTCCGAGATCACCATCTCCCGCCGTGTCCATCGCGACGGCACCGGCGAGTATTTCATCAACAAGACGCCCTGTCGGCTCCGCGATATCCAGGGGCTGTTCATGGACACGGGCATCGGGCGTTCGAGTTATTCACTGATGGCGCAGGGCCAGATCGACCAGGTTCTCAGCGCGCATCCCGAAGACCGCCGCACCATTTTTGAAGAAGCCGCGGGCATCAATAAATACAAGCATCAGAAGAAAGAGGCCCTCCGCAAACTCGAGTACACGGAGGCCAATCTCGTCCGCATCACCGACATCATCAAGGAAGTCAAACGCCAGATCATTTCGCTTCAGCGCCAGGCCGGCAAGGCGCGCCGCTACAAGGAACTCTTCGATCAATTGAAGGCGCTCGATACGCGTCTCGCCCGCCACAAGTACGACATGTTGCACTCTGAAATCTCCGATCTGGAATCTCAGATTACCGGCTTTGTCCAGCAGACTGACACATTTGCGGCCCAGATGACGGAGAAAGAGCAGCAGATTGCCGATCTCCGTCGTTCGCTGGCGGAAATCGAACGCGCCATCAACGAAGCCGTCACTCGCGACCACGACCTCAAGAGCGAGGCCGAGCGCCACGAGCAGCGTACAGCGACCAATACCGAGCGCATCACCGAACTCGAACAGCTCATCGAGAACCATCATCGCGAGACCGCTGGCGCTGAAGAAAAAATTCGCGTCCAAGAAGAACTTTTGGCGTCGCTCAATGCCGAGTTCGAGCAGATCGATTCCATCCTCGCCGCCGAGCAGGCCAAGCTTCAGGCCCAGCAAGAGGCCGTGCGGCAATTGGATGCGGATCTTTCGCAGAAGAACACTGCATCGAACGAAGCCAAATCCGCGCTCATCGCTCTCGAAAGCACGATCGCTCGCGGACGCAACGAAGTCGCCGCGCTGGACCAAAAGAAAAAGTACGATGTGGTTCGGGCCGAACGGCTTTCGACCGAACGGCTCCAACTCGAAGACCAGCGGCGCGCCCTCGATCAGCGGCTCCAGACCTACAACGACGGCCTGGCCGACCTGCGCAGCAGCGTGAATACGCTGCGGGCCGCGCTCGTCGCCAAACAATCTGAATTGCAGAGCGTCTCGGCATCGCTGGCGACCGCGACGGAACAACACCACTTGTCCGTCTCCGACGTGTCTAGCAAGCGCGCCCGCCTCGAAGTTCTGCAGCAGTTCTTCGCCGCACCCGATGGCCGCTCGACGCTCGGCCAGATTCTGGAAGTCGAATCCCAATACGGCGCCGCCATCGAAGCCGCGCTCAGTCACGCGATCCACACGATTTTGGCAGACGACGTTAATGCCGCGCGACAGTTACTTGCGAGTGGTGGTCTGAAGAATCCGGCGGTAGCTTCGCCAGACCTAGCCGGTGTAGGCCGCGTGCCCTCACGCGGCGAAGGTGATGGTTCCACACCAAACAGCGCCGCGTCGGGGGACGCGGCCTACAACACCAGCGCGCTGTCCGTCGTTCGTGTGCAGGATACCCGTTTCGAGCCGCTGGTGCGCTCGTTGCTCGCCGACGTCGTGATTGTGAACGACTTGGATGCTGCGCTGGCGATTCGCGCGACGAACCCGCATCTGGCCGTTGCGACGATTGCCGGTGAGTTGGTGGATCAACACGGCATCTTGAGCGTCGTTTCCAAGAGCCACATCGGCGAAATCAGCGTTCTCTCGCAAGAGGTGGCCCAACTCTCGGCGCAGGTTTCAGGTCATGAACTCACCAAGGCTGAGTCGCAGGCGAAAAAGACCGGGATCGAAACCGAACTTTCCGTTCTTCGCGCCGATCTTCATGCCAAGGAAATGGCCCTCGCCTCGAAGGAAGGCGAGCTCAACGCGCTGGCGACCGAAGGCCGTGATCTGGAGAGCAAGGTTCACACGGTGGTGTTCGAGTTGCAATCCATCGAGCAGCAGGACACCGAGGAGAAGCAACGGCGCGAAACAATTCTGTCAGGCCTCCAGGAATCGGAAGCGCGCCAAGCTGAATTGCGGCAGCAGGTGAGCGCAGTGCAACAGGCGGTCGATGAATTGCTGGGGCGCAAGGAGCAGGCGACGCAGCAGTTGACCGAGTTGCGCATCAGTGTCGGCGGTATCGAACACAAGCGCCGGGCCATCGAGAGCCAGCGCGAACCCATCGCCGCCCGCGTGCGCGATCTGCGCGAGCGCATGCAGACCTGCGCCAGCGAAATCACCAGTTACACGGCGAAGATTGCGCAATTCCGTGGCGAGATTGCCGAGTCGGAGCAAAAAATCTCCGAACTTATCGCCACACGCGGCCAGTCCCAACAGCAAATTGCCGGCTTGCAACATCAGCGCGGCGAGGTGGCCACCGGGATCGAGCAGGCCGAGGAAGAGTTGCGCGCCATCCGCAAGGAGGCCAACGATGCGCAATCGCAGAAGTCGACCTTCGAAATCCAGCTCGCCCAGAAGCGCATGGAAGCCCAGAACCTGAAGGACCGCGTCTGGCAGAAGTATCAGGTCAACGTCGAAGATGTTCGCACCGACACGATCAACATCACCATCGCCGACCAAAGCCCTGTCATCACCGAACAGGTGCCGATGCCGACCGATTGGGACGCGGTGGAGCAACAGGTCGCCGAGATGCAGTCCCGGATCGATGCGATGGGCCCCGTGAACGTCGAAGCCATCAACGAATTTGAAGAGTTGGAGGAACGCTACAAGTTTCTCACGCAACAGCACGAAGACCTCATCAAGGCCAAGGACCAACTCCTGCAGGTCATCGCCAAGATCAATGTCACCACGAAGCAGTTGTTCCAGGAGACCTTCGAGAAGGTGCGCGAGAATTTTCAGTTGATGTACGCCGAGTTGTTTGGCGGCGGAAAAGCGAACCTGATCATGCTCGACGAAAACGATCCGCTGGAAAGCGGCATTGAAATCGTCGCCAAGCCGCCGGGCAAACAACTCCAGAGCATTACGCTGCTCAGTGGCGGCGAACGCGCGCTGACGGCCATTGCGCTGTTGTTTGCGATCTACTCGGTCAAGCCGTCCCCGTTCTGCGTGCTCGACGAGTTGGACGCGCCGCTCGACGAGTCGAACATCAACCGCTTCATCCGCATCATGCAGCGCTTCGTGCAGCAATCACAGTTCGTCATCGTGTCGCACAACAAGCGCACCATCGGCATGGCCGACGCGCTCTACGGCATCACGATGGAAGAGCACGGTGTGTCGAAGGTCGTCAGCGTGAAATTCAGTCCGCGCGAGGAAACCCAGCGCAAGCAGTCCGAGAAACAACGCGAAGCGCAGGAAGATCGGATTGACGGTTCCGCCTCCGCTCCACAGAAAGCTACGGCCGACAAGGCCGCTTTTGGCCCGTTGCCGCACGAAGAAGAGCTGCAAAACGATCTGCTCGTTCAGAAAGAGCAAACCATCGCACCGATTGCCGACGCCGCACCCGTCATGGCCCAAGCCGAACCAACCTTTGGCCAGTCCGCCCCCGACGACATCAAAGCCGAAGTCCAAGCCGCCATCGCCGCCGCCGTCCAGGTCACCGAGTCAGTGAAGCAAACGGTCGAAGAATCGTCGCCCAAGCCCGTGGAGGGCGAGGCCTTGGACGCCGAAGCTTCTGCGAAGCCGTCTCCCGCCGAGCCGCAGTCGTGACGTTGATTGTAGGGCATTCGCTCCGCTCACAGGAACTGTCTTCCGTCTGTGTCATTCTGAGCGAAGCGAAGAATCTGGCCTGCATTCGAGGCTAGACCCTTCGCTACGCTCAGGGTGACAGCGTCAATTTCGTTGTGGTATAAGCCCATCATGCCCGTCGAATTTGATCTGTTCGACTCAGCGTACAACGACGTGCTGGCGGCATCGGGTTACGTCGAATTCCGGCAGCGTCTCAATTCCTACAACTGCCAGAAATGCCCGCGCGGCAAGGCGCGCAACCATATCGTCATCGATCGTGGCAATCCCAACTCGAAACTCCTCATCGTCAGCGAACGGCCGGGCGACAATGAAGACGTAATGGGACAGGCGTTCGTGGGGCGCTCGGGTGAACTGCTCGACAAGATCATGGCCAGCATCGGGCTCGACACCAATCGCGACCTGTTGATCGTGAACGTCGTGAAGTGCAAGGCCGAGATCGATCGCGCGCCGAGTTCACAGGAGGTCGAAGCCTGTTTCTCCTATCTGCGCCGTCAAATCGAGTTGATGCAGCCGAAAGTAATTCTGCTACTCGGGGCGGTCGCGTTGAAATATGTCGTCAAAGACCGCGGCGACGAGTTTTCGATGGAAAAAGAAGCGGGCAAGCTCTTCACGGCGCCCGACTATCCCGACATTCATTTCATGGTGCTCTACCATCCCGCGTTTTTGTTGCGCGACCCGACGAAGAAGGCCGTGATGTGGGAACATGTGAAGAAGTTGCGAGAGTTTCTGACCGAACACGGCTGGATGCCCGTTGACGGCGAAGCTTGAATAAATCGGATAGTGGAGGGCGAGCCTCCCGGCAAGCCGAGAGGAGCAGCTCCGACGGCCGCGGCTAGGCAGGAGCCTCGCCCTCCAAGTCAAATCAGGTAGAGAAAACAATTGGCAAGCGGAGCGCTTGCCCGCCGCGGTGGGCTTGCCCTACAATCGCACATCATGCTTGAGACAGCCATCGAGGCGGCGGAGGCGGCGGGGAAACTGTTGCGTCAGAATTTTGGCTCGACGTTGAACGTCAATCTGGCGACGCATCACGACATCAAACTGGAAATCGATGAGCAGGCGCAAGAGGTCATCACCAAGGTCATTCTCGGGGACTTCCCCGATCATTGTATTCTTGGCGAGGAGGCGACCACCGGAAATCCGAATGCGGAGGTGCGCTGGGTGGTCGATCCGCTGGATGGCACGGTGAATTACTTTTATGGCATCCCCCACTACGCGGTGTCGATTGCGGCGCAGGTCAAAGTTGCAGGCCGCGTGCCCTCACGCGGCGAAACGGGGAACGCCGCGTCGGGGGACGCGGCCTACAACACCAGCGAATGGGAAACCGTTGCGGGTGTCGTGCTGGCACCAGAGATCGATGAGCTATTCACTGCCGAGAAAGGCAAGCCCGCGACGTTGCAGGGCAAGCCGATCCAGGCCAGCAACCGCACCGAGTTGGCCGAAGCGATTGTGGCCATCGGTTTTTTCAAGAGCGTCGAGACGATCAACCGCAGTCTGCAGGATTTCGGTCAGATGATTCACAAGGTCCGCAAGCTGCGGCTGATGGGGGCGGCGGCGCTGGACGTGGCCTACGTGGCGTGCGGTCGTTACGATGCGTACGTCGAGTACGGCATCAAAATCTGGGACATTGCCGCGGGCCAGTTCATCCTCGAAAACGCCGGCGGCAAAGTGGACAGCCGGCCCGCCCGCGACCCGCACTCGTTCGATGTGCGCATGTGGAACGGCAAAATACCGCTCGACGACCTGGTCAAGCGTGACTGACGGTGGGCCGGAAGAATACAGCGCCCAAGCTTGCGGCTACTTCTTCCCAAACATACGAGACCAGAACCCTGGCGCCGCGGCCATCTGGGTCACGTTCATGCGGCATTTCGGGCAGACCTGCGACACTCTGCCCGCGACCTGTTGCTGAAGCAGTTGCGACTCGGACGACACCACCCCGCAACGCGGGTTGTTGCACTTATATAGCGCGCCCTTACCTCTTTTCCCGGGCTTCGTTGCGGCAGGAGGCGGACCCGGCGGCTCCAGCGGCGGCGCCTCATCAGGCTTCTCGGCGCGCAACTTGGGCAAGATCCGTGCGGCAGGCGGCTCCGCCGGCGCGGGAACAGTGACTTGAGCATGACAATCAGGGCATTCGATCTGCAGGCCTGCGCCTGACTCGTCGACCGCGATGCGCTGTGCACAGTGGGGGCATGCGAAACGGATATCCATAATATTTTGAATCATATTGTAGGTCACGGACTGGGAAAGTAAAGTTCATCCTCGATGAACCACATGGCAGGCGTTCCATTAGGCGTGCTCCTGCTGGCCGCCGCGCCGACGACCGAGCCCCATTTATTGATGGTGCTGCCGTTCGCTTTGCTTCTGCTGTGCATCGCCCTGATGCCGTTCATTCACAAACACCATTGGGAGAACCACTATCCGAAGGTAGCCATCGGGCTGGGGCTGGTGACGACCGTCTATTACGTGGGCGTGCTGCACAACGCGCCGCGGATGTTGATGAGCATGATCGAGTACGTCGGTTTCATGGCCTTGATCGGTTCATTGTTCGTCATTGCCGGCGGAATCCATATTCGCTTCACCGGCCGCTCCACGCCGTCCATCAACATGGGTCTGCTGGCGATTGGCGCGATCCTCGCGAATTTTATCGGCACGACTGGTGCATCCATGCTGCTTATTCGCCCCTTTTTGCGGATCAACAAACACCGCGTCGCGCCCTATCACGTCGTCTTCTTCATCTTCCTCGTCAGCAATATTGGCGGGATGCTCACGCCCATCGGCGATCCGCCGTTGTTTCTCGGTTACCTGAAAGGTGTCCCGTTCTTCTGGTTGATCAAGATGCCACAGGTATTATTGTCATGGCTCCTGTGCGTGGGAGTGTTGCTGGCGCTGTTCTTTGCCATTGACTCGGCCAGTTTTCGCAAACGGAAAGATCAGACCAGATCCGACGCAAAAAATCGCATCGAGTTGGAAGGTTCCCATAATTTCCTCTGGCTGGTCGTCATTCTCGGTCTGGTGTTCGTGCAAAAAGCGGCGTGGCTCGAAACGCTGGCGCACAACCCGGTGTTTGCGGGCTGGGGCCAGTCACTGGGATGGGGAGCGGCGAAAACCGGCGAAAGCCTCATCATGGTACTGATCGCCGCGTTGATGATTGCCGCCGCGTTCCTGGCCCACAGGTTTGCCAACAAAACCGCGCTGCAGGAAAACGAATTCAACTTTGGCCCGGTGCGCGAGGTCGCCTATCTTTTCGCGGGTATATTCGCCACGATGGTGCCGGCTCTGGATCTGCTGGAAAAACACGCCGCTGCTATCGGCATCACGACCGTGCGGCAGTTTTTCTGGGGCACAGGCGCATTGTCCAGCATGCTCGACAATGCGCCGACGTATCTGAATTTTCTGACTGCGGCGTTCGGCCTGCAGCATCTCTCGCTGGAGAATCCAGTCCACGTACACGCGATGCTGCACCCGGGAACCATTGCCCAATACGCACCGCAGCAATTGGTGGAATTGGGACTGCACAAGCTCGACCCCAACGCGTGGGAATACGTGCTGGCCGTGTCGCTCGGCGCGGTGTATTTCGGGGCCTGCACCTACATCGGCAACGGCCCGAACTTCATGGTCAAGAGCATTGCGGAATCCAATGGCGTGAAATGCCCGAGTTTCTTCGGATACGTTGTGAAATACGCGCTACCGATCCTGATCCCGCTGTTCGCGCTGGTGTCCTGGCTCTTCCTGCGGTGATCCATCACAGGATTTTTGTAGGAGCGATTTTTGATCGCGACCAGTCGCGGTTGCAAACCGCTCCTACGAGAGCGAATCCCGTGCGCTTGTCTACACCACCAGGATCGATGCCGGTTCGCGTAACGCGGCGCCCCGGCCTGCACCCGACGAAGACGGCGGTGAGGCTTTCCCATTTCCGTTGCCGGGCCCGTTCGACTGTTCGGCGGCCAGGAGTAAATCTTCTTCCGTCCACGGTGTGCCCTTGGGCGAACGGCAATTCGGCAACGCGCCCATGCGCTTCAGAAGCTCGTCCTTGGCCGCCGCCTTGTGGTACGCCTCCGGCGGTTCAACGAGGTCTTTCGCCAGCAATTCCAAGAGCGAATCGTTCAGCGAGCACATGCCCTCTTTACGGCCCATCTGGATGAAATTGGGAATCTGTTGCAGTTTGCCTTCGCGGATGTTTGCGCTGAGAGCGTAGTTGGTCATCATGATCTCCAGCGCCGCGATGCGCCCGCCGCCCTTCTTCTTGCACAAAGCCTGAGAAACGACACCCCGCAAACCCTCCGCCAGGCTGCACCGTACCTGGGGTTGTTCATCGGCCGGGAACTGATTGATGAGTCGATCCACGGTCGTGTGGGCGCTGTTCGTGTGCAATGTGCCGAAGACCAGATGTCCGGTCTCCGCCGTTTCCAACGCGATGCGCACCGTTTCGAGATCGCGCATTTCGCCGACCATGGCGATGTCGGGGTCTTCGCGCAGCGCCGCCCGCAATGCCCGTTTGAAGCTCTCGGTATGCGAGTGGACTTCGCGCTGGTTGATGAGGCATTTCTTGTTCGGGTGCACAAACTCGATGGGGTCTTCGATGGTGATGATATGGTCCGTGCGGTGTTCGTTGATGAAATCGATGATCGCCGCGAGCGTGGTGGATTTCCCGCTGCCCGTCGGCCCCGTGACGAGCACCAGGCCCTTTTGCAGGAAGCACAGTTTCTTTATCGAATCGGGCAACCCGAGGTCCTTGAAACTTAGTATCTTCGACGGGATGAGACGAAACACCGCGCCGATGCCGTGACGGTCAGCGAACACGTTGGCGCGGAAGCGGGCCGCGCCGGCCAGCTCGTACGCGAAATCCGTGTCATGACTCTGTTCCCATTCGAGTCGATTGCGCTCGGGAATGATCTCATAAATGAGCGTTTTGGCCGCGTCAGTCGTGAGAATTTCCTTCCCGACCGCCGTCATCGTCCCCGCAATGCGAAACGTGGGATAGTTCCCGCTGGATAAGTGGAAGTCCGAGGCCCCTTGGGCCACCATTGCATGAAAGTATTGGTCTAGTGCAGGCATGGGTTGCTGTGGAGCAGGGGCGATGCCATGCAATTATCCTGAAGAAAACCCTTTAGGGAAAATATCCGTCAGACTGCGGCAGTCAGGAAACCATTTGGGCAACAGGCCCTCAGTGACTGGCCCCTTTCTTTGGGCGCATCTTGGTACTGCCACCGTAGTGGAGCGGGCGTCCCGCCCGCTTGTCTTGGGAGCTTGCAACGAGGCGGGCGAGACGCCCGCCCCACTACTGTAGGGTCTTGGCGGTGGTGGCAGTATCAAGATGCAAACCTTTCCTTTTGGAGCCGAGAAGTGGCTTGACAGCACTGTCAGAGGGGACACAATGCTGTCAAATTAGCATTGAATTGAATGGCTAGCGGGGGTCGCAAGGCGTATGTCATACAGGAAATATCGGATCAGGATTGTTTCTACGGTAGCACTGGCCGCTATCGTTGCGTTGTCAAAGGCTGTCGCCCTGCCGCCGCCGCCTACAGCCAACTTCTCGGCCAGCCCGACGAATGGGGTGGCACCCTTGACGGTTGATTTCACCGATCTGTCAAGTGGTGCGATCACGAATTGGTTCTGGGAGTTCGGCGACAGCATCACGACAAACATCCCGCTGTCCGCCAGCTTCACGCACATTTATGAAGACCCTGGCACGTACAGCGTGGAACTGGTGGTCTCCGGCCCGGCGGGCTCCAGCGGCGACACGAAGACCGACTACATCACTGTGATTCCGGAGCCGTCCACATTTCTGCTGGTCGGCGTGGGCCTCTGCATCTGTTTGGCAGGCAACGTGGGTAGGCTCGGCCGTTTCAGGTGAGCGACGGCGGGTCGCGGCTAACTTCGGGAATTGGCAAAGGTCAATGACTGCCCCTTTTCCCGTTTTTTGCAGTAGTATAATGGAATTCATTCGGCACCGAGGACCGCAAGCTCTATGTACAGCGAACTCAGAAAAGCGTGTTTTGCTCTGGGAATAATCTGTGGTGTGCTGTTATTCTTTTGGCGCGTCAGGTTGAAAGGCCACGGGACACCTGCTTGGGCAGCAAACACGCTTGCGCTAATGGGGTTTGTAGCAATTGCTTGGAGTGTCCTTGGGTTTACATCAAACTATGGCTCGGTACATTTTGAGGTGAACACCGTCAATGTGCTGAATCACTATCGCAGCTTGTTGGCGGGAATCGGCATTGGTTTATTCTTGGCACTTTGGATAAGCGGTGCACTTGCGCATTTGTGCAGAAAGCAGAATGAAAAGGGTCAGTAAGGGAAGCGCATGCCGCGCCGCATTCGAGTGGAGCAGAAGGGGTCAGTCGTCGAGGTGAGTGCCATCGAATCCGAGTGGAGTATGTGGGAGCGGTGTATCACGTGATGGCGAGCGGGCGGAAACGACAGAGACTTGCCCGCCGCAGGCGGGTAAACTTCGACAAGCTCAGCATGACAAAGTGGGGGAGCGACGGCGGCAAGCGGGGCGCTCGCCCTACAATTTGGAGAGGGAGCACGGGCGGTCTGTGAATCGATTCGGCGCTTCGCGGAATCGCGGTTGAAAACCGCTCCTACGAGAGGGCGGCAAGCGGGGATCTTTCGACAGGCTCAGGGCAGGCGGTGCGGACGGCGACACGAGAAACCGAGGGATGGCCTGCGGCCAGCGCAAGCAGAGACGCTCGCGCCACCGGAAAATGGGGCGTGTGCGGCCTACTGCGAAAGGCTGGCGAACGCACCTTTTTTGCGAAACGAAGCCAAGTGCGGTTGGTCGCAGAATCCGTGTTCCCACTGTGAACCAAGCGCCAAAATGGATGCAAATCGCTGGTCTGCGCTTCATAGAAGCGCAGCTACAACGGGTTGCGACAGACGGGTTGCTAACGAATTATTCAGGGGAACATATCCATCAGATGGCTTGTCACAACAGGGGTGTAGGGTGTACCATTTCAATCCACGTGGAGCACTGTGATGTATAAAGAGTTTTACGGATTGCGGGAGTACCCGTTCAATATGACTCCCGACCCGCAGTTTCTGTTTCTGAGCCGCCACCACCGCGTCGCGCTCGATGTGCTGCACTACGGCATCAGCGAGCGCAAGGGGTTCATCGCCATCACGGGCGAGGTCGGCGCGGGCAAGACGACGTTGTGCCGGGCGCTGCTCAATTCCCTCGACGCGAAGACGAAGACGGCGCTGATTCTCAACCCGTCCCTGTCCGATACGGAGGTCCTGCAGGCGATCACCGAGGAGTTTCGCCTCCAGCCCGCGAAGAGCACGAAGAAGCATTTGTACGACACGATCAACTCATTCCTGTTGCGCGAACTCGCCGCCAACCACAATGTCGCGCTGATCGTCGACGAGGCGCAGAACCTCAAGCCGGGCGTGCTGGAACAGATTCGGCTCCTCTCGAACCTCGAAACGGAAAAGGAAAAGCTGTTGCAGATCGTTCTCGTTGGCCAGCCCGAGTTGGCGGAGATCCTTGACCAGGAGAGCTTGCGTCAATTGAAGCAGCGCATTTCGCTGCGCTACCACGTCGCTTCGCTGGCGCCGGAGGAAATCAGCGAATACATCGACCATCGGCTGGGTATCGCCGGGGGCGATGGACGAATCCAGTGGGCGCCGGAAGCGCTGACGTTTATCTACGCGTACTCGCGCGGCATTCCCCGCCTCGTCAACGTGGTGTGCGACAAGGCGCTGCTGTCGGGTTACATCGCCGAGACGTTCGTCATCGACGCGACGAACATCCGCCGGGCCATCGAAGACACGGAGTGCAAGTTGCCCGCGAGCACGTCGCAGCCGACCGTGGAGGCGGTCGCCGGATGAGCCTGGTGCACGAGGCATTGCAGAAGGCCGAGCGTGAAAAGCAACGCAAGCTCGGCGTTGCTGCCAACGCGCCTGCTGCTTCTCAGACCACGACTCCACAACCGATTCATACGCTGCCGGTCCACCCGCCCGCCGTGGCTCAGACAGTTACTTCTATAGCGCGAGAAACCGCCACTCATAAGCCAGTGCCGTCCGTTGTGGAATCGACGGAGGCAAACCATTTTCTGTTGCCCGCACTGATCGGGTGTGTGGCCATCGTGGCCATCATCGCGATTGTATTTTTGGCGAGCAATGCGTCTTCCGTGCTGCGGCAGTCCCGGGAGACCGCTCCGGTCACCACAGTGGCTGCGACCGCGCCGGTGGCCACGCCGACGATTGCGCCAGTCGCGCCAATGCCACCTGCCCAGCCAACAGCTGGTTCAACCGCGATGGCAGACGTTTCATCGCCGCCGGTGGCAGCACCCGCAAGCGACGAATCGAAATACAACCTCACCGGCATCATGAAAGACCCCGATGGCAAGCCCATCGCCCTGCTCAACGGCCACATGGTCTATGAGGGTTCTGATTTCGATGGCGGAACGGTGGATAAAATCGAATCCGACCGCGTGACGATCAACGCCAAAGGCCAAAACATCGTACTACGGCTGCGCTGAGTCGTACTATCGGACAGAAGAGCTTCTCCTCTCCCCTTGGGGGAGAGGATTAAGGTGAGGGGCCGACCGCAAGCAAATGAACTACAGGACAACCTCGCTCGCAACGTATTACCGCCGCTCGGGCTGGCCGTTCGTGGCGTGGCCGCCCTTGGCGATGTTTTCCGCGCGGCGGGCACGGCTGAGCGCGGTGTCGTAGGTAATCAGGCAGCGGTCGTAGAGATCCGCGAGACAGTTGTCCATCAGCACCATCCCTTCCTTGGCGGACACCTGCATCGTGTTTTCAAGTTGGGAGACTTTGTTCTCGCGGATCAGGTTGCGAACCGCTGGCGTGGCAAGCAACAGCTCGTACGCCAGCACGCGGTGCGTGCGGTCGGCGGACGGCAACAAATCCTGTGCGAGGATCCCCTGCAATACATTGGCCAACTGGATGATCACCTGTCGCTGCGTACTGCCTTCGTAAATGCCTGTGATGCGTTCCAAGGTCTGGGCGGCGTTCGGGGAGTGTAACGTAGCCAGCACGAGATGGCCGGTTTCCGCCGCTGCCAATGCAGTAGCAATCGTTTCAGGATCGCGCATCTCGCCAATGACGATGACATCCGGGTCCTGCCGCAACACATGGATGAGGGCACGGTGGAAGGAATGCGTGTCCGTCAGCACTTCCGTCTGGACGATGATCGCCGAACGGTTTTCGTGGACGAATTCAATCGGGTCCTCAATGGTGACGATTTTGCAGCGCCGCTCGGTATTGAGAAGATTGATCATGTAATTGAGCGTGGTGGTCTTCCCTGAGCCTGTCGCGCCGGTGATCAGCACCAATCCATTTGGCCGGCTGACCAGATCATCCAGCTTCGCCGGCAAGCCAAGTTCGTCGCGCGTGCGGATCGATTCGCCACACAGACGGAAACACAACTCCGGATGCCCGTTGCGGCGGTACAAGGTGACCCGGATGCGGCCCGCTGCGCTGTGATACAGCGAGATGCACAACTCCCACTCCCGCTCGAATTTCTGTCGCTGTTGCTCGTTCAACAGGCTGAGAGTGATTTCCGTGATTTGCTCCGCGGCCATCGCGTCCTCATCGGCCAGAATGATCTCTCCGTTGATGCGATACGCCGGCGGTACCCCGGCAATGAGATGCAAGTCCGAAGCATTGTTCTGCTTGGCGGCCGTCAGCAGGGCGTCGAGGTCGATCCGGTTCATCGACGAAATATCCTCCGGCAAAAACGATAGAATCGCCTGGCGGGTCGGAGCTGCGTTGACTCCAGCAATGCGGCCGTCACATCACGGTTGTTGGGATCGAGCTGTCGCACCTGTTCAAATGATTCGGTTGCGAGCGCCGTGAGGCCGAGAGCTGTTTGGCAGCATCCCAGTTGCAGCCAGACCACACCTCGCGCGGCGTCCACGGCCAGCGCCTGCTGCGCCATCTGCAACGCCAGCGAGAATTTGCTGTAGTAATGGTAAATCCGCGATGCGAGCCAGCGCGTAAACCAACCATGGGCCCGCGCGATGGCTTGTTCGATGCAGAACGTCGCCTGTCGGCGCTTGGCAGCGAGCAGCACGTCTCCTCGAGCCAGCCAGATGTAAGGCGTGTCCCCGCGCTCCTCGACGGAAGCATCGGAAAACGCCAGCGCATTCTTCACGTCGCCGAGCCGGGCAAGCGCTACGGCCTTCGCCGCCAGCAATTCCGGCTCGTGTGGGAATTGCTCCAGCGCTTTGTCCGCCCACAATTTCGCTTCGCGAAACTCGCCCAGCTCGATCAACATCCGCACCTGCCCCGTCCACGCCGTCGTGTTCCGGGGATTATGCTCCAACACCTTGGCATGGAAGCGGAGTGCCTGTTCGAAATCGCCGGATTCAAAGGCCGCTTGTGCCTCCTGCTGATAATACGCCTCGTCCTTGACGAGCGGCTGCGACTCCGATCGCTCGTCGGACTCGCCGCCAAATTCCAGATTGTTGAATCGGCTCATGGTAATGGTTGCTTCCGCCACCACCAGCGGCGAAACGGAATCCCGACAAATTCCGACTCCCGTATCGTGGCGAGTTGTCTCATGGCCTCAACCGTGACATCGGCGGTTCCCGCATTCGCACGCTGTTCTAATATAGCCACATCCGGCCAAACAAACCAGTCTCCCTCTGCCACTGTCATATCTCCCTGCGTTGGCATGTACGACCGGCGCGGCAGTAGTTCCTGGTTCACCGAAAATCCATTTTCTGAAAACGACACCTTGTCCCCGGCCACGGCCAACACCTGGCCAATCCCGTAGCCCTCGCCAATCCGGACTGCGGCGCCATGTTCTCCCCAGCCCTGCGCCGCGATTCGATACGCAATCCAATTACCACGCCGGACAAGGCGTGGAATTGCGCTCGTGCGAATCACGTATACGCGCTCGCTGATGCGTAATGGCATGAACCATCGTCGTTCGAGTTGGCGGCACAACGGAGCGTAAATGCAGGCGCTCACAATCACGAAAAGCAGCAGCGACCAGGCAAGACGGATCCAGAATTGCATATCCGCGAGCGTGCGCCGTTGCATGTGGAGAATGCTGCTCGCGTGGATCGAAATCATCGCCGTGAGCGCCACGGTGGCGGGTTGGTAACCAATCCAGATCACGAATACCAGAGCCGCCAGACCGTATGCCGCCATCACCAGCCAACCGATCAACGGCTGCCCATACAACCGGAACGCGAGGCCGGGCACCAAAATTCCCATTGGCAACTTGTACAATGGCTGATCGAACAGGCTCGGAACGACGTCAAGGCGAAGACTTCGCTTCAGGGCATACCACGGACGCCAGAGCTTGCTGTACCAACGCGCGCGCGGCGGATAGTACAGATTGTTATCCATGGTGGCATTGTTCATGGTCATCGCCCGCCGCGCGGATTATTGCCGTTGATCAACACGGAATTGCACCTGCTCTTCGGGCTCGTAAAACTCGTTGGTCTCCCGCTGGGATTTGAGCGTCCCGATGATTTCCTCGAACATATGCACCGCTTCGAGACAGCTCTTGCCCTTGTAACCTTTGATGTGCAATTCCACGTTCCCGTCGGGCGTGATGGTGATCTCAAATTCGCGTTGCGCCATAATCAGTTCTCCCACTGGCGGACTTTCAGACGAATGCTCTTGTCGGCCTCGACCTCTTCCTCGACAACAATGAATTGACGCGCGCGGCACTCATCGATCAGTTTCCGATACACGTAGTGCTGGACGACGCTCTGGCTCAATTCCTGCCCCAACGCGCGGAGCGCCTCATCTGGTTGACCCGCGCCACTCACGCAAACCTGGGCTCGACCGCGGGCATCACGTGAAAAAGTCACTGTCACATTGTTGCGACTGACCGTGATGCGCTGATCGCGCCCCAATTGACCGGTGACCAGTTCCGTATTGGCGATTTCCAGTTCAACTTGCTTCGCGACGCTTTTCTCGTTCGTCGTCTGACCAAGCCTGCTCATGCTCTCCGCCACTACGGCATAGCCCAGCGACGTGGCCGCCGCCGAGACCGCGGCGGCAAAGACGGGCCATGCCGCCACCACCACCGGCGTCAAAATACTCACGGCACTCATAGATAGTCCTTTCCTTGCGTGTCTTACATGGAATTAGACCCGCCCGGGGGCCGAGGCTCACGTGGAAAAACTCAGTACTGATGGATTATCGTCGAAATCACCGTGACCACGATGACGACGGCCATGACCGCGAAGAACACCAGGACGAAAATGTTGCCTCCAAATCGGTTGGATCTACGGAACGAATCCCCGAAAGGTTCGAGACTCATCGATTAGAGCTCCATCCGCCGCGGGTTGTGGCTTGACGATCCGGTACGCGGTACGCTGGCGTGGCGAGCCCGCCCCTCAGCCCAATTGCGCAGCCGGTTCAGGTGTTCGTCCATCGTTTTGGAGAGCGGCACGCTTTGGCTCATGACATTCAGGACATCTTCGGTGGTCAGATCGTGTTGCGCGTAGAAGGCGTCGTACAATGCGCTGATGATCGCTTCCTCGATTTCCGCGCCACTGAAATGTTCGCTCCCCTCCACCAGCGCTTGGATGTCGAAATTGTCCGCCTTCCGCCCGCGACGGCCCAGATGAATCCGGAAGATTTCTCCACGTTCCTCCACCGATGGCAGATCCACGAAAAAAATCTCATCCAATCTTCCTTTGCGTAATAGTTCGGGAGGAAGCTGGGATATATCGTTGGCCGTGGCGACGACGAACACGGGCGTCGTCTTTTCCGACAGCCACGTCAGGAACGTCCCAAACACACGCGCCGTGGTGCCACCGTCCGTACTGCCCGATCCCTGGGCGCCGGCGAACGCTTTGTCGATTTCGTCCACCCACAGGATGGCGGGCGCGACGGACTCTGCCACGGTGATCGCCTTGCGCACGTTCTCCTCGGACGAACCGACCAGGCTGTTGAACATGCGGCCCATATCGAAACGCAGCAGCGGTAGCTGCCAGAGGCTGGACACAGCTTTCGCGCACAGACTTTTTCCGCAGCCTTGCACGCCGAGAAGCAAGACGCCCTTCGGTGCAGGCAGTCCGAACGCGCGGGCCTGGTCGGTAAAGGCTATGGCCCGTTTCAGCAGCCAATCCTTGAGCACGGCCAATCCGCCGAGGTCGGAGATGGTTTCGTTCGTCGCGTAGTACTCCAACAGTCCACTCTTGCGGATGATCTGCTGTTTTTCCGCGAACACCTCGGCCACGTGATCGCCACTCAGCAGGCCATTCTTGACGATGATCTTCGCAAAGACGTTCTCGGCTTCACTCAACGTAAGCCCCAGCGCACCCTGCAGCAATCGCTCGCGTCCCGCGTCATCCAGGTCAACCTTCACCTCCCGCAGGTCTTTCACGTCCTTGATGATTCCGTCCAAAAGACCGGCCAGATCATCGCGTGTGGGGAGCGGAAAACTCAGCACCGTCATCTCCTTGTCCAATTCCGTGGGGATCTCTAATGTGGGTGAAATCAGGATGATGGTTTTGAAGCTGTTCTTCAGATGCAAGGCGATGTCCTTGAGCTTGCGGATTACGGCGAAATTGTTCCGTGCCAGAAATGGATGAAAATCTTTGAATACGAAAATGGCCGGTTCGACCTGGTCGATCACCTGATCCAGCGCGGTCAATGGATCTTTCGTGGCCGCATTCCGGTGTTTCTGTGACTGGAAGGATGTGCCGGCGGGAACCAGTCCCACGCTATAGGACCATTCGAAGACCTTCTTCTGCCGCTTCGCCGCAATCGACACGATCAGATTCTGCACCCGCGTTTCCTCGGAAGTCACAATGTACAGAATCGGGTACCGCGCGCGAATCAAGGTCTCGATTTCTTGCTCGAAGTTCATTGGCACCATGGAGAATTGACGGCTCGCAAACGTTGTTTCATCGGTTCGTCCGATGGATTGATGATGCTGAGCAGTTCCGCCATGGCCGGGGTCAGGTTGTGCACCAGGATCCTGCCGTCGGCCTGGATGAGAATCTCCGTCGCCGCCGCGCTCCGGGACGTTTCCATATAACGGTGCTCAGTTTTCGCCTTCATTCGATCAACCGCAAGCCATAACTGCACGCAATGTCCCGCGCCCGCGCCGCTTCCGAGGCGGCCATCGGCCCGCGCAATTCGGAGTGTCTGACTGCTTGCCACGCCGGCCAGAAGCCATCGCGCAAGCTCACTTTCACGAACGGCAATTCCGCCGCAAGCCACTGTGCAATGGGCTCCCAGCAACAATCCACATGCCCTGGCATCAACAGATGCCGGATGATCAGTTCGCTGTGGCGGCTGGCCCACACGAGGTTTTCGCGAACGATCTGTTGGTAGTGCGGGACTTTCGCCAGGCGCAAGGCACAGTCGTCGTTGCCGAATTTGTAATCGGCCAGCCACACGTCGAACATGCCGTCCAACAAAGCGCGCGCTTGGGTGGTGGCGTGCGCATTGGTTTTCCATACCAGCCGCATCGCCGGCGGCAACGCGGCAACAATCTCCAGTGCCGCCGGTAAATGGATCGTGGGCTCGCCTCCGAGGATCATCACAGTGCGCACACCGTCGTTCCAGGCCGTCTCGGTCTTCGCGGTCAGAGTGGCTGCGCACAACGGTTCCCCAGCGCGCGGGTTCCAGCTTTCGGCCCCCGTAATGCAAAAGGAACATCGCAGGTCGCAGCCGCTGAGAGCGATGGCGAACGTCGGGAGCAATTCCATCTCATCGCCCACTTCGATCTGGGCGGAGAACACACGCGTTTCATCTCCCGCATGGCACAATCCCCGTTCACCCACGAGGCGGTTGACGCCGCAATGGTGCGCGCATAACCGGCAATTCGCCAACGCGGCGCGGGCCACCGGCACCCGCTCGCGCGCCAGGGCAGCCCGATTCTGCACGTGCGCCATTACCACATGTTCTTCGAAGACGGTCATAGCTCCAGTCGGCTGATTCGCTGTGACGGCAATGTCTGGGCGTCTTGTCGCAGCGCCCAGTGCGACTGCGCCGACAAATACAGCCAGCCGGTTACGGCTCCGCCCAGAGTTGCCAGCGCGTTCCAAAATCCACACGGGCAAAGCAGACTGAAGACGATGTTCAAGGCACCAATGATGAAAATTGCCATTTTCATTCGCACTTGCCCCACGCCCATGAAGCACATCTCCTCGTTGGCAAACAACCGATACCATGCCGCAAGCATCGCGTAGATGATTCCGCTGATGCCCACCAGCCCGCCGCCATTGAACGGACTGAGCATCAACTTCACCACCGCCGTGCCGAGAACCGCAACGAAACAAAAGCGCCAGAACGGCCATCGTCCCCAGACCTGCACCAGTCGGCTGCCCAGCATGGCGAAAAAGAACCCATTGACCAGCAAATCAGCCAGCCCGAACGGCAATAGCGGGTAGGTTGCCGCTTGCCAGATGCGGCCGCGCCAAAATTCCGCCGGCCAGAGCACGAGCGGCCCATAGAGATCAAATGTGTGCGTGAGACTCCCCGCCAGGGCGATGGCGCCCATGACCAGCGATACCGCCAGTGGCTCGCGCACGCCCCACGGCAGGAACGACCAAATGCGCCGGATTGCTTTCACGTACTCCTACTTTCCGAACAGCCGACGCCACCACGAACGATTCGGCGGCGGCTCGGCCTCCAGCGAAGCCTGCAAGCGTGCGACGACGGCAGGTGGTGGCGAGATTTGCGCCATGTCACATCGCAGCAGTTCTTCCACCGAATCGAACGTCCGGTCCGTTCGTTGCTCCGAAGTCTGGTGTTGTTCGAGCGTTTCGTCCTGCCTCTGTTGATGCTGGAAACGTTGTTTGGGAGGGTCTGGATTCATAACGTATGGTTACCGTGTTTTTTAAAATTCCAACGTAAACGCCCGGCGCGCGCGGTGCAATTTGCCGCGGACCGCGTCGGCGGTCTGGTCCGTCAGTGACGCAATTTCCTGATAACTCAGGTTTTCGTCCGCGACCAGCAAGAGCAATAATTTGTATTCTTCGGGCAGTGCATCGAGTGTCTGCTGAATGCGCTGCCCCAGTTCCTTCATCTCGAGGATGCGCAATGGGCTTTCCGTGTTGCTTGCGACCGAGTCCCACGTTTGCGCGTCACCCGTGCTGATGATGTTCCGTCTCTGCCATGAGCGCTGCACGTTTTGGCAATGATTGATGGTGATGCGATACAGCCAGGTTCGCACGCTGGCCTGACCGCGGAATCGGTCGAGGCTGCGGTACACCTTCATAAAGACATCATGCGTGATGTCCTGGGCCAGCGCTTCGTCGCCGAACGTCCGCAGGGCCAGGTAATACACATAGCGCGAGTATTGCTCGTATAGGGCCTGCCACGACCCGGGTTCGAGCGCGGCGTGCGGCGAACAGGCTGTTTCAGGCGCTGACATCGGAGCGTCGCATTTTACGATCGATTCCACCGTCATTTAGACAAGCGCGCATCGAAAAGATCACGCGGAGAATCCGCCCCCGCTCCTACTGGCCCAACGCCTGCGAATATGTTTGAATAATGGGACCAATCAGGTTCGACATTTGAAAGACGATATAGATGCAGACGAGCCCGTAGGCAATCCGCGGTAGCCAGTCGCTGAGCGTCTCCAGGCTCTGGCGCCAGCGCTCTTCATACAGTTTCGCCAGCCGATCCAGCATGTCGTCCAAGCGGCCACTTTGCTCACCCGTAGCCCAAAACTGGATCAGGTCGTCCGGGAACACACCGCTGGCCTCCAACGCCCGGCTCACCTCCATCTGACTGTCGATGAGCGGTCGCGCGCGCGCGTACGCGTGTTCGAGAAGCGGACTGTCCACCGTTTGACTCGAAAACTCCAGTGCTGAGATCACCCCGAAACCGGCTTTCAGCATCAGCCGGATCGAAGAAATCCATTGGCTCAGCGTATAGTCAAAGCGGACACGGCCCACCAGCGGGAGCGATCGGATGAGTCCATCCATGCGGACCGCCAGGATCGGGGTTTTTAAGGCCCAACGCACCAGCCACAAGACGAGCCAGCTTCCCACAACCAGCAAAATCAGGAAACCAAATGTGTCGCGCATGTAATCAGCCATGCCGTACTCGCGTTGCCCCATAATGCCGAGTACAAACGACGGAAGATGCGCGACGAACACGGCTGCGGTGAGTGTGAGCGCGGGGAGCATCGAGGCAGAAATCAATTTGCGCCGCGCTCGCGCCAGATTCTCGTAGTAGCCGGCCAGCGATAACAACCCCACGTCGAGGGCGCCGCTTTTTCCGCTGGCGGCCAGCGTGTGCTGATCGAGATTGGGGAAACGGCGGCGCGGACACTCGGCCATCGCTTCGTGCACGGGATCGCCCTGTTCCACCCGCTCGCCCAGGAATGCGATCGCGGCACGCATTGATCGGGGCCCGCTTTTTTGCAGGGACACGAGGGCGCTGCGAATCGGCACACCGGCCTGCAGCATCGTTCCAAACTTGTAGTAAAAGGCGGCAAGGTCGTTGGACGAGAATCTCATGGCCATCTCACACAAATCCCGCGCACTGATGTAAGTTGCGCCTGAACGGCCAAAAACTCAACCGCGAAACGCTGACTTTGTTTTTTCATTTCTTGTCACGCCTTGCGTTTACTACAAATTGCTGATTGAAGTCTGTCAACTGTTCACCTCGCGTGTATCATATCTTCGTGAATTTCTTTCGCGCAGTTGCAGCGTGATTTCGATCAACCTCCGGACGATTCACGTATCATGATGCGCTGGTGGTGGTTTGGGCCAGCGGTGACCAAGCCCGAACTCGAGCGCGAAATGAAGCTCATGAAGGATGGCGGTATCGGGGGGGCTTTGAAATCCAGCCGACTTATCCGCTGTCTCTCGACAACGTAGTGCTATGCAATCGGCTTGACCGGGGTCGATGGTTTTGATATCGATGGCGGCAGGTGAGGTAGGCCACGGGACGTAGCACGTCAGTCAGCACGGAAAGGTGGAGCAATCAAGTGCTGGCCAAGAGACAATGCAGGTTTCGTTTTCGGCGGCGGCGGGCTGAATACGTTCTCCCGTCTTCGCTTCCATTGGCAAACGTGCGCATGGCCGATCCGACCGGGTGCCTCCCTATCGTCGGCTGCGCGAAGTTATCCTTCCTGTGGGGAGATTCAAATGCGTAACTTCCTTCATCGGTGTTCTCGCGCGTGGCGGGCGGCGCATTTCTGGTATCGCCTGCTGTCTCCCGCGCGGATGGGGCTCATTGTTGTGCTGCTCGTGCCCGTTCTGTTCATCAAGGTGCCGCAGGGAGAAGACATTCTACGTCGAATCGGTGCGGAGTCTCTTTCGGGGTATAGTGACTCATGGTATGGCTGGCACAGGGCTCTAATTCTCCTTGCGCTGTTTGTTCTCGGTGTTTCGAATTGGGGCTGGGTGCAGTTTCTCCTCAATTGCGATTTTCCCGGCACGCCAAAGGCCGGCACTCTCAAAGGCAGGGTTGACACAGTTAGAAAATGGTTCCGTCGCGCTTGTGGATTTTTGCCGTCACTCTGTCTGGCTGTGGCGTTCGGGATCCTGTGGCGGAAGTCGCTCGCAAGCCACGCTTCCACGTCATTCTGGTATGGCTACCTGTCTCTGGCTAGTTTCGGTATTGGTGTGCTGCTGTACATAGGGTTCGAGGTCTGGCATCGCAAGGTGGCCCTGGTCAAGCCACGGCGCTACCGGAACGTGCGGGAAGTTTACGCGCACACATTCGCGTTCACCGCGATCGTCAGCGGGCTCATCATTTCCCTGGCAATGTTTGTCAGTCTCACCATCTGGCCTGTGATGATCGGCGAAATGCTTGGCTCCGCGGCAGTCTTACTCTTGGCGATGGCGGCGTGGATCGGCGCTGGCAGCGTCCTTGTCTACTTTGGCAGCCGCTATCGCGTGCCCGTGATCACAGTTGCCCTCCTTCTGGCAGTTTTGTTCAGCCCCCTCAATGACAATCACCATGTTCGCACCTTGTTGGGACACGTCCAGGAACCCGGGAAGCCTGATTTCGCCAAGGCACTCGACCAATGGCTCTGGTACGTTACGAAGAAATATCCAACCAATAACAATCACAACACCCGTCCGCTGTACCTTGTGGCGGCAGCAGGCGGGGGAATTCGCGCCGCGTACTGGACGGCCATCGTGCTCGCGGAACTGGAAGACCACGCGAATGCTGATGGGCGCGCGAGTTTTGCGGAGCATACGTTTGTGTTGAGTGGCGTTTCCGGTGGATCGCTTGGCGAGGTGACATTTGCGTCCTTGATCGCTTCGGGCCCGACAGAAAAGCCATTTCGCAGCCGGGCGCAATGGTTGCTGGACGACGACTTTCTTGCAGCCGACCTCGCGAAAATGTGTTTTGCCGACCTGTTGCAACGCTTTCTTCCGGTCCCGATCTGCAGTTGGGACCGGGCGCGCAGCCTTGAGGATGCCTGGGCAGAGGCGTGGGTCAAAACTGAGGGAACCAAGGATGATAACCCGTTGGAGAAAAGCATCGGCGACCTGTACGTGCAGGGTTCGAATCGAAACGTGTCTCTACCTCACCTGTTGCTCAACGGCACATCGGTGGAAACGGGAAAACGAATCATCACCAGCGATTTGCTGATTCGGAGCAGATCCGTGACGGATGGCGTGCTTACCAACGAGAATGGTGAGTTTATCGATGTGATCCCAGCGGCAGACAAGTTGCAGGGAAAGGCAATCCGTCTGAGCACAGCGGTGCACCAGAGCGCGCGTTTTACATATTTTAGTCCCGCAGGCCGATTTTCCGATGGCACACGGATCGTCGATGGGGGCTACTTTGAGAATTCGGGTGCGGCAACACTTATGAACGCGCTCGATGCGGTGCGGCGCCACATCGGGGCGGATCGTGAAAAATGGGCTGGTATCGAACCGACGCTGATATTGATCGACAATGACCCGCTGCCGATGCCCGGCGCGAAAACGGATTCACCGCGGCCCTATCGTTTCCTACCCGAAACCCTTTCTCCTGTCTACGCGATGCTGAATACGCGCGATGCCCGGTGCAGTTACGCCTCCCAAGAAATTCTTAATGACGCAGCCGAGCGAGGCACACATGTCTTTGAATTTCACCTGTATGATCGTGACCAACAGAACGGCGGCCTTCCTCTGCCACTCGGTTGGACGCTTTCTGGCGACGCCATCGCGGAAATGAACGCTCAACTTCCCCACTGGTATGACACCAACGCGGTCGCATCGTTTCCGATGACGACGAACGCAGCGAATTGCGCGACCATTCTGGAGAACCTCCCCCTGCGACCCAAATAGTCTTTCAATTGCCAAGCGGAGTGAGACAGATCACGCCCGATGGATGTCTTCGGCGCCTTCTTTCCAATCGTCGTAGTCCCTTGCCACACATGCAAAAAGTTTGGCGGTGCCAAACAAGCCCCGGACACCTATACTTGACGTAGGGAGCAGACGTGTTTCCACCGACACCATGAGCGGCCAATTGCTCGTCGATATTCGGGGCGTCAGCAAAGCGTTTGGTGGCATGTAAGCGACGCGCGAGGACCGAAATATCCCGGCGGCATCATGGCGCTACAGCGCAAACTCTCTGCCGAGGGACACACAATCATGCAAAAGCGAAAACGCTTCTTTGTGGAAGGATTTCGAGACCGCCTCGCCCGGCTCAATCGCGGAACTTGATTCTGTCCGTGCCGATAGTGAGGCCAAAAGGCAGTTCGGTTTTATCGGAGGAACACGCTATGGGGTGTTTGGCGTCGGCGATGAGGGCGGCACAGCGCCTTCCAAGCCGACGCCTTGAACGTTGTTCGTCGTCAACAACGGGCCTTGGAATCCCGTGACTCCGATTCCGGCCAGTTTGACGTTCACCATGTTCGCCAGCGCGATCGCCCTTCCGCAGGTGCCGGTGATATTGCTGAGTGATAAGCCGTCTAGGAGCCGATCCGGCGGAATGTTGGTTGCGGTCACCAGGCCCGCGACGTTGTTCACCTGGATATTCTTGAAGCTGATATTGTGCACGCGCGCCCATTTCTCCACGGCGCCGGGAACGGGGTCACTGGCCTGGATTCCCTTTTTCAACAGATCGATGGCGACGAAGGTACGGGAGTTGTTGATGGTGAGATTCTCGCCGCCGATATTTTCCATGAAACCACCACGGCCGTCACGACTTTTGAAGAGAATGCCATTCTGGCGGCCTGAAATCGTGCAGTTTTCCAGGTGTACATTGCGAATTCCACCGGACATCTCCGAACCAATACCCAACCCGGCGAAAATGCTGCTGACGAGCGTGCAGTCCTTGATGACGACGTTCTCCGTGGGCCGGCCGAGGCGCACGGCTTCCATGCCACGCCCCGACTTCAGCGAGATGGCATCATCGCCCGTGTCAATGTTGCAGTGCTCGACCAGCAGATCCTGGCAGGAATCCACGTCGATGCCGTCGCCGTTGAAATTGATGGAACGAATGGTGAGGTTGCGGACGGTTAGATTCTGGCACAGGACCAAATGAATCGACCAGAGTTGTTGGTACTGCGTGGAGAAACCGTCCAAGACAACATTCGTGCCGTTGGCCAATTCGATGAGCGCCGGCCCACGGGGACGGCGCAGACTGCTGACACTGATCGGCGGGCCAAAGATCGAGCCGGGGCCGGTGATACTGACATGGTCGGCTTTCTCGGCGGAAATGAGGGCGCGATGGCCCTCGGTGAACTCACCCTCCCAGCGAATACGCACGAGCGGGTAGTCATCGATGTCCGGACTGCCGGTCAGGTTTGCGCGCGCCTCCAGTTTCAGTGTCGTGTTCGTGCCCAGGGCCAGGCTGCCAACCAGATAGTTGCCCGACGGCACGACGACGGTGCCCCCGCCAGCAGACTGACAGGCATCAAGCGCCTTTTGCATGGAGACCGTGTCCTTGGTGTGTCCATCGCCTTTGGCGCCGAAGTCGCGAACGCTCCACGACGTTTTGGCGGCAGTTGGCGGTGAAGACGTGGATGGATCCGCGGCCCTTGATGAAAAACAGTTGGCGAAAAAGATAACGCTGAGAATGATCGCGCGGGTCATCGATTCTCTCACTTCTTCGGGTTCCACCCGTCCGATCCGCCCAGGACTTTCTCCAGCGTGATGGCTTTGGCCTCGGCCTCGGTCAACTGTCGCGCCCACGGCGCGCGGGCTTTAGGATTGGCACCGGGCCCGGTACTGTTGAATTCGGCGTACCGGGCGGTCTTTTCGCGGGTCGGGTCCTTCCAATTATTCCAGCCTTCCGGCCGGACCACACCGGACATTTCCGTGTTGAGATACGTCACGCTGGAAAATGCGCGCCACGGACGGCCCAGGTACGTTTTCGCATCGGGTGATTCACTGGTGATCTTGCAATTGGAGAAAACGAAGCCAAAAGGTTCCTGCTCGGGTGTCGACGCGGCGGTGATGTAGCCATTGGTCAAACAATGGATGTGGCACTTCTCGAAAAAGGCGGTGGCGCCGCCGAAAATGAAATCTACGGTCCCGGCGATATAGCACCCTTCGAAATACTGGCGGCCACGATTCAGGAGAATGGTGTCCTGCCAGCCAAGGAACCGACAGTTCCGAAACGTAACGCAATCGCCGTCCACGCGAATGGCCAGGGCCTGACCGACCGGGCCAGCGGAGTTTTCAAACGTGATATTCTCCGCCGTGAAACCGTCCCCGTCGATGACCGTCGACGGAGTGCGAAATGTGCCGATCGGCTTCCCGTCCGGGCCTGGCATTCGCGCGTTCAAGTTGTACGTCAACACCGTCTTTTCCGCATCATCGCCGACAAGGTGAACGAAATGCTTCTCGCGCTGCACGTAAATCAATTCTTTGTAGATGCCGGGTTTGACGTGAATGATACAAGGGTTCGCGGGACTGTTGGTTTGCGGCGCGGCGTTGATCGCTTCCTGCACCGTCTTGAACGCATTGCTCCCGTCAGCCGAGACATACAGGTTCGTTTCCGCAGTCGCCTGTCGGCTCGCGCCAAAGCCAAATAGAACCAGCGATCCAAGCAAGACGAGGGCTGATCTCATTGCTGGTTTCCGCTCTTCGGTGACGGCGGTGCGCCGGCACCGCTGACTTTTTCCACAGCGGCTTTGGCCTGTTTCAGATAGTTGCCATCCAAAGTCACTTCGTCGGCCGAATTCTCGCTCATGCGCAAAAATGTCTCCGTTCCCGGCGCGGCGACGCAATCGTGCACAAACACGTTCTTCACCTGGTCGAGTTGAATCAGCGGCGTGCCTGCATGGGGTTTCGTGGTGCTGACGCCGTCGATTTCCAAACCATCCGTCGTGCTGGCGACGACGGCTGGCCCGCTCTCGGTGTTGATGGTCACGTGGTGGAGTTCAATCCCCTTGGTGTCCTTCAATGCAAAACCGGTCTTCGCGTCGAGTTGGATGTCGTCGAACGTGATACCCTCGACGGGCTTTTCTCCCAAGCCGGTCACTTCACAAGCCACGTTCGCATCACCCGTGATGCCGCTAAAATGAAAGTTGCGAAAGATTGGGGTGCGGTCTGAGACGGGTTCGGGCTGCGTCTTCGTGTAAAACGTCGTCACCAGCAACGCCTCCTTGCGGATGTGGCGCATCACGAGATTGCTGATGCGAACGTCCTCGATCACGCCGCCGCGGCCACGGGTGGATTTGATGCGGATCCCGTAGTCTGGTCCGTCGAACACGCAGTTGGCGATGGTGATATTCTTCACACCGCCGGACATCTCGCTGCCGATAGACAAGCCGTGACCGTGCAGCAGCGTACAGTTGACGACGGTATAATTCTCCGCCGGTTTGCCGATGCGCCGCCCGTCGGCGTCGCGGCCCGATTTGATCGTAATGCAATCGTCCCCGACACTGATCAGGCAGTCGGAGATGTGCACGTTGCGGCAGGAATCGGGATTGATGCCGTCGGTATTAGGCGACGTGGCCGGGCTGATGATGGTGACGCCGCGAACGTTGACATCTTCGCAAAAGACCGGGGTGATATTCCAAAACGGCGAGTTGCGGACGGAGATACCTTCGACAAGGACGTTGGTACATTCGTATGGCTGGAAGAACGGAGGGCGGAGAAACCCGACGTTGAGCGGGCCATAATTCGACTCGGCAATCCGGTCCTTGTTCTGGCGGGCGAACTCTTCCTGCCACTTGCTGCGCGGTTCATCCTTGTTGCTGCGGAGCTTGTGGAGAAAATCCCACCATGCCTGGCCCTGTCCGTCGATTGTGCCGCGTCCGACAATGGCGATGTCCTCTGCCTGATAGGCGTAAATCAACGGCGAAAAGTTCGTGACCGTGATGCCCTCCCAGCGGGATGGCACCATCGGCAGGTAATCATCGAAATCGGTGCTGAATTTGAGGGTCGCCCCGACGTCGAGATACAGCGTGATATGGCTCTGCAGACGAATGGGCCCGGTAAGATACGTGCCCGAGGGGAAATAAACCGTCCCGCCACCCGCGGACGCGGCCATGTCGATCGCCTTGTGAATGGCCTCCGTGCACTTCGCTTGCCCACTCGGTGACGCGCCAAAACTGATCACGTTATAGAAGCCACGGGTAGGCTCGATCTGGGCCGTTGCCGCAGTGGCGCACGTCATTGCGAGCGCGAGCGCCAGAAGGACTGGAAATTTAGATGAGACGGGTTGCGTGTTCATAATTGCACGATCGGCGCTCCATTTTTCGCGATTCTGGTCAGCATTTTGCTGCCGACTATGGCAACAATTGAATGACCGCGAAGCCGGTTTCGCTGCTACCCACGAAATAGCCAGCCCCGTTCTTATCGATTTGCAGAACCAACCCCTTGAAAGTAATTGTTTCGTTCAACGTCGGATGTGTGAAGCTGCCACTGAATTGGCCTGTGGTGGTGTTGAGCCTCATTTGCACATTCTCGTTGTTTACAAACGCGAACGAGACATTGCCCTTGGGGTCGATATACACGTCCTGGACGATATCGGCTCCCAGATTCCCGCCGCCGAGCGTGAGTTGCCCGTTCCCTGAAAAGCTCGGACTGGAGCTCGGCCGCCGCACATATTTATTTCCGTCCAGAGTGGCAACCGTGTTGAAGCCCGCGGGATAGAATGAAGAGGTCGGGATTGATGGCCGGAACCAGTCGACTGTCGCGTCGACCAGACCATTGGTGACGACGGTGACCCAGCCGATGGCCGCGCCGTTGCCCCGGTACAGCGCCGCATACAACGGCCACAGGCCCTGTTTGGACAGAGGAGCCGTGGCGCTCACCATCGTTCCATCACCGAGATAACCAGTAATATGCCCATTCCCCGCTGTTGTCACCGTCAACGTCCCGTATCCGAATCCTTGTGGAACATTCAGATCATCGTTCGTGGATGGCTGGAACACTGCCGTGTATGTGCCGGCGAGCGGGCATGGATTCACGCGGCTGAAGACCGCCTGTCCGGCCAGCAACTGGGATGTGAATGTGCCACCCGATATCGTCCCGGTGATTTGGTTGGAGCCGGCCAGGTCCAGATGCAGGGTCACCGGCAACGTACCCAGTCCTCCCGCCGAGACCGTGCCCGCAAAATTGCCTGAATCATCCAACTGTCCCTTGAACGAAATGTGTACCGTGCCCAGTTTCATGGTGGCAGCAAAGGATCCGGTCTGACTGAGCACAAGTTTAAACGGCCCGGAGCTTGCAAACGACGGTGCATTGGTTTGGATGACGAGGCCGTTGTACGTGCCCACCAAGGCCGCCACCGTGGTGAAGGTCTGCCCGCAGGCCTGAGCGCTCGGTGGCGACATTCGTTGCCCGTTATCGGTCGCGGCGACCGTGTAACAATGCTCCGTTCCGAGAGTGAGCCCGGTGTCGGTATACGTGGTGCCGGACGTCGCCGCAACCTGAGTTCCGTCGCGGTAAACAGTGTAGAATGCCACACCCGAGCCGGCGTCAGTCGACGCGGTCCAACTCAGACTGATCTGGGTGGTGGAAATTCCGGTCGCCGTCAGACCGGTGGGGGTGGTCGGGGGATTATTGTTCACGTTCACGCAATCGGCGGCGGAAGTGCCGACGTTGCCGGCCGGGTCAGACGCCTTGGCCGAGAAGCAGTGCGAACCATCGGGGATCTTTGTCGTGTCAAAGATCACGCTGTACGGCGGCGTGGCGACAGTCCCGAGCAAGACGGTATTATCACGGTAGAACTCGACCTGCACCACCGCCACATCGTCGGTGGCGGTCGCGCTGATGGTGATGGTATTGCTCACAATGCCCGAGGTCGGCGCGGTCAAGACAACCGTCGGCGGTGTGTTGTCGCCCGATTGGATCACCGTGAACGCCTGGCCGGCAACGGTCATGGTACCCGTGCGCGAACTCATGGTGGTGGTGTTGGGCAGGACGGAGTACGCGACAACGGCGCTACCCGTGGCACTGACACTGCCGCCGGTGATCAGAATCCAACTATCGTTGCTACTTGCCGTCCAGGCACAGACATTTGTGTACGGGGTCACGGTGACCGTGCCGTTCCCGCCGAGGTCACCGAAGCTGGCATTCGTCGCGGACAGGGGGAAGTTGCAGGGTGCGGCGACGATGATGTAATCCACCTGCGAGTTCGTACTCACACCGATGGGCCCGCTCACAATCAATTGCACCGTATAGGTGCCGTTGGTTTCATACGTGTGGTTGACGGTCGTGGCCAATGTATTGGTCGTGGTTGCATCGCCGAAGTCCCAAAAGCGATTGGTAATTGTGCCGCTGGAAGTATCCGTGAACGTCACTGTCAAGGGCGCAAACCCGTTGGTGGGACTGGCGGTAAAGCTGGCCTCTGTGGGAACCGTCACGATCAGGTTTACGAAGCCGTTGGAACTGATATCCACCGCATAGAGCAGATTGGTGTTCGGCACCGTACCGATCGTCAGGATGGCGGGCCCGCCGTTAGTGGCCAGCGTGCCGCCGTACCGGAAGAGAGTAAAGGTGCCGTTGGTGAATCCACCGGCATCACTGACGTTGATCGTGCCACCCAGTGTCAGATTACCGCTTACCACGGCCAGATCGTTGCTAGCGCCCAACTGATACTGCAAGACGGAAGTACTGCCGAGCGCCAGCGTGTTGCTGATGGTCAACGTGCCGACGCTGCCGCCGGGGCTGAATTGAGCGCCGTTGGCGATTGTCACCGGTCCGCCGATCACGCCGTGTCCGCCGAGCGTGGCGCCACTATCGACGCTGACCGCTCCGGTGCCGGTGCCGGTGCCAGTGGTGTTGTCGACCAGCAAGGTCCCGCTGCTCACCGTCACGGCTCCGTCGAAAGCCGAGGAGTCTGCTTGCAGCGTCAACAGGCTGTTGGCGAGCAGGTTCAACGTCAGCATACCGCCGCCACTCAATGCACCGCTCAAAAAATTTGTACCACTGCTGACGGTCAGCGTGTCGCTGTCAAGAATGGCGAAATTATTTGCGGAGCTGACCGAGTCTTGCGCGAACGTGAACGTGCTGTCTCCCAGCGTCATGGAGCCGGTGCCGAGCATATTGCTATCGGTGACAGCAGCTTGCGCGCTGAAGAATGCCAACGTGTTGGGGCCCTGGGTGGTCGCCAACCCGCCGAGCGTCACCGGATTGGGGTTGGGCGTGGTGTTGGTGATGGTGACCTGGGCATTGAAAAGTGTCAGGGTATTGGTCGTAGCGCCGGGCGCCGTGAGTTGTGAATTGATGATCTGGATGCCAGTGGCGTTATAGATGTCGAAGGTCGTGTTGGTGACCGTGATATTCACGTTGTACAACGTGACATTGGAAACAAGCATCTCCGGCAGGCCCCAGAGGATGCCTGAGACATTCTTTCCCGTGTTCGCGGTCGCGGTCAGGTTGCTGATGATGATATTGTTCCAGATCGGGGTGGTGCTGGTAACGGCGTGGACGGTGTCGGTAGAAGCCATGAAGGGGCTGACGTTGATGGTGCTGGGCGCTCCAATCTCGTTGTAATAGCTGTACAGCGCGATCGGGTAGGCCACGTTCGTCATGGTGATGTCGAGATATTGGAGGTTTTGCGACAAGCCGCCGATGCCGCGGTCCGACTTCATGTGAATGCCATAGCGGGTGCCATTGAACGTGCAATTGCTTACGATCATGTTTTGCACCCCGAGTTGGGTGCCGCTGCCAAGGGACAGGCCGTGGCCGGCGCCGAAGGTGCAATTCGTGATCGTGATGTCCACCGCCGCGGCGGCACTACTGCCAAGCTGGATATTGTCGTCGCCGTCACTGATGAAGCAGCCCTGAATCAAGACATTGGTGGAGGCCAGATCGATCCCGTCCGTGTTGGGCGAATCCCCCGGAGTATTGATGATAATGTTTTGGATCGTCAGGCCGAAGTTACTGTTGTGCACCATGATGTGGAACGTGGGCGGATTCTGCAGGGTCACAGCCTGGATCAACACATTCGTGGAGTGGGTGAACTGGATAAAATTCGGCCGTGTTGAGGCTTTTGGAAACCACCAATTCGTACCTTGGCCATCGATGGTGCCCGTCCCGCTGATTTCCACGTCATGAAGAGTGGCCCCGCTGATGAAAGGCGTGCTGGCGCTGGGCCATTTGGGAATGATGACCGAACCGTTGGTGGTGACATTCCGGGGGAGCATCTGCAGCATCGCGCCGAAGTCGATCTGGAGGTTGATGCTATTGCTCAAGCTGATAGGACCGCACAAATACGTGCTCAACGTACCATTGGCTGGGATTTCGACCGTACCGCCGCCAGCCGCCGTCGCAGCAGTGATGGCGTTTTGAATCATCGTGGCGTTGTTGGTAAGTCCATCGCCGATCGCACCGAAGTCCGTGATAACGAAGTTGGTCGCGGGAATGGTCGGCAACGTCGGCGTGCCCGCGTGCACCACTCCCGACAGCGCGAGCAGGAGCCCGCCAATAGGCGCAAATGCCCGGATTGCCAAGGCTCTGACAAACCGTCGGTTGCTCCATCGGTTGTTTTGTACTGGAAGAATCACTCTGTCTCTCACTGGAACCCGTATGCCATGTCAGGAGCGCATAATTAAGGCCGTGGTCGCAAGCTTAATCTTTGTGCTCTCCTCATCCATGAATGTCGTGGCTACGGGAGGGATGAATCCGGCGGGTGCCTCTTTCGCCGTGCACCATTCCCCCCCTGCAATCCACCCCCAGCGTGTTCGCGTTCGTTCGCGCCAGCAGTTTACGGCACCAGACGCACGCGATAGAACTGGGCTGGCGTGTTGGTTGCGCCGCCACTATCCGTGTAGTTGGTGCTCGTGTCCCCGCTGCCAAGGATGAGGAGCGGCCCGCTGACGTCGACGAAGTTCGTGTTGTAACCGGGGGTGCCTGCGGTCGCTTGCACCGCGTTGGTCGTGCCACCGGTGGTCAGCCACGTGATCTGGATGTCATTGCCCTGTGCCGTGATCGCAGTGATGCGCAGCGCTGTGACTAGGCCGATTGTCGAGCCTGCGGCTGAGGTGCAGCCGTTGCTGTCCGTTACCGTCACCAGATAGGATCCGCTGGCCGCCGACGTGGCGTTCGAAATCGACGGATTTTGGTTCGTTGATGCGAAGCTGTTCGGCCCGGTCCAGTTGTAGGTAACGTCAGCAATCGTGCTGGCCGTGAGGTTCAACGTGTTGCCTTCGACAATCGGCCCGTCGTTCGCCGCGGTCGGCGCGACCGGCGGCGGGTTGACCGTCAATGTCGCGCTGCACGATGTCGTGCAGCCCTTCGAATCCGTCACCGTCACCGAGTACGTGCCAGCCGCGTTCGTGGTAATGCTGGCGCCTGTCGTGCCGTCGCTCCACAGGTACGTGTAGCCCGGACTGCCGCCACTGGGGTTCACCGTGAACGTCTGTGAACCATCAGCGCAGATTGCTGCGCTGGACGGAACCACCGTGCAACTCGGTGTCGGATTCACTGTCACCGGGAGAATGCCGGAGCCACCATTGCAACTGCCATTGGACGGGGTAACCATCATGATGCCCGAAACGGCTGATCCGCTGTAATTGACTGTAATCGAGATCGTGCCCTGGCCACTGGCGATGCTCGCGCCGGTCGGTACCGTCCACGTATAAGTCGTCGCACCGCTCACACTGGAAACCGAATAGATCACGCCCGTCTGGCCCGCGCAGACCGTGGACAAGCCGCTGATGCTGCCCGCCGTGCCGACGCCGGTCACGGTCACAGACAAGCTGCTGAAAGTGCCGCTGCAACTGCCGTTGGAAGGCGTGACGGTGACATTGCCGGAAACTGCCGAACACCCGTAGTTGACCGTAATCGACGTCGTAAACTGGCCACTAGCGATCGTGGCCCCCGTGGGCACCGTCCACGCGTAGGTCGTCGCGCCGCCGACGCTGGAAATCGAATACACCACGCCATTCGTACCGGAGGCAACCGAGGTAGACCCGCTAATCGAGCCCGCTGCGCCCACGCCGGTCACGGTCACAGACAGGTTGCCGGATGAACCGTTACATCCATTGGCGTTAGACGGCGTCACGGTGACACTGCCGCTGACCGCCGAGCATGAATAGTTGACCGTAACCGAGGTCGTGCCCTGGCCGCTGGCGATCGTGGCCCCCGTGGGCACCGTCCACGTGTAGGTCGTCGCGCCGCTGACGCTGGAAATCGAATACGCCACGCCATTGGTCCCGGAGGCAACCGAGGACAACCCGCTAATCGAGCCCGTTGCGCCCACACCGGTGACCGTCACCGCCAAACTGCCGGACGTGCCGCTGCAACTGCCGTTGGAAGGCGTGACGGTGACATTGCCGGAAACTGCCGAACACCCGTAGTTGACCGTAATCGAAGTCATGCCCTGGCCACTGGCGATCGTGGCACCCGTGGGCACCGTCCACGTGTAGGTCGTCGCGCCGCTGACGCTGGAAATCGAATACGCCACGCCGCTGGCACCGGAGGCAACCGAGGACAACCCGCTAATCGAGCCCGCCGCGCCGACGCTGCAGGAGGAGGAAGTTACGTCAAGCTTGACCACGCCGATGGTGTTCGTGTCCACCGTGTAAGTAAAGTTCGTGTTGGGTGTCGAGCCGATGGTCACGCCGTTGTCGGTCAACGCGCCGCCGTACGTGAGCAACGTGTAGTTGGTCGTGGTGAAGCCGCCGAAATCGGTGATGTTGAACGTACCCCCGAGGGTCAGGTTGCCGGAGACGGCGATTTCCGTGAGGTTCGTGCCAACCCCGAAGTTCAGCGTCGATGCACCGCCCAGCTTTAGAAGATTCGTCACCGCGAGCGTGCTGCCGCCCAAAGTAAGATACGGATTGGGGCCGTCCAGGTTTGTATCGGTGACAGCCGCCTGTCCGTTGAAGAAAGCCAGCACGGTATTCGAGGGCGCGCCCAAGCCACCGAGCGTCACCAGATTCGTGTTGGCCGCGCTGTTGGTGATGGTGATCCCGGCATCGTAGAGAGTCAGCGTGTTGGTGCCGGTGGTGGGGGCTGTGAGATTGGAATCGATGATTTGGATGTTTCGTGCGTGATATATGCAGAAGGTTGAGTTGGCGCCGCGGCCCAAGATGTTGACTTTGGTCAGCGTAACGTTCGTCACGGGCTGTTCAGGCAGGCCATAGATAATACCGGCGATATTGCCGGGACCCTGGATACCGCTATTCCCAAATGCCGTGAGATTGCTAATGGTGATGTTGCGGTAGACCGGCACCGTGCTGGATTCATCCACGTCCGCCGCGGCGTCCGCTGGGGTGATGGTGAAATCATTGATGGGGGCACTTATCACGTCATAGTCCATGTAAAACGCGATCGCGAAATTCACGTTGGTCATGGTGAGATCACAATACTTGAGGTTCTGCACCAAGCCGCCGTCCGCGCGGTCCGATTTGATCTTGATACCGGTCGTCGTGCCGTTCCACGAACAGTTGCTGACGATCAGATTGTTCACCCCGCCGCCGATCTTGCTGCCAATCGATACGCCGTGCCCGGTGCCAAACGTGCAATTGGAGATGGTAATGTCCGTCGCCTCGGCGCCACTGCCCCCGATCTCGACGTTGTCGTCTCCGGTGCTGATGAAGGAGTTTTGAATCAGTACATTGGTGGAACTGATGTCAAAACCGTCGGTGTTGTGTGAATCGAAGGGCGTGTTGATCGTGATGCCCTGGATTGTGACGCTCGTGTCGCTGTTCTTCAAATAAATGGTGAATGTCGGCGGGTTTTGCAGTGTCACGCCCTGGATGAGCACACGCGTGCAATGGTCGAACTCGATAAAGTTTGGCCGTGACGAAGCGAGAGGATACCACCAATTGGTTCCCTGGCCATCAATGATACCCGACCCGCTGATCTCGGCGTCGGTGAGCGTGGCGCCATTGATAAAGTTGGAACTGGTGGAGGGCCAACTGCTTTTGGGAAGCATTTGGAGTTTCGTGCCGCTGTCGATCAGCAGGTTGACGTGACTTGCCATCCGGAGGGGGCCGCACAAATAGTTGGTGTTCACACCCACCGCCCGGATCCTGACCGTGGCGCCCGAGGCTGAAGCCGTCGAAGCGGTGTTGATGGCGGCTTGGATTGCCGCGGCACTGTTGGAAACACCATTACCGAGCGCGCCACCCGCAAAGACTGTGTTCGTGACGTCGAATATCAAATTGGTGTTGATGATGGGGAGGGGTGGTGTGCCGGCGCGCGCCAGTCCAGCCAGCGCGAACAGAAGCAGTGAGCCAAGTCGAAACGACCGACCCGAGACGGCACGATTTAATCGCAGGACGCCCTCGCGAAAAACTCGAGCTAACAGCATTACCCTTGTTCCCATCGTGGGGACACCGTAACTTGATTCCCGTTTGCCCATCTAATGCTTCTGATACCAGACCCATCTGTTTAATCCCCATACCACAAAGGTTTTGTGGTGGAGGATGGCACCAATGAACTATAGCAGTTTTATGACCAGATTGTCGAGGTGTCTCGCACCCGATAAAAGAGCAGGACGACTCACTGATTTATGCAACTACTCCACGTGTTCACCATATTCGGCAAACACGTGGAGCAGTGGGTGTTTTGTAACTTTTCCCTAGGGCCCGAGACGGATGCGGTAGTAGCGGCTCGGGACGTTGGTCGCTCCACCAGCATCCGTATAGTTGGTCGTCGTATCGCCGCTGCCGGTGATCGCAATCGGACCGCTGATGTCGGTGAAGTTGTTCGTGGCATAGTTGCCACTTCCATCGCCCGCCGTGGCCTGCACGACGTTCGTCGCACCACCGGCGGTCGCCCATGTGATTGATACATCATTGCCCTGCGGCGCTATGGAGATGATGTGTAGATATGAACTGGCACTATTCGGATTGGTGCCGGCCAAGAACTCCGCCAGATTGTCCTGGCCATCGCCGTCAGGATCGGCTGTTGCCGCCGCTTTCGCACAGAGCGTGCACCCGAAGTTGTTGAATTGCCACGTTTGGAACGGCGTCAGGAGCACCGTGAGCGTGGCGCTGTTGGTGACGCTGCCAGCGCCGTTGTAGACGACCACCGAGTAGGTGCCGGCATCGCCAGCATCGGCGTTGACGATGGTCAACGTGGCGCTGGTGGCGGTGACCAGATTCGTGCCTGCCTTGAGCCATTGATAGCTCGGATCGGGAATGCCCGTGGCGCTGACGGTGAACATCGCCGTCTGGCCTGGGACGATTGTCTGATTCGCGGGACTGCTCAGGACATTCGGCGCCAATTGCGGCGCCCAACCACTGAGCCAGCACGTGGCGTTTTCGGCACAGGCCAACCCCGCATCGCCGTTGGTCAGAATAATGCCGTTGTACTGAACGGGACTACCCGTATCCAGGTCGGTGTTGTTGTATTCCCACCACCGAATTTCTTCCGTCTGGGCCATGGTATTCGAACAACCAGCAAGATCGGCTGCTGTCCAGCCAACCAGATTGCTGTCGATCTGGCAATTGATGATCGCCACATTGCCATCACAGAAGCCCAACGCTCGAGCGAACGTCGTGTTGCTGACCGTGGAGCTGCTCCGGGTGAGCATGCAATTCACGAACGAGAAGCCGTTGCTGCCCGCCGTCGTGCGCGGCTGTGTGACCGACGCGGAACCAGTCACCGTCTCAATCTGGGAATTGGTGACAAACAGATTGCCAACGCCCCAGATGAAGTCCGTGTCGCCCTTGATCAGGCTGTCCTGGACGTACGCCTGCGAACTGACGTCGTTGATCAGGAGCGTATCCTGGAAGCTATCCACTTCCGCATTGAAGATGATACAGCGTCTGGCGCTTGTATTCACCATGATCGCTTCCGCTTGCGAACCACCCTTGGCGGTCATGTTCGTCACGGTCATGTTTTCAATCGCGTTGTCGTTGGCGTTGACCTTGAACGCCATCCGGGTCGCGGTGCTCCCGTTGATATTGTTGTTGTTCGGATACCCGACGAACACCCCGGTGCGGGTTTGGCCGCGGAACGTGAGGTTGTTCTTGGTCTTCGTGTCAACGATTTCTGTGTACTGCCCATTGCGGATATTGATGAGCGTGTACGTCGTATTATTGGCCGGCACTGAATCCACCGCGCCTTGCACCGTGCAGAAATCACCGCTGCCATCAGCGGCCACGACCATATTATTCGGATTGGCTGGGCCCGTGGGCTTGGTCGAGAAGCGCCACGCGTTGGTATCGGTGATGCCCACATACAACGCACCATTGGTCTCCGTGAAGGTGCCTGGATCCACGGTCACGTAATATGTCTGATTGGAAGTCAACCGCCCATTATCCGGATAGATCGCTACTGTCGTTCCCGAGATGATCACCGGGTACGCGTTAAACACTTCGCCGCCAATCGTTCGCGACTGTGGCTCGCCGAGGCTCGTATCGATCGTATCGACCGGCGTGACAGCGTTGGTCGTATCGAAGACATTGATCTTGCCCGCGCCCCTCAGCACTGGCACACGGTCAAACGCCATGTACAATGGCGTGTCGTAACACACGTTCACTCCGCCACTGGCCGGCGTCACCGTCGCGACCATCGTCGAATTAACTGTCAACGTCGCGTTGGTGCTGGTCACGCTGCCGGCGACGTTGGCGATGATCACATCATAGAGGCCCGAGTTCGCTGGAGTCGCGCTGGGAATGCAGTATATCGCATTCGTTGCGCCGTTGATGGGGGCGTTGTTGAACTGCCACTGATACGTCGGCAGCGGCACGCCATTCGTGGACAAGACCGAGAAGCAGGCGCCCTGCGTGTTGGTCACAATGAGGTTCTGCGGCTGCGTCTGAATCGCCGGCGGAACCACTACGTGCAACACCGCGCTGTTGGTTGCCGTCCCAATCACATTACTCGCGATAATCGAGTAAACGGAGCCGTCCTGGGAGAACTGGACGTTGGTTACCGAGGTCGAAAGACTTGTAGCCCCGGGAATATTAACGCCATTTAGCTGCCACTGCTGTGTGGGCAAGGGGATGCCCGCAACCGAAGCGCTGAATATTCCATTTTGACCGAGAATCACATTTTGATCTGTGGGACCGGTGATTGAGGGGCCCGCGAATGCAGTCGTAACTGTCAACGACATGCAGTTGGTCACCGCTCCTGCGAAGTTACTGGCGATCAGGCAATATTGCCCGCTATCGTTGGTCTGTGCGTTCGAGATGGTCAGAACGGCGGACGCGCTGCCGGAAATCGTGGAACCATTACCCGTGGGGCCGTCCATGGTATTGACTCCGTTCAATTGCCACTGCAAACCAGGTGCCGGAACGCCAGTAACCACTGTGCTGATCGTAACGTTCGCGTTGGTGAGGACCGCCTGCGAGACCGGGCCGGTAATTGCCGGCGGGAGAACCACGGAAATGATGCCTTGCGAGCCCAATTGCGTGGTGTTCCAGACCAGATTACCCGTAAGCGGAGGCAGGTTGGTGAAAATGAAACCACCGGACTGGGCGGCAAGACCGAGGATTTGGAAGGTATCGCCTCCGACCAATGCCGGGCCCACGTTATTGATGGTCAACGTTCCCGCTTCCGTGACCGTGCCCGCGACTGTGAGCAGGTCGTTGCTACCGGTCTGGGTTTTGTCGAGCTTGAGGGTGGTCGTCGAAGTTGCATTCAACGTCAAGTTGTTGGACAGCACCAGTGTTCCCACCGAGTTACCCAACCCGAGCGACAAACTTCCGCCGCTGACGAATCCCACGTTTCCGATGATCGTACCGGAGCCGCTGACCGTGCCTGACGTATTGGTCACGCCGCCGGACACACTAAGCACGCCGCCCGAGAATACCAGTGAGTTTCCTGCAGCAGTGAGGAACACGAACGTGGTGTTGGACACAGTTCCATTACTGCCCACGGTCAACGAATTGTTAAATCCGCTGGCGTTACCAACGTTCAGCGTCTTGCCACCACAGTCCCAGAGCCCGCCGCCCTGAATGGTTGCTGTGTTGTTCGATGAACCAGCCGAGGAACCAATACTGCCGGTATTCTTGGTAAACAACCTCCCACTTGTGTCCACGAGGAGGGAGTTAAAGAAGCCGCCATTCCCCACTTGAATGGTACCAACATCAACCATGAGGCCTGAATTGGTAATAATCAAAGAGCAGTTTGCGGTACCCGCAGCACTTCCCACCAAACTGGCGGTCGAGTTCGACCAGGAGGAATTCGGGCCACTAACCACCACTTTCGAGCCATTGGCGCCAGTGCCATTTGCTATGACGAGATTGCCAGCCGCAACAAAACCGTTCGTAAGAAATATCTGTGCGGGCCCGTTGCGTCCCACAATCATACGAGCGTTGTTCCCACTATTAGTACAGAGCACCGCATTGCACGCAATGTAGACAATGGAGGTTCCCTGCTGGCCGAAAACGAACCCCGAGGCACTGGTGGTGTTACCGCTTATACCAGCAAATGTGTTTGTGCCGAAATCCATCGTAAGAATCAGCGTCCCACTGCCGGTGCCCGCGCCAACCAAAAGAGTGCCAATGTTACTGATGTAATTATTCGTCAGAGGCAGGTCAAACGTGCCATTCAGCGTGAAGCTCGCGGTGTCGTTGAGTCCCGGCGGACCGCTGTTCGGATTCCAACCATTGGGGTCATTGAAGGCGCTGCCTGTTGTATTGGTCCACGTGTACGTGGCCGCATGAGCCTTCTCCACGCCGGCGAACAGTCCGAGTGCCAACACCAAGGCACACGCCGTCAGATTTCGGATTAATTTTTGGAAAGTGTGTGTGATTGCCAGGTCTGCGTTCATCTTCATTATGCCTTCTCCCTTTCGCGTCACCTTGCCGTGGTCTGCTGATAATACCGTTCTCGTCATGGCGGTCCGGCTATCGCCTTGCCGACCACCAGAAGCGGGACGTAATACGTCTCTGCGCACGTCTCTGCATGGATGTCGTCCCATTCGGAATTATCGATTATGCTACTCTTGTGAAAGGGACAGGTCAATGTGGCGTTCTTGCAAAAATGATTGAAAAAACGGCATTCGCTGTTTTGCTCCCTTGGGCTGCGGCTGGCTTGGGTCATGACCGGTTACCGTTCGTGCCGGACGGTGCATCGTCATATTATATGTTGGACGCCGTAGAACGACGGAAACCGACTGCGTCCGGCTCAGGCGTCCGTAGGATGGCTGAACTTCTTGCGATAGCGCGTGGGCGAGAGGTCGGTCGCCTTGCGGAAGGCAACCCAGAAACTGTTGACGTTGAGGTACCCACACAAGGCGGCAACCGTTTCCGTCTTCTTGGTGGATGAGGTCAGTATATGCTTGGCGTGCTCGATGCGGACGCGATGTAATTCGTATCCCGGAGAGCGGCCGACATGATCGATGAATGCCTGGTGGAGACCCCGCGCCGACATGCCGGCCGCCTTGGCCAGGTCGCCGACGCCGATGGGTTCCTGGTAATGTTCCCAGAGAAAGCGCAGGCTCCGGGCCACGCCTTCGTGATTGACTGCCAGCAGGTCGCTGCTCTTGCGCACGATCAAGCCCCCCGGCGGCACCCGAATGGGCTGCAGGGGCGCGGGCTTGCCGTCCATTAAATCATCCAACAAGGCCGCGCCCCGATAACCCATGACTTCCAGGTTCGGGTCAACAGTGGAAATGGGGACCCGCATGGTGTCCGCCGCCAGCAATAAATTGTCCGCGCCGACGATGGCAACCTGCTCCGGCACTGCCAGTTTCGCGCTCTCGCAGGTTTCCAGGATATCCACCGCCATCCAATCGCTCGGGGCGAAAACGGCCAGGGGTGTTGGCGCGCGGCGCAGCTCCGAGGCCAGCCATTCCCGCTTGCGCTTCCACTCCTGGTACCGGCTGGTTGGCGAAGGGTCTGAGGACCGACGCCAGCGCAACCAGGTGCATTTTTTGCCGGCACTGGCCAGGGCTTTGACAAACGCCTCGCCCCGTTCCTCAAAGGACCAGTTGTCGTAATCGGTGTAATACACGAAATTCGTGAAACCGCGGGAGAGGAAATGGTCGGCCACCAGTCGGGCCGCCTCGGTGTGATCGTAAAGGACGCGGGGAAACTTCAGCTTTGGGCGGCGAAAACTGAAGTCGACGGTCGGCTTTTTGGCGCGGACGACAAACTCCGCCAGGTCATCACCCGCCGCCAGCCAGGCGAGGATCCCATCTCCATTCCACCCCCAGGGGATCACCCGCTCGCGGGTGACCTCGGGCGACAGGTGCCAGCCATGCTCCTGGGCGTACTTCTCAATACCCCGTTGCAGGCGATAGTCGTACCAGCCCAAAACGAGGAGAACCTGCCTTTGATTTTTCTGCACCGACCCAACATGCGTCGGGGGGAAGCAGTTTTCAAGCCTTTCGCCTCCCGAACCGGGTGCAGAAGGGTAGTTTGATTGATAATGCTATACAGTTCTCAATCCGCACGCCATCGATTTGGTGCTGGCTCCCGTCCGCAGGACCACCAGTGGCCGGGCTCGAACTTTCTCTTGTGCTACTGCAGTCGTCCCGTTAGATTTTGCGAGCTCATACGTGTTCCGGGTCGCGAAGGTCAATCCAGCACCGACAATTCGCTCATGACGGCTCCCTCCCTCGCTCCGCATCCATCAACGCGCGGGAAGTATCGGTGGGTAATTTGCGCGCTGTTGTTTTTGGCGACATTGATCAACTACATGGACCGGCAAGTCCTGGGCATCCTGAAACCCAGCCTCGCGAACGCGTTCCACTGGAGCGAGCAAGACTACGGCAACGTCGTCGCGGCGTTCCAGGGCGCCTATGCGATCGGGCTCGCGCTGTCCGGCCCGTTCATTGAATGGATCGGCACCAGGAACGCGTATGCCGTGCTGGTCGCATTTTGGAGCCTGGCAGCCATGGCCCACGGGTTCGTGACATCGGTTACTGGTTTTGGTGGCGCTCGATTCGCCCTGGGCCTTGGTGAGTCTGGAAACTGGCCGGCCGCCATTCGGACGGTGACGGAATGGTTTCCACAACGCGAGCGTTCGGTGGCGACGGGCGTCTTTAACACCGGCTCAAACGTGGGACCGATTCTGGGACCTGTGCTAGTCCCTTGGTTGACCCTGCAGTTCGGCTGGCGGGCCGCGTTTTTCGCCCTGGGCGCAAGTGGTTTTGTGTGGTGGCTGCTCTGGTGGATGCTGTACGACGCGCCGGAGAAATCGCGGCGGCTCACGGCCGAGGAATTGGCATACATTCAGAACGGCGCCAACGACTTTGGGACGAGGACGATCCCGTGGTCGCAGGTGCTCCACTACCGCGAAACCTGGGCGTATGCGGTGGCCGGCATGTTTACCGCGCCGGTCTGGTGGTTTTACCTCTTCTGGCTACCGGACTTTTTCAACCGGCAATTCGGACTGAACCTCCGACAGTTCGGATTGCCATTGGTCGCCGTGTACACGGTCACGGGCTTGGGCAGCATTCTGGGAGGCGGATTATCCGCGTGGCTTCTACGACGCGGCTGGTCGTTGAATCGCGCCCGGAAGGCCGCCACGCTGGTCTGCGCTTGTTGCACGGTGCCGATCATCTTCGCGACCCGGACCCAACACATCTGGCTGGCCACCAGTTTCTTTGCGCTGGCCGCCGCGGCCAATCAAGGGTGGTCCGCCACGATGTTCACCGTCGTCTCCGACGTCTTTCCAAAGAGGGCGGTTGCGTCCGTGATCGGCGTTGGGGGTATGTTTTCGGCGTTGGTTTCCATGGGCTTTTCATGGCTCGTGGGGCACATCCTCCAGAGCACGGGGGTGTACGATAGAATTCTGCTACTATGCGGCAGCGCGTACCTGGTGACGTGCCTGGTCTTTCACCTGATGATCCCGCAAATCAAACCGATTGAGATAAAGTGATCGGGCCAGCAGAAGAAGGAGCCGATTCAACTCCGCAAACCACTGCCACACAACCGCTCGGCGCTAGTCCATATCGAACCACGGGTTTCCTGTAGCTGTACTCGCCTGACCGCACGGACTATCGTGCGCGGTCAGGGATTGAAGCTGGACAAATTCCACGTGGAAATCCCCAAACAAACAATTCACCCCGCCACCATGCCGATCGACCGGGCGCGTAGTGTCAGGTGCAGACGGCAGACCGGTCACCGCTTTAATCAGGTCACCGCAGTCTAGCGTGTGCCCGGAGGAGTCGATCAGCAACAGATAGGACGAGGCATTGGGTAGTGATTTGAGGCTTGGCCAAAAATCGCCGTTAACGTCCACAAATGTGGAGTTGGGATACGAAAATGTATCCAGGCTTCCATACACCGCGCCGTTCAGTGCTTGAGGAACGGGCATCGAATAACTGTGCAGGGTGATGCTATCGAGAGTTGCCTGGCTGTACTGCCGCGCGATGTACGGGCAAACCCGCATCGTGCGTATCCGGTTAACCGGATCCCCCCCGCCCAGATACGCAGCGTACACATTGGTCTTCGTTGCGCCACTGGCACCGGGGTTGGTCGAGTCATCAAATTTAAGGGTGCCCTCCTCATAGTAGTACGTGCCATTCCAATCATCCGCGTACATGCTAATGGCCAGTCCCCATTGCTTCTCGTTGGCGATACACCTGGCCGTGTACCCTCTCTTTCGCGCATTGTTCAAAGCCGGCAACAGCATGGCCGCCAAAATACCGATGATAGCGATCACCACCAACAACTCAATGAGCGTGAACGCCGCGTTGTAAATCTGATTTTTGCGCATGCTGCCACTCCTCCGCTTGTGAAGCCACCCACTCGGTATCGACATGATCCCGTCTCTTCCACTGCACGCTCGGCCCGCTCCTGATCGTTGCGTGATCACCAGCCCGAACCGTCGTTCCAATAAATACTACGACTTCCCGCTTTATTTGCAAGAAATTATGGCGCTGGGTTGGCGCCATTTCAAGAGCTTGGTCACTCAATGAACAGAGATGCTATCGTCGGTTTATGCGTTTTCCTTGCTTTTTGTGTAACCTGTAGCCCGGTGCGCATAGCTCAGCGCAAGCAAGGCTTGCCCGCTCTTCAGCGCGACCAATCAACGTCAACGGGTCGACGCGATCCTTGTCTGGCGACGCCTGAAACTCTATGATTCGCCCGATGCCAACTCGAAAGCCAATCGACAACACCCCGAGTGAACATACCGTGGTGATTGTTCCTGCGACGAACGCCTCCCTGAGGCATCGGCCCTGGTTTCTGGCTTTTGTCCTCGTGATCGCCACGTTCCTCGCATACCAGTCCGTGTGGCGTGCCGGCTTCATATGGGATGATGATCATCACCTGACGGATAATCCAGCCATGACCGCACCGCATGGGTTGCAGATGATCTGGTCATCCCTGGCGATTTCCCGATATTACCCGTTGACGCTGACGACGTTTTGGTTCCAACGGCGGCTCTGGGGATTGAACCCAATGCCCTATCACCTGGTCACCATCGCACTTCACGCACTCAACGGCGTTCTGGTTTATTTGGTGCTCCGCCGCCTGCGCGTGCCGGCGGCCTGGTTGGCGGCCATGCTCTGGACGCTGCATCCGGTGAATGTGGAATCGGTGGCGTGGATTACTGAGCTAAAGAACACGCAATCAGGATGTTTCTTTTTTCTGGCCGTGCTGTGCTTTCTCCGCTCCGAGGAGGGCGCGGCACGGCGCTGGTACGCGTTGGCTTTGCTATGTGGAGCAGCGGCCCTGCTCAGCAAACCATCCACCGTGATCCTGCCACTGGCCCTGCTCCTGTGCGTCTGGTGGCAGCGCAGACGTTGGCGGTGGCTGGAGATGCTACGAATCGCCCCCTTCGTCGGCATGGCGGTGGCGATGTCGGCACTGACGGTCATCGAGCAACGCGGGCAGATCCTCCGGGCAGGAACGGGGGAATGGAAACTGGTAACGGCAGACCGCTTGGTCATCGCCAGCAAGGCAGTCTTGTTTTATGCGTCGAAGCTACTTTGGCCTGTTCCCCTGATGTTTGTGTATCCGCGTTGGAACCTGGAGACGGGATCGTTTTTGTCCTGGCTCCCGTGGCTGGGGCTGGTTGCGGCGGGCATCGTTCTCTGGTTCTGGCGACGCGAGCCTTGGGCGCGAGCGGGAATGTTCGGGGGCGGCTTCTTTGTGGTCGCCCTGTTGCCTGTGCTCGGATTTTTTAATGTGTTCTATTTTCGCTACTCGTTTGTAGCCGATCACTTCCAATATCTCGCCAGTGTGGGGCTGATCGCCCTCGCAGCGAGCGGTGCGGCCATGACCTGCGAGCGAATCGGGCCGCGCGCCCGGTGTCTTGGGACCGCAGGGGCGGCGTTGACGCTGATCGCGCTGGCGGCACTCACATGGAAACAGGGACGCATTTACCGCAACATGGAAGGGCTGTGGCGGGACACCTTGGCCAAGAATCCCCGGTGCTGGATGGCGCACACCAATCTGGGAAATCTGTATCAAATCTCGGGCCGAATCTCGGAGGCGAGAGAGCAGTACGAGGAGGCCCTGCGAATCAAGCCCGATTACGACATGGCGCACAACAATCTGGCGGTCACACTGATCGCCGCGGGCCAGCCCGACGAAGCGATTCGCGAATTGGAGCTGGCCCTGCGGATCAAGCCGGATTTGGTCGAGGCCGAGGATAACCTCGCCTGGCTGCTGGCCACGCTGCCGCCGGCGGAGGGTGGCGACCCGACCCGGGCCGTGGAATTGGCGCAGCGGTCGTGCGCGCTGACTGGCAATCGTGCCGCCGCCAACCTCAACACGCTGGCCGTCGCGTATGCCGCCGCCGGCCGATTCGATGACGCTGTGGCAGCCGCCCAGAAAGCGCTCGATCTGGCACGTTCAGCGGGGCAACGGAAGTTAATCGGAGAAATCGAGGCTCAACTGGAATTGTACCGCGGCGGACGTGCTACGCCATCGTCCACGGATATGATCGCTCCAAGCCGTCCGTGATCAATGCAGCGCCAAAGTTCGTTTGCCGGTAATTGTAAGCCCATCCGCATTGGTAACTGTGTCGGGGCAAATGTGACAGAATGTTATTTCTGCTATGTCTCCCGTCGACCGAAAATGACGCCTGCAAACGCTTGCAACATGCTGTACGACACCAACAGCAGGAACCACGGCAGGCCGATGCCACCATTCGGAGATCGAATGGGGGTTTTACAGGCCATTCATAGGACATTTCCTACTTTTCCAAACAGAGCAGGGGAACCTCCTCGCCGGCACCTCGAATGAGTTCGCGGGATGGGTACCTGTCCGTATGTCAGACCTGTTCTCATTCCTAGGAGCGTGTTTCGTCAATGACTAGCCATGCTATGCAACAAGCCTCTCTCTAGGATTGACATTTCGCAGCCTTGAGTTACCTTGTGTCCCAATACGACGGGTAGGAAATCAGTGAGAATCCCAGAGCGCAGCGAGTGGCAGCTTGGGCGCGTTTTAATCAATCGACGGGGTCTGTTAAACTGTAAAGGGCGACGGTCATGAACCAATTTCTCAGAGTCACGCACACGTCTCAAAATCCAATTCGTTCAATTTCAATGATCGTCGCGCAGGCTACCGCTTTAGCGCTGAGTTTGTTCATCGGCACGGCCAACTGCCACGCGCAGACCAATCATGATGATTTCGTTTGGGCAGGCTCCGCCAGCGGGCTGTGGCAGAACGCCGCCAACTGGAGTTCCAACGGCGTTACGGGGGTCGCTTGGCCCGGCGAGAACGGCCCCGCCACTGATAATGCATGGTTCACCAACGCCGGCACATTCAATGTCAGCTTGAACGCCCTTATCCAGTTCGGCAGCAACATGTTTGCCAACGCCTCGAATACCACCGCCACTGTCACCATCAATGCGGGCTCGTACGAATTCGACTCGGCCATTCCCGATAACAACGTTGCAATTGACATTGGCGAGATTCAAGGTGCCACGTCGATCGTTTACTTTGTCACTACCGGCGCAGGGGAAATCACTACGGGTGCCGGGGCGGTCGTTATCGGCAAGAACGGCTACGGGATGTTGGTGCTGACCAACACCCAGGTTGTACTACTTGGACAGACTGCCATCAGCCTCGGGGGAGCACCTACGGCAACCGGTGTCCTTATTGTCTCCGGCACGAATACATATGTAAACAACTCGGGCAACGGCCATTTAAACGTGGGCGAAAATGGTGGCAACGGCGGATGCACGGTGATCATCTCCAACTCGGCGTCGCTTTCGACTGAAAATCTTAGATTGGGCGGCGATTCCGACGGCTCCACCAGCAACAACACCATGATCGTGACCGGTCCCGGTAGCGTGTTCGCCCTCTCAGGCGGAAACGGCGTCGTCGGCAAGAGATCCAGCCCGTCTGGGCCTCCCTCGTACAATAACACACTGATTTTCGAGAATGGCGGTTCCGGCTTCGCTAGCCTCGGTCCCAAGAATCACGATTTCTCTGTCGGTTGGGCCGACAACGACGTTGATAGCAATCCGGGTACCACCGGCAACGTGCTCATCGTCAACAGCGGTTGCGCGTTCACCAACATATCGGTGTTATACGTCGACAGTAACAACTTTGCATATGTGTATGGTGGCGTGCTCGGTGGCGGGTATACCGGCACAGCTTCGGGGACCATATCCAACATCGGTGCGGTTGCCGGCTGGGGCACCCTTGTGGGCACGGTCCTTAATTATGATACGAACGCCTCGTTGACTGCCAGCAATTCGGTGGGCGGACTGTCTATCACCCATGATTTCTGGATGAGTAATAGCACCTTGAACGTCACGATCGGCACGACCTACAATCCGATCACGGTTGCCAGCAATGTGGCGTTTATCGGCAACGGCGGCACGGTCAATATTGCGGCCGGTACCGGCTTCGGTAACGGGACGTACACCTTGATCTCGTACGGCTCCAGCTTGAACCCCACCGACAACGCCCCATCGACCCTCACTGTCGGCACGACGCCGAACCCCAGCGGCACCTATACGATCAACACGAATACTCTCGGCTTGGTCCAACTGATCATCAGCGGCATCGCGCCAGCGTTGCCGTTCAAGATCACGTCGGTGGTGCGGACCAATAGCGGTAACGACATGTTCATCGCTTGGAACACCACGGGCCTCACCAATACCGTACAGGTGGGCACCGGCACCGTGCCCGGCGGCAGTTACACCACAAACAGTTTCGTGAATCTTACGAACATCGTCGTTACGACCACCACGACGAACTTTACCGATGTGGGCGGTGCAACCAACAAGCCGGCGCGGTATTACCGGATACAGTCGCCGTAGTAATCGGAAACAATTTTGGAATATGAGCGCAGTCGCGCGGTATAAGGTATGAAAAGCAACAACAAATGCCTTCGTTCACGACTCGGTGAACTTCCGGCGGCTGCGCTCTTGAATTTTGTGACGTATTTGTAGTTTTCGCCTTGATTTGGGAAGGGCGAATTTGTTAGGATGACGGGGTCGGAGTGTGACCCTGTTGTGTGTATAGGTTACGATAGTGTAAAGCTTAACCACGGGAGAAGTGTAATGAAAACAGCGGATCGTTCAAGAATTCAACTTTGGGTTGCTGCGGCGTGTGCGAGTTGTCTGCTCGTCCAAAATGCGGGCGCTACACTGCTTTTTTCGGAGGCATTTAACTACACGGCACCCTCGTCTCTTGCCGGCAATGTAAACCCTGGGAACAGCATAGCTTGGTCTGGCGGCAATGCTGGTTTAAACATCGCCAGCGGCAACCTGACCTACTCGGGTTTGACGGATCAGGGCGGCAACGAGCTTTCAATCTCTAATCTGACCGCTGGAAGTTCTGTTAATACATTCGCAAATACCACCAGCGGACAGATCTACTATTCCTATCTGCTTGATGTAACTACAGTTGACGGCGCCAATGACTACGTTACCGCGTTGAATCCGGGCACTTCAGCTCCGAATGGCAGCTCTGACGCAATCAATACTTATCTCTATTCCAACGGCAAAATTGGACTGCGAACCGCCGGTGAAAGCACCGTTACCAGCAGCAGTGCCTTGTCGCTAAGTACGACCTATTTCGTGGTTTTGGAATATAATTTCGCGACAACCACCGCCTCCCTTTACTTGGATCCGACTCCCGGCGCCAGCCAACCTGCGGCCACCTTGACCTTGGCGGGAAGCGGCTCGGTGACAGCGATAGACGATGTCGGGTTCAAGACTCAATCCACCACGGGTGATTTTTTGGTCGACAACCTTCTTGTTGGCACAACATGGGGGGATGTCACGCCAGCAACAGTTCCCGAGCCGTCCACGTGGGCGCTGGTCGGCAGCGGGCTCGCACTGATGTTCAGCGTAGTTCGTCGTCGGCGCAGCTAGATCAAGATCTCAGCACTCTCTCAAGGGCGTCCCGGATGCATCCGGGACGCCTTTTGTTTCTTGGTCACTTCGCATTTGTCGTAGCGCCGCCAGTGCAAAAGTTTGCACCTTGGGTACACGCTCTGATATTCGTATTGACGCGGGTTTTGCCAGCCGGACAATATGGGGACATCATGAGACGAATCCTCCTCACCACGACCTCGTTTCAGGACACGCCCGGCGAGCATCATCAACTGCTCGAACAGGCGGGGTTCGAAATCGTCCGCGACCGCGGGCCATTGCCGGAGCAACGGATGCTCGAACTGGTCGCGAAAGGTGATTTCGATGGCTGGCTGATCGGTGACGATGCCATCACCCGGGCCGTCATCCAGAAATCGCTGCCCCGGTTGAAAGTCATCAGCAAATACGGCATCGGCCTGGATAAAGTGGACATGAAGGCGGCGACCGAATTGAAGATTCCCGTCACGTTCTGTCCTGGCGTCAATCACACCACGGTCGCCGAGCATGTGTTCGGCCTGATGCTCGCCATCTACCGCGACATCGTGCCGCAATGCAATTTCGTGAAATCAGGTCAATGGAAGCGGCTGACGGGACACGAACTGTCCGGTAAAACCATCGGCATCATCGGCATGGGTCGCATCGGCAAGGAAGTCGCCACTCGCGCCCGCGCTTTCGGCATGAATGTCATTGGCTACGACATTTACTGGGACGACAAGTTCGCGCAAGCCAACCACGTCACGCGCGCGGCTGCAGTCGAGGAGGTGCTGAAAGGCGCGGATATCGTGACCTTGCATACCAATCTGACCGACGAGACGCGCCACCTGATGAACGCCACACGCCTCGCGGTGCTGAAGAAGGGTTCCGTGCTCATCAACACGGCCCGCGGTGAACTGGTCGAGACGAACGATGTCGCCGCCGCCCTCAAGAGCGGGCAACTTCTTGGCTACGGCGCTGATGTACTCGAACAGGAGCCACCACCGAAAGACCATCCGCTGTTCTCGTGTCCCAATGCCGTCATCACGCCGCACATCGGCTCGCGTACATACGAAAGCGTCGCCCGCCAGGCGAAAATGGCCGCGGAGAATCTGATCGCCGTGCTCGATGGCCGCAAACCATTGGCGCAGGCAAATCAGGTTTGAGCCATGAATATTTCACTGCTAAGATAGCGACATGGGAACGTCCAACACAGACTGCACGGTCGAAAACCACGTGGATAGAAGTAAATCCGTTCACATTCCGAAACTGCTGGTGGACACCGGGAGCGAGTTCACTTGGATTCCAGAGAAATCGCTCGAGCGGATTGGAATCCGCCGCGAAAAAAAGGATGTCGCTTTCGTGATGGCCAACGGCGAGCAAATCACGCGCAGCGTGGGTTTCGCCATCCTGCGCGTGGCCCGGCACTTCACAATTGACGAAGTTGTCTTCGCCGAACAAGGCGACTTATCCTTGCTCGGGGCTCGCACCTTGGAGGGTTTGAATCTGACGGTCGACTCGCGCCGCAAGAAACTCGTAGCTGCGGGACCGGTGCCTGCCGCGTGAATGGAGCGTCCCACATCGCAACCGCATCTACGAGGGAGCCGCCCGCCAGGCGAAAATGGCCGCGGAGAATTTGATCGCCGTGCTCGGCGGCCGCAAACCATTGGCGCAGGCCAACACAATTTGAACGGAGCTGCAGAGAGGAATTTTTTATGACTACACCCCAATCGGACATCGGCCTCATCGGCCTCGCGGTCATGGGCGAGAACATCGCCTTGAACATCGAAAGTAAAGGGTTCCCCATCTCCGTGTTCAACCGCACGACATCGAAAGTGGACGATTTCGTGAACGGTCGCGGGAAGGGGAAGAAGTTCTTCGGTGCTCACACGCTGGAAGAATTCGTCGGCTCCCTGAAGAAACCGCGCAAGATCATCATGCTCGTCAAGGCCGGTCCCGCGGTGGACGAGTTCATTGAACATTTGCTGCCACTCCTGGAAAAGGGCGACATCATCATCGACGGCGGCAACAGCCATTTCACCGATACGATCCGCCGCACGCAATATGTCGAGAGTAAGGGACTCTTGTACGTCGGCAGCGGCGTCTCGGGCGGCGAAGAAGGCGCGTTGCACGGGCCCTCGTTGATGCCTGGCGGCAGTCCGGCGGCATGGCCGCAGATCAAACCCATCTTCCAGGCCATTTGCGCGAGGACGCCCGAGGGCGAGCCATGCTGCGATTGGATGGGCGAGAATGGCGCCGGCCATTTCGTCAAGATGGTCCACAACGGCATCGAATACGGCGACATGCAGTTGATCTGCGAAATCTACGACGTTATGAAACGCGGCCTCGGCATGACCAACGAGGAAATGCACACGGTCTTTGCCGAATGGAACCAGGGCGAACTCGACAGTTACCTCATCGAGATCACGCGCGACATTCTCGCCTACAAAGACGAGGAGGGTCACGCGGTGATCGATTTGATCCTCGATGCTGCCGGGCAAAAGGGCACCGGCAAATGGACGGTCGTCGCCGCGCTCGACGACGGTATGCCGCTGACGTTGATTGGCGAAGCCGTGTTCGCGCGCTGCTTGTCGGCCATCAAGGAAGAACGGGTGGCCGCTTCGAAAGAAATCAAGGGCAAGGTCTCCACGTTCAAAGGGGACAAACAAAAACTCATCAAAGATCTGCGGGCCGCGCTGTACGCCTCGAAAATCGTCAGCTACGCGCAGGGCTACCAGCTCATGCGCGCCGCCGCCAAAACGTACAAGTGGAACCTCAACTATGGCGGCATCGCGCTCGTCTGGCGCGGCGGCTGCATCATTCGCTCGAAGTTCCTCGGCGACATCAAGAAAGCCTTCAAGCGCGATCCCAACCTGGTCAACCTGCTGCTCGACAAATTCTTCAAGAAGGCCGTCAGCAGTCGTCAGGCGGGCTGGCGTCGCGTGATCGTGACCGCCACCAAGCTCGGGATTCCCGTGCCGTGCTTGTCGTCCGCCCTGTCATACTTCGATGGCTACCGCAGCGAGCGGCTGCCGGCGAATCTCCTCCAGGCCCAGCGCGACTTCTTCGGCGCGCATACCTACGAACGATTGGACCAGCCGCGCGGACAATTCATTCACACCAACTGGACCGGCCGCGGCGGCACGACAACGTCGCGAGCGTATGTGGTCTAATTATTTTTGAAAGATGAACCATGCCCGAAACCTACTATGTAGTTCCTGAAAAGACTCACAACCAGTTGATCGAAGCGGCGTACCGACATCGCGGTTACACACAGGACGAATCTGCCGACGCGGCGCGCTTCTGTGCATCGGCTTCGGCACATGGCATCCGCACCCATAACGGCATTAAGGCGTTGCACCTCGATCATCTCTTCGGCAGCGCGGTGGGTGGCTGCGTGCCGGGCGCTCAGATTCGCGAGATTCCGACCAAATTCAAAGCCGCGCGCGTCTGGGACACGGGCAAGAAACTCGGGCAATCGGTCGCCTATCGCGCCATGGAGACCTGCATGAAATTGGCCGATGAATACGGCGTCGGCATCGTCAGCGCGGACAACTGCTTTCATTATCTCTGGGGCGGCGGCTATGTCATGGACGCCGCGCAAAAAGGTTACATCGCATACACGTGCTGCACGTCGACGCTCGCGGAAGTCGTTCCGTTCGGCGGCAAGACACCAACGCTCGGCACCAACCCGCATTCGTGGGCATTTCCCACCACGGATGCCATCGGTTTTCCCATTGTTATCGATTGGGCCACGTCGACCGTGGCCATGGGACGCGTCCAGCAACTCAAGCGCGAGGGCAAGCCGCTACCGCCCGGCTCCGCCGTGGATAAGGACGGCAACCAAACGACCGATCCGGACAAGGTGGCGGCGCTGCTGCCGTTCGGCGGCCACAAGGGCTACGGGCTCAGCCTGATCGATGAGCTGGTCGGCGCGTTTATCGGCGGCTCGCTGCCAACGATCCGTGGCCGACACGCCGATGACGGAGACAAGCACACGAGTTCGTTTTTTTTCCAATGCGTCAAGCCCGAAGCCATGAATGCGGGCGCTTTCGCCAAGCATCGATCCCAGGCGGAGAACGTCAAGACCGTCATCCGCGATATCCTCGGCCATCGCAACGAAAAGTGCCTGCTCCCCGGCCAACCCGAAGCCCAAGCCGGCGAGTTGACAAAAAAACACGGCGGCCTGCTCTTTACAAAAGCCGAAGTCGAAGCCTTCAACGAAATCGCAAAAGAGAGCGGCGAGAAACCGTGGGATTTGACCTCCTTCAAAACGGTCACTGTCTGAAAAGGGAGAATCCATGCCACTAGAACTTCGTGACAAGTACACGTACGACCAACTTTCTCTCGGAGAGGTCATGTTGCGGCTTGACCCGGGCGAAGGGCGCGTTCGTACGGCGCGCGAATTCAAGGTTTGGGAGGGTGGGGGCGAATACAATGTTGCGCGCGGATTGAGAAAATGTTTTGGACTGAAGACAGCGGTGTGCACGGCGTTCGTAGACAACGAAGTCGGCCACCTGGTCGAGGATTTCATCATGCAGGGGGGCGTTGCCACGGACTACATCTTGTGGCGGGCTGACGACGGCATCGGACGTTCCGTGCGCAACGGACTGAATTTCACCGAGCGCGGGTTCGGCATCCGCGGCGCGGTCGGTGTGCCCGACCGCGGTCACACCGCGGCCAGTCAACTCAAACCCGGCGATTTCAACTGGGAGAAGATTTTTGGTGAAATCGGCGTGCGCTGGTTTCACACGGGCGGGATCTTCGCGGCACTGAGCGAATCGACTGCCGCGCTCACCATCGAGGCGGTCAAAGCGGCGGCCAAGCACGGCACAATTGTCAGCTACGACCTGAATTATCGTCCGAGCCTGTGGAAGAGCATCGGCGGCCAGGCCAAGGCGCGCGAGGTCAACCGCGAGATCGCCAAATATGTAGACGTGATGATCGGCAACGAGGAAGATTTCACCGCGTCCCTCGGCTTCGAGGTCGAAGGCCTGGATCACAACATCACCAAGATTGACACAGGCGCCTTCAAAAAGATGATCGGGAAGGCGGTGTCGGAATTCAAGAACTTCAAGGTCGCCGCCACCACGCTGCGCAAGGTCATCACCGCGACGAAGAACGACTGGAGCGCGATTTGCTGGATGGACGGTAAGTTCTACGAGAGCCGCCAGTATCCCGAATTGGAAATCCTCGATCGCGTCGGCGGCGGCGACAGTTTCGCGAGCGGGTTGATCTATGGATTTTTGAAATCGGGCGATCCGCAACAAGCGGTGGATTATGGCGCAGCGCATGGCGCGCTGGCCATGACGACGCCGGGGGATACCTCGATGGCCACGCAAAAGGAAGTGGAGAAGGTCATGGGCGGCGGCAGCGCGCGTGTCCAAAGATAGTTGGCGGGATAATCTGTAAGCCGGTGTCCTGACTTGGCATACTGGCGGAAGGAGAACGCATGAAGCTTGCACCGACGGGTTGGTTGTGGAAATGTCTGTCGATTGCCGCCCTGTTTGTGGCCGGCAGTTCATGGAGCGCGGAGACGAAGGTCGAAGCGGTCAACGACCTGGACATCGCGCGCCAGAGCGAGACCATCGAGTTGAACTGGGAAGATCTCAAACAGAAACACTTATTCTTACCAGAGCGCGTTGTCGTGAAGGATGCTCACAGCGGCCAGGAAGTCGTCTCACAGGTGGTCGATGACAAGCTGATTTTCCAGGCTGATTTTGCGCCCAAGGAAACGAAACAGTTTGTCATCGAAGAGGGCACACCCGCCAAGGCTGAATCGAAAGTCTTTGGCCGGTTCGTCCCCGAGCGGCTGGATGATTTCGCCTGGGAAAGCGACAAGATCGCCTTCCGCATGTACGGGCCGGCCATCGAGAAAGTCGAGCCGCCGAGTGGCAGCGGCGTGGATGTCTGGGCCAAATCGACGAGCCGGCTGGTCATCAACGACCGGTACAAGGGCAACGATTACCACGTCGATCACGGCGAGGGACTGGACTGCTACAAGGTCGGGCCGAACCGGGGTTGCGGCGGCATCGCCATCTGGAAGGACGACAAGTACTATATCTCCCGGGATTTTCGGCAGTGGAAACAATTGGCCAACGGGCCGATCCGCGTGGAGTTCGAACTGACCTACGATCCGTGGGACGCCGCTGGCGTGAAAGTCAGCGAAGTCAAACGCATCAGCCTCGATGCCGGCTCCCATTTCAACCGGATGCAGAGCGTGTTCAAGTTCGACGGCGGCGACCCCTTGACCGTGGGTGTAGGTCTGAACGAACATGAGGACTTGCAGGTGCTTTCCTCGCCCGAAAATGGGTGGATGGGGGTTTGGGATCGGGCGGATCGCCCGAAGGGCCTGACCAACGGCATGAACGGTGTCGCCGTCGCTTTTCTGACAGGCGTCAAATTTGAGTTCAAGGAAGCGCAAAAACAGGTGTGGTTTCTCACACCCGTCAAGGCCGGCGAGCCGCTGGTCTACTACGCCGGCGCGGGCTGGTCAAAAGGCGGTTTCCCGGAGGTATCGGATTGGAAAGCATACGTCGCGGAGTTCGCGAGGCGCGTGCGCTCTCCGCTGAAAGTGCGTATCAACCCCTGAGCCATGGAAACGAAATCCTCTCCTGATCGCGATCGATATCCGCATTTGACGACCGACGAACTGCGGGCCGGTTATCTCGTGCAGAACCTGTTTCAACCGGGGACCGTGCGTCTCGTGTACACAGACCTGGACCGGGCCGTCATTGGCGGCGTCGTGCCCACGACGCAGAAGCTTACGCTGGGAACGTCGAAACATCTGGCGGCGACTTATTTTGCCGAGCGTCGCGAGATCGGCGTGATCAACATCGGCGGGAACGGAACCATCATCGTAGATGGCAAGGAGTTTGCGCTCGCGAAATGCGATTGCCTCTATATCGGACGGGGCAGCAAACAGATCGAGTTCAGTAGTGCGAGTTCGCAGGAACACGCCTCGTTCTACCTGGTGAGCTATCCGGCCCATGCGGCTCATCCGACGCGTCTGGCAACCGCCACCGAGGCGCAAGCGGTAGAACTTGGGACGCCACGGGATGCGAACCAACGGACGATTCGCAAATACGTCCATACGGGCGGCATTTTGAGTTGCCAATTGGTGATGGGATTCACGGAGTTGAAAGAGGGCAGCGTCTGGAACACGATGGCGCCGCACACGCACGGGCGCCGGACGGAAATCTATTTGTATTTTGACGTGGCTCCGGATGCAGCCGTGTTTCATTTCATGGGCGCGCCGGAGCAGACCCGGAGCCTGGTAGTGCACAATGGCGAAGCGGTGTTGTCGCCGCCCTGGTCCATCCACTGCGGTGCCGGGACCCGGAATTACAGTTTCATCTGGGCGATGGGCGGCGAGAACCAGGAATTCTCGGACATGGACCAGATCGCGGTGAAGGATTTGAAATGATTTTGGATCAATTCCGATTGGATGGGCAAACCGCGCTGGTGACAGGCTGCCGGCGTGGGATCGGGATGGCCTTGGCGGAAGCGTTGGCGGAGGCGGGGGCGGACATCATCGGCGTGAGCGCCTCGCTGAAGGAAAGCGGCGAAGAGGTTGCACTGCGCATCACCAGGCTCGGTCGCAAATTCACCGGATTCAAGTGTGACCTTTCCAATCGGCAATCGCTTTATGACTTTATCGGGAAGATCACCGGCACCCCAATCGACATTTTGATCAATAATGCGGGCACAATCCGTCGTGCTCCCGCCGCCGAGTATTCCGACGAGGATTGGGACAAAGTGGTTGAGTTAAATCTCTCGGCCCAATTCATTCTAACGCGTGAAATCGGCAAGCCGATGCTGGCCCGTGGTCGGGGCAAGATCATTTTTATCGCCTCGCTGTTGGCGTTTCAAGGTGGCATCACTGTGCCCGCATACTCGGCCAGCAAAGGTGGGGTCGCGCAACTCACCATGGCACTGTCCAACGAGTGGGCCGGCAAGGGCGTGAACGTGAATGCGATTGCCCCGGGCTACATCGAAACGGACAACACAGCGGCGCTACGGGCGGATGCGGCGCGGTCGAAGACGATTCTCGATCGGATTCCCGCGGGCCGCTGGGGGCAGCCGGAGGATTTGAAAGGCGCCGCGGTTTTTTTGGCATCCCGGGCATCGGATTACGTCAACGGGACAATCCTGACCGTGGACGGAGGTTGGATGGGGCGTTAGGACAGGTGCACAATTGCCAGTGGAGAATGGATTTATGAGACAGGAAACACCTACGACAGCAGATCCCCGAGCAGACGCGCGCGGCGCGGGAAACTATCGGTGGGTCATTTGCGCGCTCCTGTTCTGGGTCACAACGGCCAATTACGTCGATCGCAGCGTCTTCGGCAATCTCGCGCCGGAGATGCCGGGCCGACTCCATGTGAGCACGGCCGACTGGAATGTGGCGTACTGGAACATGCAGATGGCCTTTAGCGCGGCCTATGCGGTCAGCATGCTCCTCATGGGCCGGTTAATGGACGTGCTCGGTCTGCGCTGGGGCTTTGTCTTCGCCTGCGCTTTCTGGGGCCTGGCTTCCATGTTGCATGCGTTTGCTCCGGAGCTCGGTGGCCTGTTCGGCAGTGCGATCACGGGCTTTTTCATTTGCCGAATCCTGCTGGGTTTGGGCGAAGGCGGGAACTTCCCTGCCGCCATCAAGACCACGGCCGAATGGTTCCCCAAGCGCGAACGAGCCTTGGCGACAGGCCTGTTCAATTCCGGTTCCAACGTGGGCGGTCTGCTGGTACCCTTGGCGCTTCCGGTGGTCCTCGCCTTTCACATCGGCAGTTTTGCGTTGGGATGGAGAGGCGCGTTTTTCATCACGGCAATCATCGACCTCTGCTGGATCATTGCCTGGCTGTCGGTCTACAGAAAACCCGAGGAACATCCCCGAGTGAGCAAGGCGGAACTCGCGATTATTCAAAGCGATGCCGCCGAACCCACTGTCAAGATTCCCTGGAGGAAACTTCTTCCCCACAAGCAAATGTGGGCCTTCGCCGTGGCCAAGTTCATGACGGACTGCTTCTGGTGGTTCTACCTCTTCGGCTCTCCCGACTTCTTCAACAAAAAATTCAATCTGGATCCAGCGGGGCGCAAGTACATGATCATGATGATCTATGTCGTCGCCTCGGTGGGCAGCATCGCCGGCGGCTGGCTCGCGGGAGCCTTCATGAAGCGGGGTTGGTCCGTCAACAAAGCCCGCAAAGTCACGATGCTCATCTGTGCGGCTTTTGTAGTCCCCGTTGTCTATTCGGCCATGACTGATAACAAGTGGGTCGCCGCGGTGCTCATCACCATTGCCGCCTCCGCCCACCAAGCGTGGTCGGCCAACCTCTTCAGCCTCGCGGGCGACATGTTCCCCAGGCGCGTGGTCGGTTCCGTGACAGGGTTGGGCGGCATGGTCGGCGCGGTCGGTGGCATGGCCCTCTTCTACATCACCGGAAAGGCGCTGAAACAAACCGGCAATTACCTGCCGGTCTTTGCACTAGCCAGCCTGGCCTACGTCGTCGCCCTGTTGATTGTGCACTTGCTCGTGCCAAGGCTGGAAACCGCCCAGATCGAAGAACCGGCTGCTCGTGAAGTTGCTACGACATGAACCGGGGACGAGCGCAGCATGCTCCGATGCCATCATTCACAGAACTTCTGCGATGACTTGTGAGGCGTGTTGTCGGCTGCCCGAACCGAAGGGAAGCTAAGCTGCCGCCGGATGCAACTATGCGCTGGCGTTGCGGTTGCCGCCAACAGATTTTGGGCTTTTGCCGACGAACTGTTTGAAAGCCCGGCTGAAATCATTGGGGTGCTTGTAGCCAAGCGCGTAGGCGATCTCCTTGACGGAGAAGCGGTCCGTCTCCAACAATTCTTGCGCCCGGGTCATCTTTAGCCGTTGATGATATGTGGCGGGGGACTCACCGTGATGCATTTGGAACATCCGCACGACAGTAGCGGGGGAAATCTGCAGATACTCACAGAGGGCGCTGACCGGATTCGGTTCGGCCAGGTTTTGCGCCATCCAGCGGACGGCCAACTCCATCCGCACGGATGGTTCGGGCGGCCCGATCTTGCGCTGGACGAGCCGGGCCACGGTGACATCGATCGCCAGATGCAGTTGCTCGATCGCCAGTTTGGTCAATTCGTCCGGCCGCTCCACTTCCTGGCGGCACAAACCATGGAGCTGCTCCAACTTGTGCCACAACTTCGTGCCCACCGTCCACTGTCGATACGTCCCGGACTCCACGGCGCATTCCGAGCAGCGCGGTGCCGAGCGCCAAATCCACACGAGGAGATCGGAGACTCCATCGGGACGATCCAGCCAACCGCTGGCGCAATCGGGATCGATCACCAGAAAATCGCCGGGATTTAGCGTCTTCCGCTCGTTCTCCAGAGCCAAGGTGGGCTTACCACGATTGACCAGTACATAGTGCCAGCCGGGGTGGCGCGATACAGGGATCGGGTTCTGACCATACTGGCGATGCCCCCACGCCAGATACAGGAGATCCAATTGCGCGCTCTCCGGACAGACCCAACGCGGGCGACCCGGCGGCGGCAGGTGTAATGCCTTCGGAAGCAGGCTCATGGAAGAATCCACATAGTATCAACAATCATGACTTAATAGGATACCAGAATCCTGTTGGCGAACGAAGTTTCGCGTCGTAAGATTAGGGGAGACGACATATGTTCTCTAACCGATTGCCACGACAATGAATACGACATCAGCCACCCCACTCGCAACAAGAAATACGACCACAGTTGCACCACTCGCATCGAGAAACACACTAGCGCCTGTCCCGCTTGGCCTTACGAAATCGTTTGGGTTCGGTGATCGGCTGGGTTTGGCCACACCCGGACACCTCGCCGCCGTCCGCAAATCCAATTTCGCCCCCATCTTCGCCCAACAGTCCATCCGCGAGATGGAGCGCACCCAGCGTACTCCCCAACAGGTCATGAAGGCCGCCACCTCTGCCCTCGCGTGGTGTGGCTACCATGGCGCTCCCTGGGGCGCCGACGCCGATCACCTGAAACTGCCCGAACACGTCGAGCGCACTGCCGCCGCCGGCTTCTGCTTCTTCACCATCGATCCCTCCGCCTACGTCAGCCAGGGTTCGCTCACTCCAGAATTGGAATCCCTCTACCTCAACCGCTCGTTCGACGTCCCCAACCTCGGCGCGCTCCAGTTCGACCGCGAGTCGCTCCACAGCGCGGCCGTCAAATACGCGCGGGCACTGGAGCACGTCGGGCTGATGGGCCGCCATATCGCCCAGACGATGGGGACCAAACCCTTTGAGATCGAAGTCAGCGTGGATGAGACGGAAGAACCCACCAGCGCACTGGACCATTTGTTCATCGGCCTGGAACTGCGGCGGCACGCCGTCCCGCACGTGGTCAGCGTCGCCCCGCGGTTCATTGGCGAGTTTGAAAAGGGCATCGACTACAAGGGCGACCTGAAGAAGTTCG
>Ga0302325_10000279_pt1 | contig 146426 bp, 146 predicted proteins | sample Palsa_T0_2_FD_201948 | JGI IMG/M metagenome (GOLD analysis project Ga0302325, IMG submission 201948) | Peat permafrost microbial communities from Stordalen Mire near Abisko, Sweden - Palsa_T0_2 | ecosystem: Environmental > Terrestrial > Soil > Palsa > Peat permafrost | place: Sweden: Abisko...
ACGCAACGGACCCAAGGAGAAGCACCTTGCGCATCTTGATCCTCGGTGGAGACGGCTTCTGTGGATGGCCGACGACGCTGCATCTGTCGGCTTCGGGCCACGACGTCCAGATCGTGGACAACCTGGCCCGGCGCAACGCCGACATCGAGCTCGAGGCCGAATCGCTGACGCCGATCACGCCGATCGGGACGCGCCTGGCGGCCTGGCGGGAGCTGACCGGCCGCGAGATCGCCTTCCACCGCTTCAACGTCGCCGAGAACTACCGGGTGCTGCTGGACCTGCTGACCGACTACCAGCCCGACGCGGTCGTGCACTTCGCCGAGCAGCGCGCGGCCCCGTACTCGATGAAAAGCTCGTGGCACAAGCGCTACACGGTGTTCAACAACGTCAACGCGACCCACAACCTGCTGGCCGCGCTGGTCGAGGCCGAGCTCGACACGCACGTCGTCCACCTCGGAACGATGGGCGTCTACGGCTACGGCACGGCCGGGATCAAGATCCCGGAGGGCTACCTCGAGGTCAAGATCGACACCGACGCGGGCACCGAGGTCCGCCAGGAGATCCTGTACCCGTCAAACCCGGGCTCGATCTATCACATGACCAAGACCCAGGATCAGCTGCTGTTCGCGTACTACAACAAGAACGACGGCACCCGCGTCACCGATCTGCACCAGGGGATCGTGTGGGGCACCCAGACCGCCGAGACGCGGCTGGACGACCGGCTGATCAACCGCTTCGATTACGACGGCGACTACGGGACGGTGCTGAACCGCTTCCTGATGCAGGCCGCGATCGGCTACCCGCTGACGGTCCACGGGACCGGCGGTCAGACCCGCGCGTTCATCCACATCCAGGACACCGTTCGCTGCATCCAGCTCGCGATCGAGAACCCGCCCGAGCACGGCGACCGCGTCCAGGTCTTCAATCAGATGACCGAGACCCATCGGGTGCGGGACCTGGCTAAGCTCGTCGCCGAGCTGACCGGCGCCGAGATCGACTACGTCGAGAACCCGCGTAAGGAGGCGCCCGAGAACGATCTGTTCGTCGCCAACGACCACCTGCTGGAGCTCGGGCTGGAGCCGATCACGCTGCGCGGCGACCTGCTGACCGAGGTGACCGAGATCGCCGGCAAGTTCTCGAACCGCTGCGACCGCTCGAAGATCCCGTGCGAGTCGAAGTGGATCCAGACCAAGCCCCAGCCGTTGGGCGAGCCGGTCGGCGCGTAGTTCCACGCTCGAGGCGAGGGACGCGCGCGCCCCCTCGGGTTGTGCGATTTTGAACGTCATACCGCCCAAATCGCACAACCGGCCGCGTTGACCCGCAGGTCCAGCCGGGCGCCGATCGTGCTCAACTGCCGGGTTGCTGCCCGGCCGACGATCACCGGCGTCGAGCGCTGGACGCTCGAGGTGTCGCAACGCCTGCGGGCGCTCGATCCCGAGCGTTACCTGATCGCCAAGCCGCCCGCGTGGGCCCACTCCGGCCCAGCCGGGCATGCGTGGGAGCAGTTCGCGCTGCCGTGCTTCGCCGCCTTTCATCGCGCGAGCGCGATCTTCTCGCCCGCCAACCTCGCCCCGATCGCGTGGCCGCGCAACGTGATCGTCGTGCATGACGCGGCCGTGCTGCGCATGCCGGACGCCTACTCGCGGGCGTATCGCACCTGGCACCGGCGGCTCGGGGTCGAGGCCGCTCGCCGGGCACGGGCGGTCGTGACCGTCTCGGAGTTCTCACGACGGGAGCTGGTCGAGCTCGGCGGGCTTGACCCGCGGCGGCTGACCGTGATCGGCGGCGGCGTCGACGCACGTTTCAGTGACGGCGACGACGACGATGCCCACCGCGCCGCAGCCGCGCTGGGGCTCCACCGCCCGTACGTGCTGACGATCGCCACCGATGACGCGCGCAAGAACCTCGATGCGCTGGTCCCCTGCGCGGCGGCGCTGGCGCACCGCGGGATCGAGCTCGTGTGGGCCGGCGACTCGCGCCCGCAGTTCGCGCGGACGCGGCCGCTGACCGGGCTGCGAGCGCTCGGCTACGTCTCCGACGAGCGACTGCCCGGCCTGTACCGGGGCGCTGAGGCGTTCGTGCTGCCGTCGCGGTACGAGGGCTTCGGGCTGACGTGCCTGGAGGCGATGGCGTGCGGCACACCCGTGATCGCCGCCAACCGTGCAGCACTGCCCGAGGTGTGCGGCGACGCGGCGCTGCTGATCGACCCGGCTGATCCGTCCGCGATCACGCGGGCCGTGCTGGCCGCCTGCGAGGACCGGTCGCGGGCGGCGCAGCTGCGCGTCGCCGGCATCGCGCGAGCGCGGCAGTACACCTGGGAGCGCACCGCCGCCGCGTGCGACGCGCTCCTGCGCGCGCTCTGATCCGAGCGCGCCCGGACGCTCGTCAGCCCGGGATCAGCCCCTCGCCCTGGAACGCCTTCCGGGCTTCCTCCACCGACAGGTCGGGCGGCGGCAGGATGATGTCGGATCCGTGCAGCTCGTCGTCGCCGACCTTGTGCCCGTGCGAGCGCACGAACTCGACCAACTTGGCGTAGACGTCGGCGAACCCCGACCCGTCGCCCGCCTCGCACGCCGCCACGGCCGCGTTGTCAAGCTCGTTGAGCGCGGCGACGTCAGCGTCGGCCACCTGATACTGACCCTCGGTCGCGATCCGAACGATCACGGCGCGCCCTGGCCCGCTCCCGGCGCGGGCGGCTCCAGGTCGGGTACCGGCGGGGTCGGGGCCGGGGCGCTGGTGGCCTCCGGGCTCGCCGGCGCCGGATCCCCGGAGGGCTCCGAACCGGGTTCCAGCGCACCCTGGCCGCCACCGCCGGCGATCCCGAGCTCGGCCTTCATCTTCGACAGGTCGTCGTCGACCTGGCTACCGCTCGACAGCTGGCGCAGCTGGCGGTCGATGTCGTCCTCACCAGGACCGAGCGTCGTCAGGTCCTCGAACGTGCCGGAGGCCTCAAGCTCCTGCATCGCGCTCGCGCGCGAACGCATGTTCTCGGTCTTGTCCAGCGCCCGCTGCATCGCCAGGCCGACGTCGGCCATCTCCTCGCCGACGCCGGTCGCGGCCTCGCCGATCTTGACCTGTGCCTCCGCCGCGGAGTACTGGGCCTTGATGACCTCCTTCTTGGAGCGGAACTGCTCGATCTTGGCGCGCAGCTTCTGCTCGGAGGCGGTCAACTGCTCCTGCTGTCCCTCGAGCTCGACGATCTGCGCGTCGAGTGACTGCAGCTCCGTCTGGGCCACGTTCTTGCGCTCAAGCGCCGTCCGCGCCAGCTCCTCGTTGCCGCCGGCGAGCGCCTGGCGAGCCTGCGTGTCGAGCTTCACGACCTGCTGCTGGAGCTTCTGCTCCTGCAACTGCAGCCGCTTCTTCGAGGTGACGACGTCGGCGATGCCCTTCTTGACGTTCTGGAGCAGCTCCATCTGCTTCTGGTAGCTGTACTCGAGGGTCTCGGACGGATCCTCGGCCTTGTCCAGCAGCTTGGAGATCTTCGACTTGACGACAGTTGACATGCGCCCGGAAAGGCCCGGCATCGCATCCCTCCCTTGGCGGAGTGCTAGGAATCTGGTTCTTGCAGCGTAGCGGTCGTCGGTCGGGGAATCACCTCGCGGATGCCCCGCCTCGGCGGTGGGGCTACCCCCCGGTTTTCGTGCCTGCGGGGCAGCGACGATCGGCGATCGCTCGATCGGCGCCCGCCGGCCCGGTTAGGATGCCTTCGTGGACCCCAAGCCGGTGGCTGGATCCCAGGCGCTGCTGGCGCATCTGATGGGCCCGACCGACGCCAACGGCACCGGCAATATCCACGGCGGGACGATCATGAAGCTGACCGACGAGGCGGCTGCGCTGGCGGCGGTCAAGCACGCGCGCACACGCGTGGTAACTGTCGGGATCGATCGAATGACCTTCCTCGTGCCGATCTACGTCGGCGCGCTGGTGACCTTCAAAGCGTGCGTCAACGCCGCTTGGACGAGCTCGATGGAGGTCGGCGTCCGGGTCGAGGCCGAGAACGTGCTCGACGGCACGATCGAGCACACGAGCACGGCGTACCTGACGTTCGTCGCGCTCGGCGCCGACGGCCGCCCGACCCAGGTGGCGCCGGCCGTCGCGCATTCTCCCGACGAGCTGCGGCGGATGCGTGAGGCGCAGCTGCGGCGGTCCAACCGCCTACGCGAGCGACAGGAGATGATCGCGCACGAGCAGCGCGAGTCGACCATCGACAACCATCTCTAATCCTTTTCGGTCCTCGCGCCGAATTAAAGGGCGATGGCAGAAATCCAAGACAAAATGTGTGCAAGGGGTGAGGTTGTTGGCATATCCAGTGAGATTCGAAGCCGACTACGTCGAACAGCGCAGTCGCCTGACATCGTTCTTCAGGTCGCTGTTGGCATTCCCGGTGCTGATCTGGGTGGCGATCTACGGGATCGCGGCGTTTTTCGTCTGGATCGCGGCGTGGTTCGCGATCGTGTTCACAGGTAGGTATCCGGCCGGGATGTACAAGTTCCTGGCTGACTTCATCGAGGTCGAGGTCACTGCGCTCGCCTACCACTCGCTGCTGACCGAGCCCTATCCACCGTTCACGGCCTCGGCCAAGCCCGACTATCCGGTGCGGATGTACTTCGCGGGGCCGCTGCCCACGTACAGCCGGGCGAAGACGTTCTTCCGCGGCCTGCTGGCGATCCCGATCTACTTCATGCGTTACGCGGCGCAGCTGATGCTCAACATCTGCTCGATCGGAGCGTGGGTCATGTGCGTCTTCACCGCCCGTCTGCCACGTGGCCTGTTCGACCCGATGGTGCTGGCCAACTCGTACATCGCGCGCTCGGACGCGTACCTGTTCCTGCTGACCGAGACCTATCCGCCGTTCCAGGATGACCAGACGCGCGCGGCCGGCCTCCCGGAGACCGACCCGCTCCACGACGAGCTCAAGGGCCGGTAGATAAGGCTCCGCGGGCGGGAAACTGCGACCGGCTGGACCCCGAGGCCTCCCGCCCGCCGATCGACCCGCCGGAACCAGGCTGGCGCTAACGTGCCGCCGCATGCGACTGCGCGCGTCAGCGGCGATCGTCTGCGCGGGGTTGGCGATCGTCGCTGCCGGGTGTGGCGGCGGCTCCAAGCAGCAGCACTCGAGCACGGAGGCGCCCGCCGCCTCCACCACCAGCGCCAGCAGCTCCGGCGCTCAGACATCGACGAGCTCGTCGGGCGGCAACGGCGCCGCGGCGGCGCAGACGGCGAACGGCCTCGGTTTCCCGCGCGTCGCCACCCGCAACACGACGCGCGTCGCGGGCAAGGATGCGGTCGCCGACGCGGCCGGAGTCGCGCTGGCGGTGTACCCGAGCGCCGTGCCGGGCACCCATCCGGCGGTCGTCACGGTGGCGCCGACCGACGACTGGGAGGCGGCGCTCGCCGCGTCGGTGCTGATGGCGCCCCCGATCCACGCGCCGGTGCTGTTGTCGGGCTCGGGCTCACTGCCGGTCCCGACCGCCAATGCGCTGAAGCTGCTGGCTCCGACCGGCTCCGGAAGCCTGTCGGGCGCCCAGGTCGTGCTCGTGGGCGGCGTGCCCAAGCCGTCGGGGTTGCGAGCGGCGACGATCGGCGGCTCCGATCCGTATTCGGCGGCGGCCGAGATCGATCGCTTCGTGACCGCCGCCGACGGTGGCCGCGCCAGCCCCGACGTCGTGATCGCGTCCTCCAGCGACCCGGCCTACGCGATGCCGGCCGCCGGCTGGGCCGCCGAATCGGGCGACCCGATCCTGTTCGTCACTCCCAGCTCGATCCCGAAGCCGACGATCGGAGCGCTGCAGGCCCACCAGAAGCCGAAGATCTACGTGCTCGGCCCGCCGAGCGTCGTCTCGGACTCGGTGCTCAAACAGCTCGGTCGCTACGGGACCGTGAAGCGGATCTCGGGCACCGATCCCGCGTCCAACTCCGTCGCGTTCGCGGTGTATCGCGACCCGCCGTGCAGATTCGGCCAGGCCTGCGTCCACGTGCCGGGCAGCTTCGGCTGGGCGATGCGCGGCCCCGGGCATGGGTACACGCTCTTGAACGCATCCCAGCCGTTGACCGCCGCGGCCTCGGCGGCGCTGTCGGGCAGCGCCGACTATGGTCCGCAGCTCGTCGTCGACGATGGCTCTACCCTCTCTAAGCCGGTGCTCAACTTCTTCCTGAACTACGCGACCCCGGGCTATACGCAGGAGGGTCCGACGGCGGCGGTCTACGACCACGCGTGGATCATCGGCGACGAGCGCGTCCTGTCGGCCGCGGCGCAGGCCGAGGTCGACGAGCTGATGCAGGTGATCCCGGCGAGCGCCAGCAAATGAGCCAGGCCGAGCATCCCGATCGCCTCGCTCCGGAGCATCAGACGACCGTCGAGGACGTCCGTCAGCTGATGGGCGCCTCCACTCCGCACTTCGCGCTGCAGCTGCGCGAGCGGATTTACAACTTGATCAAGGCCCTGCCGGAGGGTCACCCCGCCCGCGTCGAGGGCGAGCGTGAGATCAGGCGGCTGGACCAGATCGCGTACGTCGGCGAGATGCGCGGGCATGCGGCCGAACCCGGACTGAAGCCGCTGCCCAGCGTCGGGCACGACCGAGACCACTCCGACTCCCGCTGACGGGCCGGGCGATCGCCGGGCACGCCCGGGGGGAACTGTGACCGCGACCGCGAACAAACCTGGCAACCACCGGGCGCTGAGTACGTTATCCACCCACAGATGAGCGATCAGAGAACCATTTCCGTGATCGGCCTGGGCCGCGTCGGGCTGCCGCTGGCGCTGTCGTTCGCCGACCGCGGCCTGCAGGTGCTCGGCATCGACCACGATCCGAACGTGCTCGAGTCGCTGCGTGCCGGGCGGATGCCGTTCGAGGAGGCCGGCACCCAGGACCTGCTCGACCGCGTGATCGCGTCCGGCCGGCTCGAGCTCGGCGACCGTGCCGCCGACGCCGCCCGCGCCGACGACATCGTGATCACGATCGGCACACCCTCCTTCTCGCACGTCGAATCCGACCTGCGCCAGGTCCGAGCCGCCGTCGATGATCTGCTGCCACTGCTGCGTCCCGGGCACGCGCTGATCCTGCGTTCCACGATCGCGCCGGGAACGACCGAGTTCGTCGCCGGCTACCTGGAGAAGCGTCGTTCGCTGCGCGTCGGCGAGGATGTGTACGTCGCCCACGCGCCCGAGCGGATCGCGGCCGGCAAGTTCCTGCAGGAGATCACGACGCTGCCATGCATCATCGGGGGTGTCGGCGAGGCCTCGACCGAGCACGCCGCCAAGCTGTTCTCGGTGTTCGGCGCACCGATTGTCACCACCACGCCGGTGCAGGCCGAGTTGGCGAAGATCTGGACCAACATCCTGCGTTACGCCACATTCGCGCTGCCCAACCTGCTGATGATGGACTGCGAAAGCTACGGCGCCAACGTGTTCGACGTGATCGAGTTGATCAACCACGACTATCCCCGCGGCGGGATCGCCAAGCCGGGGATGACGGCGGGCACGTGCCTGCGCAAGGACTTCGTGTTCTCCGAGGAGCGATCGGCCGCTCCCGGCATGCTGTTGGCCGTCTCACGCGTCAACGAAGGGGTGCCACTGTTCCTCGTGGAGGGGGTCAAGCGGCGGATCGGGAAGCTGTCGTCACGCAAGGTGGCGGTGCTCGGGCTGACGTTCAAGCGCGATACCGACGACGAGCGTGACTCGCTGTCGCCGAAGCTGATCCGGCTGCTGGAGCGCGAGCTCGCCGACGTGGCGGTCACCGACCCGCACGCCGGCACCCCGACGCAGCCCCTGGCCGAGTCCGTCCGTGACGCCGATGTCGTGATCGTCGCCACCAACCACTCCGAGTTCGAGCGGCCGGAGACGCTCGAGCTGATCCATTCGCTGGTGGCCGACAACTGCCTGCTGGTCGACCCGTGGAACACACTTGGCACGTCGCAGGTGTTCGTCTTCGCGGCCGAGGCGCGGCTCCTCTCCGGACGGCGCAACGGCGGTTCGGACGTGGCGGCGCGGGCCGACCGCGCCGCCGACGCGTCTGAGCGCGGCCGCACGCGACGATGACCCGGGTGCTGGTCACCGGTGGGGTCGGGACGATTGGCTCGGCCGTCGTCCGCCGCCTGCTGCGCGACCCGAGCTTCGAGGTCCGCGTCGCCGACCATCGGCCGGCGCCCGATTGGATGGCGCAGGGGTGCCAGGTGTTCGAGGGCGATCTGCGCCAGCTCGAGGTCGCTCAGCGCGCGCTTGACGGCTGCAGCCACGTGATCCACCTGGCCGCGATCGTCGGCGGGATCGCGAACTTCCACAAGCTCCCGTTCACGCTGACCGAGGTCAACAACGCGCTCACGGGCGCGATCGTCCACGCTGCGGTCGACCGGGAGGTCGAGCGCTTCACGTACGTCTCGTCGTCGATGGTGTTCGAGAACGCGACCGAGTACCCGACGACCGAGGACCACGTCAGGATCTGTCCGGCGCCCTGGTCGGCCTATGGGTTCTCCAAGCTCGCCGGTGAGGTCTACACGCGCGCCGCGCACGACCAGCACGGCCTGCGCTACACGATCTGCCGCCCGTTCAACGCCTACGGCCCCGGCGAGCTGCCGGACCGGGACGAGCCGGGGATCGCCCACGCGGTGCCGGACCTGATCGCCAAGGTGTTATCGGGGCAGCGGCCGCTTGAGATCTTCGGCTCAGGCGAGCAGACGCGGACGCTCACCCACGTCTCCGACATCGCCGACGGGGTCGTGACCGCGATGGCGTCGCCGGCAGGTGAGAACGAGGACTTCAACATCTCGGCGTCTGAGGAGCTGACCGTCGCCGAGATCGCGCGGCGGATCTGGGTGGCGTGCGGCGAGGACCCCGAGCGCTTCGAGCTCACGCACCTGCCGACCTTCGAGGTCGACGTGCGGCGCCGCTGGCCGTCGGTCCGCAAGGCCCAGGAGCTGCTCGGCTGGACTGCTCAGGTGGCGCTCGACGACGGACTGGCCGACACGGTCTCGTGGCTGCGTGAGACCGCCGCGCAGACGGCGTAGCCGTCGGCCGCGCCCGGTCGCCGGTCGGGCTGGCGGCGCCACCGCCGCGCGCCCGGTCGCCGGTCGGGCTGGCGGCGCCACCGCCGCGCGGCGCCACTAGGCTGCGTGCCGTGTCACCGCCTGTCCCCCGTGTCGACGCTATCGCCGCGACCGGGTTTGAGCGCGCCGCCGGCGATTACGAGCGCGGCCGGCCCGGCTATCCGGCCGAGGTCGTGGAGCGGATGCGGCGGGAGATCGGGATCGAGACGGGCCAGACGGTCGTCGACCTCGCGGCCGGGACCGGGAAGCTGACCCGCCGGCTGGTCGAGCTGCTGCCCGCCGAGGTGATCGCGGTCGAGCCGGTCGCCGGGATGCGCGCCCAGCTGGAGCGGGTCCTGCCCGGCGTCACGGTCCTCGACGGCACCGCCGAGCAGATCCCGCTGCCCGACGGCGCCGCCCACGCCGTGTTCGTCGCGCAGGCGTTTCATTGGTTCCGGGTGCCCGAGGCGGCAAGCGAGATCGCGCGCGTGCTCGACGGCGACGGCGCCCTGGCGATCGTGCGCAACCAGGAGGTCGAGTCGGCCACCGCGCCGGCGGTGGCCGCGGCGCTGACACTCGTGCGCGAGCGGGTCCACCATCCGAGCATGCGCCATCGCGTCTGGCGCGAAGAGCTCGAGCAGACGGGCGTGTTCGGACCGTTTCAGGAGTGGACGGTCGGCAACGAGATCACCCAGGACATCGAGACGTTCCGTCACCGGATCGCGTCGCGCAGCTACATCGGCGCGATGGACGATGACCAGCGCGCGCGGCTGCTCGACGACGTGCAGGCGGTGCTCGAGCGCCACGGGATCCCCCCCGGCGAGCCGTTCGCCGTGCCGACGGTGACCCGCGTGCTGTGGGCGCGGACGCTGCGCCCGGGCTGATCGGGCCCGCGGGCCCAGCCCGTCCGTCGCACCGTCTGAGCAGCACCGCGCAACGCGGCCATACCGGCGACATAGGTTTGGCCGAAAGGTACAATTCCGGCCCATTTCTTGGGACATCGGGCGGTTGCGAGACGACGCGGACAGGCCGCAGAATGCCGGATCCGCGTGATCGCTGGGGAGTGTCTCCAGCCGCGGCGCGTGTCACCTGGGTCAACGACTTCGAGGGGAGTGCCGTGGAGACTGATTCGTTAACGGGATCGAAGGGCTCGCCGACTGGCCCGCCGCAGCTCAAGAAGGGCGCGATCTCCTACATCACGAACATCGTGATCTCGGTCGCGTCGACCGCGCCCGCCTACAGCCTCGCCGCGACGGTCGGCTTCTTCATCCTCACCCAAGGGGTCGGCGTCCACAGCCCCGCGGTGATCATCGTCTCGTTCATCCCGATGTACTTCATCGCCGCTGCCTACAACGCGATGAACGCGGCCGACCCGGACTGCGGCACCACGTTCTCTTGGGTGACACGGTCGATGGGTCCGAGCCTCGGCTGGGTGATCGGCTGGTGCGTCATCTTCTCCGACATCATCGTCAACGCCAACCAGGCCGACATCGCCGGCGACTACGGCTTCAAGCTGTTCGGGCTCGGCGCTGCCTCCAACAACACGCTCGACGTGACGATCCTCGGCGTGATCTTCATCGTCCTGCTGACCTGGATCTGCTGGCGCGGAATCGAGCTGTCGGCGCTGACCCAGCAGATCCTGCTCGGGTTCGAGATGGCGATCCTCGTGATCTTCGCGGTCGTCGCCCTGATCAAGGCGTACGCAGGCCATCACCCCGAGTCGCTCCACGTCACGCTGAACTGGTTCAACCCCTTCAACCTCAGCTTCGGCTCGCTGGTGGAGGGGATGCTGCTCGGGGTCTTCCTCTACTGGGGCTGGGACACCGGCGTATCGGTCAACGAGGAGTCCGAGAACTCCAGCTCCGGCCCCGGCCGCGCGGCGCTGACCTCGACGATCGTGCTGATCGGGATCTACCTGCTGGTGACGGTCGCCTCGCAGGCGTACGCGGGGACGAAGTACCTCGGTAACAACCCCAACGACATCTTCGCCGGCGGGCTGTCCAAAGACGTCCTCGGCCCGCTGCACTTCCTGCTGGTCATCGCGGTGCTGACCTCGGCGACCGCCGCCACCCAGACCACGATCCTGCCGGCCGCGCGGTCAGCGCTGTCGATGTCGCGCCGGACCGCGATCCCGAGGCAGTTCGGCGAGATCCATCCGCGGAACCTGGTGCCCGGGACGGCGACAATCTGGGCCGGCGTGCTGTCGGTGATCTGGTTCGTGTTCATCATCAACGTCTCCACCAACGTGCTCGGCGACTCGGTCGCCGGGCTCGGCTTCCTCGTCTGCATCTACTACGGCTTCACCGGCTTCGCGTGCACCTGGTTCTACCGACACCGGCTGCTCAATTCGATCTCGAACTTCGTCAAGCTCGGCGTCATGCCGACGCTCGGCGGCCTGATCCTGATGGGCATCCTGGTGCGCGGGGCGGTCTACTACGGGCACGAGATCAACGATTACTCGAAACCGTTCCTCAAGCTCGGCGTGCCGGACTGGATCGGGATCCTGGGCGTTGGCAGCGGGATCGTGTTCATGCTGATCCGCCGTGTGCAGAGGGTGCCGTTCTTCGGCGAGCGGACACTCGTCGCGGGAGATCACATCGAGACGGTCACGCCCGAGGAGGAATTCGCTCCGCCCGACTCGATGCTGTGAACCGCGACGCGGCGGCCGGCGATCAGCCGGCCGCCGCGCCGTCGGCGATATGGCGCTGCGGCTGCGCCGCAGTTCGCCCGGCAGACCGTTCCGCCTGATCGGCGGTGTAGCCTCGGCCCGGTGAGCCAGAGGGCCCCGATCGTCGATGGCTCCGAACCGTCCGCGGCCACCTCGCAGCTCCCCGGTCCATTCCCGGTCGGGACCTACGCCGGGCGGCTTCGCGCCCAGTTGCGCGGTTTCACGCGCGTCCAACTGACCGGCGAGGTGTTCGGCGTGTCGCGCAGCCGCGTGCGGATCTACTTCGAACTGCGTGACGCGCAGGGGGCGATCCAGTGCTCGATCTGGCGTGACGATTTCGAGGCGCTCGGCGTGCCGTTGGCGGACGGGCTCGAGGTGGTCGTCGGCGGCGGTTGCGACTACTACGTCGGCAACTCGACCTCCTCCCCGTCGTTTCACTTCGCGGTCTCCGAGCTGCGGATCGCCGGCCAGGGCGATCTGCTGGCCGAGCTCGAGCGTCGCCGTCGGCGGCTGCACGCCGACGGCCTGTTCGAGCCGCAGAAGCGCCTCGTGCGGCCGTCGCTGCCGCACACGATCGGCGTCGTCTGCGGCGAGCACTCCAAGGCGCGGGACGATGTCCTGGCCGGCCTGCGCCGCCGCGGCTGGCAGGGACGGTTGGTGTGGGCGTTCGCGCCCGTGCAGGACCGTCGGGCCGCGCCGGCGATCGCCGAGGCCCTACGCGAGCTGTCTGCCTGCGGCGAGATCGAGGTCGTGATCGTTGCCCGCGGCGGCGGCTCGCTGGCGGACCTGTACGCGTTCTGCGACGAGGCGCTGTGCCGCACGGTCGCGCTGCTGCGCGTGCCGGTGATCGCGTCGGTCGGCCATCACGCCGATCGCACGTTGATCGACGATGTTGCGGCCGTCTGCTGCTCGACCCCGACCCACGCCGCCGAGGTCGCCGTTCCGGTCGACGTGACGGCGGCGGGCGCCCGGCTGGCCGCCGATGCCCGGCGCCTGCGTGACCACGGGCATCGCGCGCTGGTGGTTCGTGCGCGGACGCTCGCGTCCTTGTCGCGGGCGCCGTCACAGCACCTGGACCGCCAGCGGCGGCGCTTGCACCAGCTCACGAGAGAGCTGCGCGCCGGCTCACGGCGGCAGCTCAAGCGTTCCGACTCAGGCCTAGGGGGCGCCGCCCGGGCGCTTGAGCGCGTCGGTCTGCGCGGCGCCGGCTCGGACGCCGGCGCGCGACGCCGTGACCTGGAGCGGCTGGCGCTGGCGCTCGGGGCGCACGACCCGCAGCGGACGCTCGCCCGCGGGTACGCGCTGGTGACCGACCGCGACGGCCTGGCGCTGGGGTCGGCGGACGCGGCTCGGGCGGCGGGCTCGCTGACGTTGCGCTTCGGAGACGGCGCGGTCGACGCTGAGGTGCAGGAGCGATGAACACCGACGCGCCGGGGCTGCCTGCGCCCGGCGATGAGCTGGGGCCGGCGGTGCCGGAGTCGGCCCCCGAGCCGTCGCCACCAGGGCGTGACGGGTCGGCGTGGACGTACGAGTCGGCGGTCGCCCGCGTCGAGCAGATCATCCGCCGCCTGGACTCCGGCGACGCTGGTCTGCGTGAGACGCTCGAGCTTGTCGCCGAGGGTCGCGAGCTCGTGGAGTACTGCGCCGGCGAGCTGGAGGCGGTCAGCCAGGGACTGCAGGAGCTGCGACTGGACGAGCTGGTGAACCGGCTCGAGGCACGGTGAGCACGTTCGACACGCTGTCGGGATTGGCGCTGACCGTTGAGCGTTACGAGCTGGAGGGGCTGCGGACCCAGGTCTCCAGCGGCTTCGAGCGCCTGACGACGGTCGTGCACCTGCTCGGCGACGGCCACGAGGGCGTCGGCGAGGACGTCGTCTATGACTCCGGTGATCAGAAGCTGCTGCAGCAGGTCGGCCCCGTGCAGCCGCTCGCCGGCGAGTTCACGCTCGGCGAGTTCTGCGAGCTGACCGACAGACTCGACCTGTTTGCGCGTGAGCCCGAGCACGCCGAGGTCAGCCGGCTGTATCGCCGCTGGACCTTTCAGTCGGCGGCGTTGGACCTGGCGCTGCGCCAGGCGGGCACGCCGCTGCACGAGGCGCTCGGCCGCCCAGCGCGGCCGCTGACGTTCGTCGTCTCGCTGGGGCTGGGCGACCCGGCGTCGTTGGAACCCCTGCGCTCGCGGCTCACCGCGTACCCGACGCTGCGGTTCAAGCTCGACGCCAAGAGCTCGTGGACGCCCGAGCTGATCGCCGAGCTGGTCGCGACCGGCGCTGTGGACTCAGTCGATTTCAAGGCCCTCTACCACGGCACGGTGGTCGACGTGCAGCCCGACGCGGCGCTGTACCAGCGGGTCGTCGCGGCGTTCCCGCACGCCTGGCTGGAGGACCCTGACCTCGTCACCGAGGGCACGGCCGCCGCGCTCGCCGACGCGCACGACCGGATCACCTGGGACGCTCCGATCCACTCGATCGCCGACATCGAATCGCTCCCGTTCGCGCCGCGGATGGTCAACATCAAGCCGAGCCGCGTCGGCGGGCTCAAGGAGCTGTGCGCGACCTACGACTACTGCGCCGAGCACGGCATCGGCGCCTACGGCGGCGGCCAGTTCGAGCTCGGCCCGGGTCGCGGCCAGGCGCAGTACCTGGCCTCGATGTTCCATCCCGACACGCCCAACGACCTGGCGCCCGTCGGCTACAACGAGGAGCACCCGCCCGCCGGGCTGCCGTCGAGCCCGCTGGCGCCCGCCGTGAGCGCCACCGGCTTCCGCTGGACGAGCGGCTGAGCGCGTGACCCCGGCGCGGTCGTCGGGCGTCGGCCGTCGGGCGTTGGGCGTTGGGCGCGGCCGTTGGGCGTTGGGCGCGGGCGTTGGGCGTGGGGCGCGGCCGTTGGGCGTGGGGCGCGCAAGCAGAAGGGGTGATGCGGATTGGAGTCGCATGTGGCGCTTAATCCCGCACACCCCCTCGGCGCTGGGTGACCGCCGCCCTGATTTCAGCGACGGCCGCGGCCTAGCATCGGCCGCATGACCCTCACTACCGAAGATCTCACAGGGACGGTCGCCCTCGTCACGGGCGCGTCCAGCGGTATCGGCGAGGCGGCGGCGCTGGCGCTCGCCGGGCATGGGGCCGCGGTGGCGATCGTCGCCCGTCGCAAGGACCGGCTCGACGAGCTCGCCAGCCGCGTCGAAGCCGGCGGCGGCCGCGCGCTTGTGCTGGAGGCCGACATCACACAGCCGGCACAGGCGCAGGAGGCCGTGCAGCGGACAGTGTCTGACCTCGGAAGGCTCGACACGCTGGTCAACAACGCCGGCGTAATGCTGCTTGGACCGATCGTCGAGGCGCCACTCGACGAATGGGAACGAATGATCGCGATCAACGTGCAGGGGCTGCTGTACTGCGCCCACGCGGCACTTCCGCACCTGCTGGCGGCCGCGCAGGACGGCCCGCGCCGCGTGTCCGACATGGTCAACGTCAGCTCGGTCGCCGGCCGCGTCGCGCGCAATGGCTCGGGCGTCTACAACCTCACCAAGCACGGAGTCGGAGCGTTCTCGGAGTCGCTGCGCCAGGAGATGGCCAGCCGCCACGTACGCGTGTCGTTGGTCGAGCCCGGAGCCGTCGCGACCGAGCTGAGCAGCCACAACCGGCCCGAGATCCGGGAGCAGATCCAGCACCGATTCGGCCAGATCGAGCGGCTGCAGTCGCAGGACATCGCCGACACGATCAGCTTCATCGTCACGCGTCCACGGCACATGGCGATCAACGAGGTGCTCGTCCGACCAACCGAGCAGGAAGGCTGAGCAACCCCTCGGCTACCCGCCCACCGCGGGAACGGTCGCGTACCATACGGTTGATCTGACGGGCGCCGGGGCGACGCGCAATGAGCGCATGGCACCGCGGATCGCCCGCCGTCCATCCGATTCCGGGAGATCCATGCAAGAACGACTCGCCATCGCGGGCTCCGGCACGATCGCGTGCGGGCTCGCGGCCGTCGGCGCCGGGCACGGCGACGTGTTGCTGTGGGCCCGCTCCGACGACTCGGCGGCGCGCGCCGAGCAAGCGGTTGCCAAGCACTGCTCGAAGCTCGAGCATCTCAACGGCTGCGCCGGGCGAGTACGGATCTCCACCGACCTGGCGGCGCTCGCTGACGCGACCTTCCTGGTCGAGGCGGTGGTCGAGGACGCCGCGCACAAGCGGCCACTGTTGGCCGAGCTGGCGTCGGTGACCGGGCCCGACGAGATCCTCGCGACCACGACCTCGTCGCTGTCGGTCGCCGAGCTGGCCCAGGCGAGCGGGCACCCGGACCGGTTCGTCGGGCTGCATGTGTTTAACCCGGTGACGCGGATGGAGCTGGTCGAGCTCGCGTTCGGCCCTGAGACCCGCGCGGACGTGCGCGAGCGGTCCCGCGCGCTGTGCGAGGCGCTCGGCAAGACCCCCGTCGAGGTCCCGGACATCCCCGGGTTCGTCGTCAACCGGCTGCTGTTCCCATACCTGTTCAGCGCCGTCGAGCTGCTGGTCTGCACCGGCATGGAGCCGGCCGAGGTCGATCGGTGCATGACGCTCGGAGCGGGCATGCCGATGGGGCCGATCGCACTGCTGGATTTCGTCGGCCTCGACGTGTCGCAGGCGATCGGCGAGACGATCGGGGCGACGGTCCCCGAACGGCTGCGCGAGCTCGTCGATGCCGGCGCGCTGGGGCGTAAGAGCGGTCGAGGGTTCTACGTGTACGACTGATCCGAGCGGAACTTACCGAGGCCCACGGCTTTGTTAAGGTTGCGTTGAGGTCCGGGGCGCATTCTACGTTGCGCGACGTACCTCATAGCAGCACCTCCTCCCCAGAAGCACGAAACCGGCCCGTCCCCAGCGGGCCGGTTTCACTTTAAGCGCTGGCCAGCGGCGGCCGCTCACGCATCCGTCAGTTCGAAGGACAACGAAGCCGGCCCGCGCAGGGCCGGCTCCATTCTCTCCTCTCAACCGCCGGACTCCTCAACCGTGCGGCCCGTAGCAGCAAATGTAACGAATGATGCGAGCTGTTGCAATCGCCAACGGCGACGGCGGGGCGCTACTCCGAGGGCGTGGCGGATTGCACCGGGGTCTTGCGATGGCGGATCCGCACCGCCTCGACGCGGTTCTCACGGACCGACTCGACCCTGATCGAATAGCCGTCGGCCGCCACCTGATCGCCGCGCTTGGGTAGCCGCCCGAGCTCGGCGAACACGTAGCCACCGACCGAGTTGAACGCGTCGGTGTCGACCGGCAGATGGAGCCCGTAGTCCTCCAGGTCGGTCAGCGCGACGTGACCGCGCACGAACCAGTCGCCGTTGGCGAGCTGGCGGACGGAGCCGGCGGTCGGGTCGGTCTCGTCGGCGATCTCCCCGACCACCTCCTCGATGATGTCCTCGGTCGTGACGATCCCCGCGGTGCGGCCGTATTCGTCGATCACGATCGCCAGCTCGGTCCGCTCCCGCTGTAGATCGGCCAGCAGGTCATCCAGCGGCTTGGTCTCCGGGACGATCGGTGCCTCACGCACGAGCGAGTCGAAGTGGGTTTCATAGCCGCTGTTCATCATCAGCTTGACGAGCTGGTTGACGTGCACGATGCCCTTGACCCGGTCCTGATTCTCGTCCTCGGTGACGACCAGCCGCGAGTGGCCCGTGTCGACGCAGCGGCGCAACGCGTCCTGGACGGTCTCCGACAGATCGACGGTGACGACCGCCGGGATCGGCGTCATCACCTGGCGAGCCTCCTGCTCGTGCAGGTGAAAGACGCCGGTCAGCATGCTCGCCTCGCCGGCGTCGAGGCTGCCGCCGCTGCGCGAGTCGGCGATGATCCGCTTGATGTCGTCGGGCGTGCCGCCCTCGGGCTCGGCATCCGGGTCGGTGCCGGTGAGCCGCACCAGCCAGTTCGAGGCGGAGTTCAGCACGACGATGAACGGCGAGAACAGGACCCGGCTGAGATGCAGCGGGCGCGCCGTCCAGCAGGCGACCCGCTCGGCGTGCTGGATCGTGTAGAGCTTCGGCGCGATCTCGCCGACGATGCTCTGGAACACCGTGATCAGCAGGTAGGCGATGATCACCGCGGCGACAACCCCGGCGGCGTGACCGAGCGAGCCACCGAAGGCGTGCTCGAACGCGTGCGAGAGCGCCGGCTCGCCGAGCGCGCCGATCCCGAGCGACGCCATCGTGATCCCGATCTGGCAGGCGGCGATGTAGTCGCCGAGCTCGTCGCTCATCATCACCGCCCGGCGGGCGCCGCGGTTGCCGTCCTCGGCCATCTCCTGCAGGCGACCCTTTCGCGACCGCACCAGCGCGTACTCGCCGACGACGAAGAACGCATTGACCAGCACCAGAACGACGGTGAGGATGATCAGGAGTGCGGTCACGAACGGCCCTGCGACGACCGACGATGTCCATCGAGCCCGCCGGAGACGGTTTCGCGGTTACTTCGAGGTCGGTCGTCGTCGTTCATTCAGCGACGCCCGCAACCCTAGCAGCAGCCCCCGGGCGACCCGTCCTGTTGCCGCCGCACGGCCATCATCGGCCGGGGCGCAAACGCGCTTGCCGTGCGTGGGAGCATGTGCCGATGGCCACACTCGCGGATGCGGACCTGTCGTTGAAGCTGTCCAAGGAGCAGGGCCTGGAGCGGCTGACCGAGGTGCAGCATCGGCTGACGGCGCTGCGGCTGCAGTATGGCGGCCAACTCGGCTCCGGTGAGCTGGGGCCGCCGATCCTGCTGCTGTTCGAGGGCTGGGACGCGTCGGGCAAGGGCGGCGCCATCCGGCGTGTGAGCTCGCCGTTGGATCCCCGGCACGTGACGGTCGTGCAGTACGCGGCGCCGAGCGATCGTGAGAAGCGCCATCACTTCCTGTGGCGGTTCTCGCCGTCGCTTCCCGGCTGGGGCGGGATGTGCATCTATGACCGCACGTGGTACGGGCGCGTGCTGGTGGAGCGCGTCGAGGGGTTCGCGACCGAGGCCGAATGGGAGCGGGCCTATGGACAGATCGTCGACTACGAGCGGTCGCTGGCGGCGGAGGGCATGGTGATCCTCAAATTCTGGCTGCATGTCTCCCCCAAGGAGCAGCTCAAGCGGTTCAAGGAGCGCGAGCGTGACCCGCTCAAGCGCTGGAAGCTGACCGACGAGGACTGGCGTAACCGTGACCGCCGTCCTGACTACGAGCGTGCCGTCACCGAGATGCTGCGGCGCACCGATCACCCCAACGCGCCCTGGCATGTGATCGCCGCCGAGAACAAGCAGTACGCACGGGTCGCCGTCGTCGAGGCCGTCAACGCGGCGCTGGAGCAGGGTCTGCGCGGCGCCGGGATCGAGCCGACAACGCTCGGTGGCGACGCCCGAGCCGGCCGGATGGCGTCGGAACGCGGCTAACGTTGATCAGACCGTGATGCGCATCGTCAGCCTTGTCCCATCGGCGACCGAAATGCTGTTTGCGCTCGGCCTGGGCGACAATCTCGTCGCCGTCACGCATGAGTGCGACTACCCCGAAGACGCGCTCGAGTTGCCCAAGGTCACCCGCGACCGGCTGCCCGGCGGTCTGAGCGCGGCCGAGATCGACACGGCCGTCAAGCAGCGGACGCTGGCCGGCGAGTCGATCTACGAGCTCGACGCCGAGGCGCTGCACGAGCTCGAGCCCGACCTGATCATCACCCAGGCATTGTGCTCCGTGTGCGCCGTCTCCTACGACGAGGTGCGCTCGATCGCCGAGGAGATCGACACCCAGCCGATGGTGATCTCGCTGGACCCGCACACGGTCGGCGAGGTGCTCGGCGACGCCCGCACGCTGGCGCAGGCAACCGACACCAAGGACGCCGCGGCGGCGCTGATCTCCCGCGCGGCGACCCGGATCGATCGGGTCCGGGTCGCGACGCGCCACGCCCGACGGCCTCGAGTGGTCGCGCTCGAATGGCTCGATCCGCCCTTCGCCGCCGGCCACTGGACCCCGCAGTTGATCGGCTTCGCCGGCGGCGACGACATGCTTGGCCTCGCCGGCGAGAGCTCCGAGGAGCGCAGCTGGGAGGAGATCGCCGCCGTCTCGCCCGATGTCGTGCTCGTGATGCCGTGCGGCTACGACGCCGAGATCGCCCACCGGGAGGCCGAGATGCATGTCGAGCAGCTGCGAGCGGTCGGCGCGGGCGAGATCGTCGCGGTCGACGCCAGCGCGTACTTCTCGCGTCCGGGGCCGCGGATCATCGACGGGCTGGAGCTGCTCGCCCATATCCTGCACCCCGAGCTGTTCCCCGACCCGCCGCGCGGCGCGCAGGCGCTGACCGTCGAGCTCTGAACGCCGCGCGGCGGCTGCACGACCGCCCCGACTCGCCGGCCGCGTCGAACGCGAACGCGACCGCGACCGTCTAGATCGTCAGTCCGTGTGGCGCGATCCCGCTGCCACCGGCGATGGCGATCGCCGCGACCACGCTGACCGCCGCAACCAACAGGCAGCCGAGCAGGAACGGCTTCTGCATTCGCCGACGATCGACCAGCTCCATGTAGAGCACGCCGCAGATCAGGCCGCCGATGAAGCCGCCGAGGTGACCGCCGATCGAGATGTCGGCGATCGTCAGCGAGAACACGATGTTGATCAGCAGCGTCGGACCCAGGCCGCTTGTCCAGATCGAGATCCCGCGGTAGTGGGCGACGACCACCAGCGCGCCCAGCAGCCCGAACAGCGCCCCCGAGGCCCCGACGGTGGGGATCGCGGGCGAGAACAACAGCGCTCCGAACGATCCGGCCAGCAGCGACGCGAAATAGATGGCGACGAAGTTGACCTTGCCGATCGCCGACTCCAGCGACGGACCGACGAAGTACAGGAACACCATGTTGAACAGGATGTGCAGCAGCCCCTCGTGCAGGAACCCCGAGGTCAGCAACCGGTAGTACTGGTGGTAGGCGCCGTGCATGTAGGGCCCGAACAACGCTCCGTGGACGTACAGCGTTCCGAACCCGCCGCTGCCGACCCCGCCCAGCGGCGTGCCGGTCGCAACTTCAGCCAGGAACACGAGCACGTTGATCGCGATCAGGATCCGGGTGACGCTGTAGCGGCCCAGCGCCGGGGTGCGGAGCGTGCTCGCGGTCTTGACCTTGGTCCGTTCCCGCGCGCATTCCGGGCAGCGCATCCCGACCGGGGTTGGAGTCATGCAATCGGGGCAGATCGAGCGCCCGCACGACGAGCAGGCGACGGCAGTCTCCCGACGCGGATGGCGGTAGCAGACGGGCATCGTTGCGCCGACGCTACCAGTGGTGGTCGGCGCCCGCGGCGGCTCGTCAGCGCGGCGTGCCGCGATCACATCTCACAACCAGCTCGATCTCCGTGAAACCGGGCCGATCGACCGGTCGGCAGGCGACTGCCCACGGTACCCTGACCGCGTCCATCAAGCGGGGAGATCGGAGTCACAACATGTTGGGTGCAGTCTCTGCGCGCCTCGCGCGCAACGCGGTGGTCTGCGTGCTGGTCGCGGGCCTGGTGTTCGCGTCGGCGGCGACCGCCGCCGGCAGCGGCACGTCCTTGACCGTCGCCAAGCGCACGGTGTCGAGCAAGAGCATGTCGGTCGTCGTGACCGGCGCCGGCAAGACCGTGTACGAGCTCGGCGGGGAGAGCCTGGCGAAGCTCAAGTGCCTGACCACGGCGTGCCTCAAGATCTGGATGCCGGTCACGGTCAGCTCGGCGACGGCGAAGGTCACCGTCGCCAAGGGCGTGCCCGGCACCGCGTCCGTCTTGCACCGCGTCAAGGCCAAGCTGTATCAGGTGATGCTCGACCGCCATCCGCTCTACACATACGCGGGTGACAGCAACGGCAGCGCGAAGGGCCAGGGGATCAAGAGCTACGGCGGCTCATGGCACGTCGTGGTGGCCGCGACGGCGATGACCACCGGGGCACGACGACCGGCTGAGCCGGTCCGCGCGCCTCAGCGCCCGGGCAACACCCGGCTGGCTTCCTCTGCGAAGTCGGCCAGGGTGTTGCCAGCCAGCTCGATCAGGCCGGAGGACTTCTCGATGCGGCTGCGATGGCGTCCGCGAACGCGCAGGACAACGAGCGCGGTGCCGGCGCCGACCCCGACGACCGCCGCGGCGGCCGGCCTGACCCAGTTACGCGGGTCGCGCATCGCCGACAGCTCCCAGGACTCAAGCTCGTCCTGAGCGAGCTCGGTCAAGCTGACGAGCGTCGCCTCCATCCTCGCGGCCAGATCGGCCGGCGGCTCGATCGGCGCCAACGCCTCGCGCAGCAGCAGCTCGAAATCAGTCGCGCCCGCGCTCACGACGGACCCGACCCGTTCTGCGAGGCGCCGTCGCGCCCGTTCTCCGATTTGTCGGCGACGATCCCCTCCAACTGGCGGATCGCGCGGTGCAACAGGACCTTCGTGGCGCCATCGGTGCGACCCAATGCCCTCGCGATCTCCCGGTTGTCCATCCCCAGCGCGAACCGCATGATCAGCGCCTCCCGCCGGTCGTCGGGCAGCTGCGAGACGCCCTCGAGAATCTGCTTGAGCTCCTCGCGTCCTTCCACCAGCGCCTCGGTCGTGTGCGGAGCCGAGATGTAGCCGGCATCCTCGATCGCGGATTCGGGCTTGCGTGACTTGTCGCGGTAGAAGTTGGCCGCCAGGTTGTGCGCGATCCGGATGAGCCACGGCCGCAGCGGCCGGCCGTGGGATTCGCGCAGCGCCCGCTCGAAGTGGCGATAGGCCTGTAGGAACGTCTGCTCGGTGAGGTCCTCGGCGTCATGGTGGTTGCCAACGCGGTAGTAGCTGTACGAGTAGACGTCGCGGAGATGCGCTTTGTAGAGCTCGGTGAACCGAGCGTCGAGCTCGGCTTTGCCCTGTGGAGTCCCCTCGGCCAACACATGCTCAGCCTACATTCCCCGGTCAAGCGGCCCGCGCGGTCCGGTTGCGATGGGTGCGCGGCTCGCTGATCGCGTTTTTCCATTGCGCGGGCTCGATCCGTCCTTCCACGAGCGCGGCCAGCCCATCCAGCGCCGGCGTCTCGAGCTGTGCCTCCCGCGCGAGGCCGGCCAGCAGGCCGACGGTGTCGACCGCCTCGGCCGCGAGCCGCTGTGGCGAGCCGGCGGCAGTGACGTTCGCGACGAGATCGCCGGCGCCGGCCAGCCCGGCGAACGTCTCGGGCTTCGCGCCCTTGACACGGGCGAGCGCCGCGACCTCCGCGAATACCTTGCCGGCGGCGGCGCCAGCGATGTCGGGGCCCGCTGTGATCGCGGCCTCGGCGGCGAGCGTGGCGACGTCGGTCGCCGAGCCTGCGAGCTGCACGCCGACGACGTCGGAGCTCACCGTCACGTCCAGCTGTGCCGCGCGCAACATGTCCCGCAACTGCCGCCCAAATCCCCGGTCCCGCGATCCGAGCACGACCGAGCCGCCATGCTCGAGCACTCGTTCGGGCCGTGCGGGGCCGCCCAGCACGGCAACCGCACGAGCGTTGCAGCAGGCCACGGCGAACGCGGCGGGCAGAGTGCCGAACGGCGCCACCAGCCCCGAGCCGGCGAGGAGCATCCCCAGGCGGCGCGTGATCTGACCACCGTGCGCGGCCAGCACCGCCGGCAGCGCCGCCGCCGGGACTGCCAGGCAGACCAGGTCGTGACCTTCGAGGTTGAGCTCTGCGGCGCGCACCACGCGCAGCTGATCGGGCAGCTCCACGCCGGGCAGGTGGCGATCGTTGACACGCGTCTGCGCGATCGCGTCGGCCTGCTCCTTGGTCCGGCAGCCGAGCTCAACCTCGAATCCCGCCCGCGTCAGCAGCGCCGCCAGCGCGGTACCCCAGGCGCCGGCTCCGATCACCGCCACACGGCGAATCGGCGCAAGCCCGCCGAGCCACTCCCACTGGAGCATCACGCACGGCCAGATCCGGTCGGTGACCGCGCCCGCCAGCGCCGGCGACGGCTGCTCGACGAGCGGGAACCGAAGCGCACGTCCGGCCCGGATCCGGACCTTGTGGGGCCTGATCAAGACGCCCTTGCGGACCGCCTCGGTGCCGATCACGGCGACCGGCACGACCGGCGCACCGGTCTCCAGGGCGAGCCGGCCGACCCCGCGGCGGGGGGTGCCGAGCGCGCCGGGACGGGTCCGGGTGCCCTCCGGGAAGATCAGGACGATGTCGCCGCGCGCCAGGATCGCCTTGGCGGTGATGATCGTGTCGGCGTCGGAGGCGCCGCGCTGGACCGGGAACGCGCCGAGCGACGTCAACAGCCACGAGATCACGCGGCCGATGAAGATCTCCTGCTTGGCGACGTAGTACATCGGCCGGCGGGCCATGCATGCGATCACGAACGGATCGAGGAAGCTGCGGTGGTTGGCGGCGATGATCACGGGGCCGCGCCGGGGGACATGCTCGCGCCCGATCCGCTGCATCCGGAAATAGATCAGGAAGAAGATCTGGAAGCTGACCCGGACGAGCCCGTAGACGATCGGGTTGGCGCCACGCGCCCGCACGCGTTGATGAAGGCGATCGTGATCCACCGCACTTGACCTACCCACGTTCGCGCGCGTCGTTACAGTGGTTGCGGTGAGCAACTCGGCCGGTTTCGATCTGGCGAGGACGTTGCGCGGAGCCGTGAGCGGCGCCGTCGCGGCAGCCGTCTGGGCGGTTCAGCAGCCGCTTGACAAGTGGGCGTTCGCGAGCCGCTACGACGATGTCGAACTGCTCGGCAGAGCGGTATCGCAGGGGTCGTGGTACCCGGTCGGGTTCGCCATCCATGTCGGCAACGGCGCGGCGTTCGGCGCCGCGTACGCCAACATCCAGTCCTCGCTGCCGCTGCCGCCGGCGCTGCGCGGGCCGGCCGTGGCGCTGTTCGAGCACCTCGCGCTGTGGCCGCTCGGACGGGTGACCGACCGCGTCCACCCGGCCCGTGACCAGCTGCCGCGGCTGACCGGCAACCGCGCCGCGTTCGTCCAGGCGGCCTGGCGTCACCTTCTGTTCGGGCTGCTGCTTGGCGAGCTCGAGCGCCGTTGGAACGGCGGTCCGGAACCGGAGCCCGACCCGCCCGTGCCAGCGGACTACTCCTCGAACGGGCACGGCTCGTTCGCGCACGCAGTGCACGTGCAGCAGACCGACTGACCGTCGGCGTGCGCGCGCTGATCACCGGGGCCTCGGGCCTCGCCGGCGGGTGGCTGTGTCACCAGTGCGTCGAGGCCGGCGACGAGGTGCTCGGCGTGTCGCGCCGCGCCGCGGTCGCCGGCGGCGTCTGCGAGGCCCTCGCGCTCGATCTCGGCGATGCATCGGCGGTGACGCGCTGCATCGCGCGGTTCAAACCCGACGTCGTCTACCACCTGGCGGCGCTGAGCTCGGTCGCGCGCTCGTGGGTGCAGCCGGCGCAGACGCTGGCGGGCAACGTCGGCGGCGCCGTGAACCTGCTGTCGGCGATCCGCTCGGACGCTCCCGAGGCGCGCGTGATCTGGGTCAGCTCGTGTGAGGTGTACGGCGCTCCGGCGCAGCTGCCGACCACCGAAGCTGCACCGTACGCACCCGCGAACCCCTACGCGGTCTCCAAGGCCGCCGGCGAGATGCTCGCGGCCGTGTACGCGTCTTCGCACGGTCTGCGGCTCACCTGCGCGCGGCCCTACAGCCACTCGGGTCCACGTCAGCTGCCGATGTTTCTGCTGTCGAACCTGTCGCGCCAGGGAGCGCAGTCGCGCCGGGCCGGTCGTTCCGAGCTGCAGGTCGTGACAGGCAACCCCGACACCCGTCGCGACTTCACCGACGTCCGCGACGTCGCGCGCGCGTACCGGCTGATCTCGGCGCTGGACGTCACGCCCGGGTCGATGGAGATCTACAACGTCTGCTCGGGCCGTTCGATCTCGACCTCGGAGCAGGTCGAGACGTTGGCGCGGTTGCTGGACCCGATCGCGGTGGACCACGTCGTCGATCCCGCGCGAGTGCGCGCGACGGAGGTGATGGAGCTGCGCGGCGATCACGCCAAGCTGACCGCCGCGACCGGCTGGCAGCCTGGGATTCCGTTGGAGCGCACGATGGCCGACATGATCGCCTGGTGGGAGCGTGAGCTGGCCGGAAGCGAGCCGAAGGGGGCTGGCCGCCAGCCCGCGCGCTCCGGGACGCCCGTGCCGCCGGGCCGGTAGATTCCACGTGGTGGGGCTCGCCGACGCGCCGGGGCATTGGAGCGACGAGGCGTGGTGGCGGACGCGGATCGACGAGGCCGTCTACGGCCGCGACCCGGTCGTGTGCAACCTGCGGATCACGCTTGTCCACCAGCAGCTCTCGCTGGCGCTGCGGCAGCTGATCGGCCAGAGCAGCGGCGCGAACTTCCACACCTGGGCCGTGTGGGGATCGAAGACCGCCGGACGGACGATCCGCCGAGCGGACCTGCCGGTCCCGATCCGCATGGTGACGCCGGCCGCGGCGCTCGCCGGCGCCGGCGCGGCGGCGGTGATGCGCTCGCGCCGCGGCCCGGGGCGCGATCGCAGGCCCGCGATCGCCGTCGCCGGCGGCGCCTGCCTCGGTGCCGGAGCGGGACGCGGAGTGCGACGGCTGGCTGACCGCGCCGCTCAGAGCATCTTCGGCGGCAACGCGACCGTGCTCGACGACATCGGCCGCCAGAGCGCGCGGTTCCTATCGGCCGCCGGCCGCGACGCGGCATTCGAGGCGTTCGAGACGCAGCTGCGCCCGGGACCGCCTGAGACCGGCGGGCAGGACCTGCTGCGCGGCGCCTACCGCCACTACCGGGAGGCGTCCCGCGCTGCCGACCCGGACCACCGCGACGAGCTGATGCTCTACGCGAACCTGCTCGCGATCCTGCACGAGCACCGCCGCCTCGAGCCCTACATCGACGGCTCGCTGCCCAAGCCGCTACGACGACTGGTCACCGTCCGGCTGCTCGGCTTCTCGATCGGCCACGAGTCGATGCGCGTCTCGGAAAACGTCGCCCCGGACCACGGCGTCGTGTTTCCGGCCACGCTCGCGGAGATCGAGGACGACGAGCTCGCGGCGCTGCTCGACGGTCCCGGCGGCTTGGATCGGACCCCGGACTCGCTCCAGGGCAGCGCCGCCCACGACTGGACGCAGCTGTCAGACCGGATGAACTTCATCTGCGACCTGTTCCGCAGCCGCCAACTCGACCCCGAGCTGTTCGAACCCCCGTACACCGGAGCCCAGCGCGCCGCGATCGAAGCCGGCCAGGTTCCCGACGGCCCACTGTGACGCGCGTTTTCCTGCTGGAGGCGGCTGAGCTGGAGGGATACACCTTCGCCATGCTCTTGCTCGAGCGTTGCGGGCTGGGATTGACGCCCAAGCCTCCGCTGGCCCCTGCGCGATGACCGAATCCGCCGACCCCGGACCGCTCGCCGACACGCGCGACCTGTATCTGACGCTGCTGAAGCAGGCGCTGCTCGGGACGCTCTATGAAGTTAGCGAGATCGGACCCGCAATCAAACCCAGTAATCTCCCCCGCCGGCTCGTGCTCGCCGCACTGCGCCGACGGTGGGTGACGCTCGCTCGGCTCGTTGAGCTCGATCGCAGCTCGATCGACGAGGGGCACCGCGCGTCACAGCAGGGCGACACGATGATTGGGCGCAAGCGCCTTGACAACGTCCAGAGCTGCGTCGAGGACGTCATTCGTGCGGAGATTCCGGGGGACCTGATCGAAGCCGGCGTCTGGCGGGGGGGCGCCGGCATCCTCATGCGAGGCGTCCTTCGTGCCCACGGGATCAAGAATCGGGTGGTCTGGGTCGCGGATTCCTTCGACGGACTCCCACCGCCGGATCCAGGTCGGTACCCGGCTGACCGCGGGGACACCTTCCACAAGATTCGGGAGTTGGCCATATCGCTTGACACCGTGCGCGCCAATTTCGAGCGGTACGGGCTGCTCGACGACCAGGTCGAGTTCCTCAAAGGGTGGTTCAGGGACACGCTGCCGCAGCTGGCGGGTCACGAGTGGGCCGTGATCAGGCTTGACGGCGACATGTACGAGTCAACCATGGACAGCCTTCGGGGTCTCCACCCGGGGCTATCGGTCGGGGGTTACCTGATCGTCGATGACTACGGATCGCTCGAACCCTGTCGCTTGGCCGTCACCGATTACCGTCGTGAGCAGGGAATCGACGATGAGATCAAAGAGATCGATTGGACCGGGGTGTATTGGCAACGCACGCACGGATAGGTCGCCGGCGCAACGCCCACGGCGGGTTGCCGCGCGCGGCACCGGGTAGTTGGACGCACGTGAGCGTCGTAAGCCTGTCAACCAGCGAATCGAAGTAGTCGGCACGGCCTCCTACTCGCTCAACGACGCGGGAGTCGCGCAGGCTCGACGGCTGATCGGCGCGCGCCAGTACGTGCTGCGCAGCGAGTGGGGCGAGGTCCAACCCGCGGCCGACGCCGAGAACGCCTATCTCGAGAACCACGACTGGGAGACGTACGGCTGCTGGTTCCTGGGTCTCACCGACGGCGCCAACGAGGAGACCAAGGCGCGCTACGCGTTCGTGTTCGGGGACTTCCGGCGCATCCATCGCTCCGGGCTGATCGCCTGCCACTACCGCGCCGCCGAGTGGCGACATAAGGCGATCGAGCTCGCCGCACACGAACTCCTGCAGGAGCTCGACGCCGCCGCCGGATAGCCTGGCGGCGCGCCACACGCCGACTGCGCCTGAGCCAGACGGCGCGCCGTCGAGGCGCCGAAAGGTATCCCGGCGGCGCGCTCGTTACCGCGTGGGTTGCTCGTGCTTGTCCGCGAAATGCAGCCACTGGGTCCCGCGCCGCACGCAGCTAAACGTGTCCATCGCCGCCGTACGGAGCTCGATCACCGCCACGAACGGGTAGAGGTGAATCGAATCGACGAGACGCTGGAACGAACTTGGCTGCACCCGCAGGGGCGTCGACCAATCACCAGGAGTCGCGTTCCGTGTGCGGTGCAGATTTCGTCCTAAGCCGGCAACGTAGTCGTGAAAGCCGCTGTCGCAGTCGACCCGGATGTCCTCGCACAAGTAAACGCCGCCGGGGGATATGCGCGGCAGCAGAGCTTCAAGCGTCGCAATCTGCTGCCGGGGCTCATGTCCGCCGTCGTCGATCACGACGTCGATGCGCGGAACCTGCTGAATGAAGTCCGCCCAAAAATCGGAGCTGGCCTGATCACCGATAAAGATACGGGTACGCTCCGATTCGTAAGCTTTGCAGGCAGGCTCGATATCGACGCCATACACCCGACAGCCCGGGCCAAAGTAGTGGTGCCACATGCCGAGGCTGCCGCCGCCGCAGACGCCGATTTCGAGAACGTGCACTTCCTGGCCTTGGAACTTTGCAAGATGTCGGTGGTAAATGTCGAAGTAATGACGCCATTTAAATACACCAGGCCCGCTCACGTACGCGTCGAAGAACTCCTCGAACGGACCCGTCGGCGCGACCGCGCGCCGGGCGACGGGTTCGCTCAGTCGGGCAGCAAACCAATAACCGCTCCGCTCCAGGACAACGTGGCGCCAGAGTCGGCGAAGCCGAGCCAGACGGAGAGTGTCGTCCCACGACCGCCTCATCCAAGGTCACTCTCGGCTGTACCCCGCGGCTGAAGGAATTGGAATTCTGCGCGCCTCAGCACGGGCTGAGTGAAGCGGTCGGAGCGTGTGGGCAGTCGGAACACGTTAGGGGCACGACAGCTCTGCCGGACGACCGATGGTACTCTGCGACGCGCGCAGACGACTGGCCGACAGCGGTCGTGGTCGGCTGACCGTCGGGCGCGCGCCGGTCCGTGACAGACTGCGTCGGGTCGGCGCCCGCCTAGCTCAACTGGTAGAGCACTTCACTTGTAATGAAGAGGTTTAGGGTTCGAGTCCCTAGGCGGGCTTCAGTAAGTAGCTGTAAATCGGCTGTTTACTCGGTTTAGCCGCCACTCCGTCCTTCCGGACGTGTCCCGAATATGTCCCACGAATGGCGTAGGATCTGCGCATGAGCGCTGGTCTGCGACTCCCATCAGGGCACGTGTTCAAGGTTGATCGCGCGCGCGGTGCCGTCTGGTACGCGAAGTACCGGCTCCCCGACGGCCGTCAAGTCCAACGCAAGATCGGCCCTGCCTGGACCGAACGTGGCCGGCCGGCGGCGGGCTACTTCACGCAGCGTACGGCCGACGCGTGGCTGCGCGATCTGCTTGACCAGGCGCGTCACGGCACGCTGCCGGGGATGACACGGACGGGAGCGACGTTCGCCGACGCCGCCGCCGAATGGCTGCGCTACATCGAACACGATCGCCAGCGCAAGCCATCGACCGTGAACGGCTACCAGGCGATCGTCCGCTCCCAACTGCTCCCAACGTTCGGCTCGATGCCGATCGAGTCGATCACGCCTGCGACGATCGAGGCGTGGCTCGCCGGCGTCGACCGAGCCTCGAGCACTCGCGTGAAAGCACTGGTCCTGCTCCACGGCATCTTCCAGCGAGCGCGCAAGGTCTGGTCGCTACCGGCCAATCCGGTCGCCGACGTCGAGAAGCCGCCGCTGCGTGCGAGCAGCGACATCCGGGTCTTCTCGCCCGAGGAGGTCTGGGCGCTCGTCCGAGCGGCCGACTCCGAACAGGACGCGGCGGTGTTCCTCACGGCGGCGTTCACGGGCCTGCGGATGGGCGAACTGCTCGCGCTGCGGTGGCGCGACGTCGACTTCGCCGGCAGCGCGGTTCGTGTTCGCGCCAGCTATTACGCCGGCCATCTCACAACGCCGAAGTCGGGCAAGATTCGAGCGGTGCCGCTGGCGCCGGACGTCGCCAGTGTGCTGGCCCAGCTCGGCCGCCGCGTCGATTGGATCGGCGACGACGACCTGGTGTTCGCCGGCGTCGGCGGAGACCATCTCGACGGCTCGGCGCTCCGCCGCCGCTATAAGCACGCACTGGCCCGCGCCGGCCTGCGCTCATTGCGTTTTCACGATCTGAGACATACGTTCGGCACGCGGATGATCGCCAAGGCCGACATCCGCCGCGTGCAGGAGTGGATGGGCCACGCCGACATCCAGACCACGATGCGCTACCTGCACTTCGCCCCGCGCGACGAGGACGCCGCGCTCGTCGCCGAGGCCTTCGCGCTCGAGACGACTCGGGACGTCTTGGGACGAGTTGGGACGTCTCGGGACATCTTGCCTGAAACGGGACCTGGATCGTGACCGGTCGTCGTGCGAAGCACGCGGTCCCGCGTCGACGTTTCCGCGGAAACGTCCGACGCGGCTGCCGAACGCTGTGGGTGGGTGGGGACACTGAGGGACGTCTTGGCGCCCAGCACCCTGTGCGTAGAGTGTGACGCTGTTGTTGGGGACGGTTGGGACTTGGATGCTGGCGTCCGTCCACACGAGTTCCATGCCGGACCTCGCTGCGAAAACGCGTCGGACGGAGCGGCAGTCAAGGGAGCCGCGTCAGCGGTGCGCGAAGCGCAGGCCGAAGGCCCGACCTTGACGGGCGCGACGCCGATGCGACCATCCTGGCGAGTCCGGGAGGGATCGCATTCGTAGCGTCTCGGGGTGACGTCCAACTGATGCTCCCGATCACCGGTTGTCGTCGACGCACCAGTCGCGCGGGCGCGGGTGAGTTAGTGGTGCGAGGCTCCGAGGAACGCTGGCGGCGCTTCCGATCGACGAGATAGACACATTTCACCGCCGCGTTGGGGTTCCGCCCAATCTCGCATCAAAGCAGAGCCGGCGAACCAGAAACCCGAGCGTCACCTGCAGGGCGACGAGTGCCGATCTGGCCGCCCTGGGGGCCGTCCCATTGGCGAGCTCGTTGCCAGCTTAGGTGACGCCACCGGGAGCGTCCGGCCGCAAGATCTTCATGAACGTTGGCGCGGTGCCTCGCGTCTCCCACGCCGCCTTGATGTGCTCGGTGAGCACCGGGACGTCACGCTTGATTGAGCTGGACCAGAGGCTCGGTGAGTACTCCTCGACTCGAAGCATGTTGTCCACGTCGAAGATTGCACCGGTCCCCCTTGCGCGGACAAGAACAACGGGGAGGTCAGCGTGCATTCGCATCCCGAGTTCGAACAGAACGTTTGGGTTGTGTTCGGTGAGGTCCGCGAGGACCAAGTCTGCCTCAAGAAGATCATTGACGATGGTGGACTGGATCACGTCGCTTCCTTGACGCTTCGCGGTCTTGACCGTGAAGCCTGCTGCCGTCCCCGCCGGTACGAATAGCTGATTCAAGGCCTCGTCGAAGAACCCCGTTTCATGCCGATCATCGCGCTCTGTGAACGGCATGATGACGAACAGAGTTATTGCATCCCCAGCGTCCTTATCGGGCGTCGCAACGGTGATCGACCCTCCATCACTGGCCCTCGCTCGGGCGGCTGACCCGCCGCTCGCCGTTGCGGCATGCGACGTGCCTGCCGAAGTGAACTGTGCACCGATCCCGAGAAGGCGGCAGTTCTTCGTGAAGATGTCGATGAACTCGTCCTGAACTTCGGGGTGAAGCCCGAAGGTCTGCTGAAGCGTATTTGTCAGGAACGGCTTTTCAGGCAGGTTGTTGCCGCCGTAATGCTCGAGGACCTTACGGAAGGTCTCCACGGACAAGAACGCATCGACGTGCGCCTGTTGCTGAGCCGCATCGGAGTCTGGATAGACGGCGCGGCGCCCAAGATCCGTCAGCGCGATCTCCGCCGTCTCACGTGAACCTGTCGTCAGCCCGTAATCCCGAGATGCCGCCGACACATAGTAGAAGTTTCCCCCCTTGGCGCCTACGCCGAGCGCCTCAGCAACCTGCTCGGACGCCCACGCATTGCCCCATTCTTGTCCTTGAGTGCGCGCGGAACACGGAGCGCTACCTCCAACGTCCTGCGGGGAAAGGGTCTACTCGGAGGCATCGCTTGTACGAATTGTAACGCGCCTTCCGAGTGCAATACGACTCTCGCTGTCGATCCTCCTCCGTCAGAACGGGGTCCTTCCGATCGCGTGAACGCCAGGCGTGGACGGACGCGCTGCGTTCGCTCGGATTGTGCCCACTCACGTTGGGGCGGCGCCGGGCGCACAGCGGCCTCAATGACAAGTTCACAGCGCGACCTGGTCCTGCGACAGGAGATTGCCGACCCTGCCGGGCCAGTATCAGCGTGTACGTCGACAACTGACTGGTCGCGCCTCGAATCCGCAGTGCCGAAACGCCTTCGCACCCGAGCAACGCGCCATACACGGGGTTGAGCGAGATGTTTCGCCGGAAGGCCGTCGCATCGTTTACGAACCTGATGGGCGGCACCCACCTCAGAGCGCTGCTGCGCACCGGCAAGGCGGGTGCTGTGCGTTGCGATCGCGCCATCCCGCGATGTCGGGCAGCGGAACCTGGGACGGGTCGCACGGTCTTGTTGGGCACCTCCAGTGGCGATCGGCAGGACGCAACGAGGGGATTACTCCGCGCGGAGCGACATGATCTCACCACGACGCATGGAGCACTGACCTCGGGTTCGACATGCCCTGGGTGTTAGGCAGCTGGTGCGATAACTGCAACTCTGTTCCCGTCACGTCGTCATCGCGTCAGCGACGCCTCCATCGGCCGACGCCTTAACAACCGACCTGTCCGCAACGCCGATCACCCACGCCGGCTGGTTCCGCGCGAGCAGCACGAGGGACGTCACCGCACGGCTATCGCCGCCGCTTAGCAGTTGGAGGCACGACGCCGGACGCCGCAGTCCCGGGCACCGAACCGGTGGCGGTACGCTGCCAGAGGATGACATTCACCCGAATCACCGTCGAGGCGGACCAGATGGATGGGGTGCCGTGCATCCGCGGGCTCAGGATCCCCGTCGCGACAGTTGTGGGCATGCTCGCCGACGGGATCAGCGCGACCGAGATCCTCGATGCGTTCCCGGACCTCGAGCTTGACGATGTCAGCGAAGCGCTCAGGTACGCGGCTGAAGCGGTTCGGGAACGTGAGCTGCCGCTCGCGCCCGCCGGTTGAGATTCCTGATCGACAACGCGCTCTCGCCTCGCGTCGCCGAGCGGCTGGTCGCCGCCGGTCACGATGCGATGCACGTCCGGCAGTACTCACTCCAGGCCGCCAGCGACGCTGAGATCTTCGACCGTGCGGCCGCCGAGGACCGAATCGTCGTCTCGGCCGACACCGACTTCGGGACCCTGCTGGCCCAGAGACGCACCGCTCGGCCGTCCGTCATCCTGTTCCGCCGCGGCACGCAACGGCGACCCAACGAGCAAGTGGCGCTGCTGATCGCGAACCTGCCCGCGGTCGCAGATGCGCTCGCCGCTGGCTCCGTCGTCGTGATCGAGCCCAACCGGCTCCGGGTGCGCAGCCTGCCTCTCCTCCCCTAGTCGACCCCGCGGCCGCCAGGCGGCCGAGCACGGACGTGTCCCGAAATATGTCCCGAACTTGGCGATTCTGACCTGCGCTAACTAGAAACAGACGGCCTGAACCGCCCGTATTTACAGCAATTGTCCTGCAAATGAGCCACTTGTAATGAAGAGGTTTAGGGTTCGAGTCCCTAGGCGGGCTTCAGGAAATAGCTGGAAATCGGGTTAGTTTGATCGCTTGACCGCGACCCGTACGCTCGGACGTGTCCCGCCCGCGAATTCGACCGCCAGCGAGTCGGCCAGGCGGAGTGAGGAGGCCAGACCCAGTTGGTGGTCGGGGAACCGCAGCGGGTCGGCGCTCGCGTTCATCCGCCGAGCCCGCTACCAGGGCATGCTGGAGCTGGTCCAGTGCGTGAGCCCCTTGAGGTCTTCCGCCTCGTGGACATGGCGCGGGGGGGTCTGGAAGGTCGCGTAGGGGGAGAGGCTGAGGACGACGCGCTGCTCGCGCCGACACATCTCCTCCACCTCCGTGCGAGCGGACTTCGGCATCTCCTTGCCGGCCATCACCGCTGAAATGCGCATCATCATGTCCGTCGCCCGGTCGAGATCGGAGTCGAGCTCGGCGGTGCAGTAGACCTGCAGGTAGGTCAATGGCCACTGTTCATCCAGGATGCACAGCGACACTTTCGGGTGTGCCACGATGGCCTTGGCCTTGCTGCGAGCGCGCATCGTGGAGACCAGGATCCCATCTTCGCCGTCCATCACGTAGTAGACGACCGACATCGACGGTCCGTCCTGCTTGCGCGGATAGCCGAAGATCGCGGTGCGGTGCGCGTGGACGAACGCCCGCCGGCGTGCGCGCTCCTCCTCATCAGCCACGAGCCACCACGTGCCTCCTCGCCCACTGGCCCAAACAGCAAATCATGCAACAAGCCTAACCGAGGAGCGGACGCGCCATGCGCAGGCAGGCTGGGCAAGCACGAACCCCCCGTCGCATGAATGAATGGTGCTCATCGCGCTGGCGCCACCGACCACCTCGAGCAGCATCGCGCGCACGCTCTGAACAGCCGGGGCCGCGGGCGGCTCCTCGGGCCTCGGCGCGACCGTCGGCACCAGCCAGCTCGCGTATTTCAGCTGGAGCTTGTAGTGAACTCTTAGCCGACATCGAGGTTTCCCTCACAGGCTCGCGCGAAACTCCGGTTGCAGAACCACTCAATAAGTTCGGCCAGTTTCAGAAGACCCCAGAAGCCATGTATCGCTCCCGCAAGAGTCCAATCTCATTAGCGCTCGTTGTCGCCATGCTCGGCATGTCGACACTCGCACCCGCTCACGCCCCAGGGGCGCCTGGCGGGGTGGTTCATCCGGCGGTTGTCCAGCTCGCGACCGCCGACACTGTGATCCGCCGGCGACGCTACATCCAGAGGGCGAAGGTACGCGCCATCCGGTCGCGGCGGGTCTGTCGACTGCGTGGTGCTGCGAGCAGGATCTACGCCAGGAGCGTGAGCTTTCAGACGCGGCGCCCGCCCAGTGACTCATTCTCGCGCGGACCGCCTCGATCGCCCGGTCTTTGACCGCACGCGCCGCGACCACGGCCGCCCCGTTTGCGGCTCAGGCCCACAGCAACGGCTGAACGGCCACGCCCGCCAGATCCAGAGCACGACGTAGCGGACATTCCGGAGCTCGGCGCGCGCGGCGGCGACTCACCCCCGACGCGATCAGACGCGCTGTGTTGGACCCTCGGAATCGCGGCGCCTGCGTCCGTGTCCCGGTTCCGGACGCCGGGTGGCTGCCCTGGTCGCGCGGTATCCGCACAGAGCCGTCGCGTCAAGCAGTGCACCAGGCGACGGCGGTGGCCCGCTGAGGCATCGGCTCCATTGTGAGCCGGAGGTACGCAGCCGAGCACCGCAGCAATCCAAATCGATCCTTCAAGAAGGTTGTCATGACCATAACCCTGACCTACATCAAAGCCCGCGAGCACACCAACGATCTATTGCGCAAAGCGCAACGCCATCGAGGCCACCTCGAGGTCCGACACGTCGCGGTGATCGGCTCCGCAGGGTCACATTTCAAGCTGGTGCCCGTACACGGGACCCGCCGCCGATCGTCACCCCTGGCCTGATCAACAGTGCGTCCCAGTGCCTGCCCTGCTGACCGGTTGCCAACGCGAAACCGGCGCATTTGCAGGAAAAGGTGAGTATCCGCGGCAGGACTCGAACCTGCGACCCACGGCTGAGAAGTCGTGGGTCGCACTTCTGATTGCCGCAACGTCACCGCATCGGCAAGTCGCGAAGCGAGGCCATGACGGCGATCGGCCGAAGCCGTGCAACCCTTGGCTCAGGCGTACCCCTCGCCGATGATCACGGCGGTCATCGAGGCCGGGCCGTTCTCGAAGTAAAAGTCCGTGTAGATGTGACCCCGCTTGATGGTGCCCAAATAGCAGTCCCTCTCCCCGTCGCTGGAGCTGCAATGGACGCTGGGGTCACGCGCTCGAACCTCTGCCAACGAGGCTCCGACCCCGAGCCCATTCGAGGTCCGCTGGCCGCGAGAGAACGTCTCGATCGAGGATGCGCGGCCTGAGGTGAAGATGACCTGATAGGAGCCATGCCGGTATTCGTACTCGTTGGCGCCGCCAGGCTCCAGCTTCCCCTTACCGAGGATCCTCGCGGCGCTGGCGTGAGTCATCCCGAGCGTGACGCCGTCGATGCTGGTGTCGATCACGATCCTGGCGTCGGCGGCGGCGCAGACCGCGAGCGAACCCGCCAGCGCGATGGCCGCGAGGCAACCACGACGCTGCACCAGCCGCAACCGCACTCCGGATCGCACGCACGGATGATAACCGCCGATCTCTCGCTCCCACCCGCGCATCTGCACCGAGGTTCTGCGCCTCCTCGCCGGCTGGGAAATCGAGACCTGCGGCCACCCAGATCACCGTCACCTCAAAGCGCGACGCCGGTGCTCTGCGACGGTTGTCCAGCGGTCGGTCCTGCTAGGTCCGGCGGGCGTTCGAGGCTTCAGTCGATGTCGGTTTGCGCAGCCACACTTCGAGTTGCATCCCGGTGTTGGTGAGCTCCATCAGTCGACTGAGACCGGCGTCCGCCCACCCTGGCGCGTACGTCTGGGCGACGTGACGGCGGCAGAGCGTCACTTCATAGCCCGCGCGGGCCCCGTGACGTTCGAACGACGCCGGCGTGAACTCGAACAGATGAAACGGAATATGAAGCGGGCTCAGATGACAGGTGAAGTCGAGGCCCTGAATCCGGTAACCGAGGTCCACCAGGCGAGCCATGAGCCAATCGGAGGAAGGCACCTCTATGTGGATCAGCCCGCCAGCCCGGGTCCAGGCGAGGGCGCTGAGGATCGCCGCGGCCGGATCAGCCAAATGTTCCAGAACGGCGCCGAAGGTAACGAAGTCAAACCGCCCCGCCGCGAACTCTGCGTCTTCGACACGACCGAGCGATAGTCGTTCGGGCGCGACCCCTGTCCGTGAGATAGCGTAGTTGTAGAAGTTCGCAGACGGTTCGATGCCGAACGCAGCGAACCCCGCGGCCTCGAGGCTGATCATCGCCTTACCCACCCCCGCGCCGATGTCGAGTGCGGTGAGTCGCTCGCGGCGCGGATACAAACGACGGAACTGTACGATCTGATCAGCGAAATAGCCTTTGGCGGATGCGAGATCGGCGTCTCTCCAGTACTCCGCGGGTGGAATTCCATAGTGATTGTCTAGCTCGACCGGAACCGGCATGGGATTGGCGAACACGAGCCCGCATTCGGCGCAGCGCTGGATCGTGGCGACGGGGGCGCCGGCGATGGGCGCCGGCCGCAATCCCTGGCGCTGACTGAGTCGGCGCCCCAGGCGGCGCGCCCGGGCGACGCTGGCTCCGCACATGTTGCATCTGGTAAACCGCCGCCACTCGTACGCGCCTGGATCGGGCATGTCGCTCAGATCCGGCGATTCACCGATGCGCGCCAGGTGGTGACTGGGCATTCCCGAGCAATCACGCCGAACGGGCCTCGAAGGGCTTGATCGTCAGGCCCTGTCCGGTGGGGAGGGAAAGAATCGAGGCCCCGAGCTCCGACGCGACGACGTCCGCGGACCGATGCGAAGCCTCGAAACCTTGGTAGGCGTAGTCGTCGAGGACCACGACCGCGCCGGGGCTGAGGCTCGGCCAGAAGTGGCGGAGGACGGCCGCTTCGGGCGCCGGGTCGTTCATGTCGATATGCAGGAACGCGACCGAGCCGACGTCGACGTCGGCCAGGCTGTCGGGCACGGCTCCGACCACCAATCGGACGCCGGCCCACTCCCGGAAGTTCTCTCGGACGCCCTCGGAGCCGAGCGCGTAGTACGGCGACGGCGTCGCGTCGCGTTCATCCGATCCGGGAGTCGTCAACGCCGGCTGAAACGTGTCGAACAGGTAGAACGGCCGGTGATCCCAACCGATGTTCTCGCAGATCGCGGACGCCATGAATCCGCGACCTGTGCCGCATTCGACAAAGGCTCCCGGAATCGTCTGCGCGGTGCCGGCGGCCCAGAGGATGACGTGGACGCGCCAGTGGATCCCGTAGTCCCATCCGGCTGCCTGCACACCGCGCCGGTACGCGCGTTGGAAATCCGGGGAATCGACGAAGGTGTGGCTGTGCGCCGTGCGGAGCCCGTCGTGCCTGTATATCGGAGCTAGGGTCCGCGGCACCAACTCGAGCACTTCGCCGGTCCACGGATTGCGGTTGAACCCGGCTACGGCCGCTTCGATCGCACGGTGTGCGAGACGACGGAGTGCTGGCACGGCTCGGCGAAACGGTAGCACTCAAGGCGCACTCCGGAACTGGCGTCTGCGGGACTCGGTCGCTACGGCGTCCAGTTGTCCAGCGCCGGCGTGACTTGGAGCTCGTGCGTCATCGCACGCGGACTCTGGGTGGCGAGATAGGCGACGGCGTCGGCCAGACTCTCGGGATCGGCCGAGTGAGCATCTCCCTCACCTGAGCGATCGATGATCGCGTCAACGATCAGCAGCGCGACGTGAATGCGATGTTCGCGCAGCTCAAGCGCAGCGGCCTGCGTGAGCGCTCGGACGCCGAACGCCCCGGCCGCCCACAGGCCGCGGCCCGGCATCGCCCGCCGGGAGGAGCCGCCGGTCACCTGAACGATGGTCGCCGGGCTGCCCTGCTCTCGCAGGAACCGGGCCGAGGCACTGAGAAACGCAAACGCGCCCCGTGCCGGCAGCGCCGCCCACTGCTCAAACCCGTCCGGCCCCGCCGCTGCAAGCTCGCCACCCCCAAACGGTCCCGATCGGCTGCCGCCATACGGTGAAGCAGCGTTGACGACCAGGTCCACGCTCCCGTGGCGATCGGCGACCGCGCTTAGCACCGACAAAACAGACGCCTGATCGGTCACGTCAATCTCGAGCGCGTCGGCACCGGCTGCTCTCAGCTTCTTCAGCGTGTCCGCCGAGCGCGCGGCGCCCGTCACCGACCAGCCATCGGCCAACAGCCGCTGCACGATCGCGAAACCGAAGTTACGCGCGCCGATGATCAGCGCGCTTGGCAAGCGACCGGCTGATCGGTGTGGTGCGAATCGGTCATCGCGCTGAGCAGTCCCAAACGGCTAGCGGTGAGCATACGCTTTCGTCCTGGCGGAGGCCGTCGGAATAGCTCGCCGTCGCATGGTTGTTCAGGCCCGTCAATGGTGGCGGTCGAAGTCGGCCGGCCACGGCAGCGGGAACAGGTGCCGGTAGGGCCGCGCGTCCGCGATCACCCTGGCAAACGACGGCCGCCGCGCAAGCGCGCGGTAGTACCGCGTCAGCTGCGGGTGGGTGCGCTCGTCCCACGGGTGGATCGCCAAGGCGTAGAACAGACCCGGCGCGGCTGCGCAATCGGCGATCGTGAACGTGTCGCCGGCCAACAACTCGTTCTCGGCCAACTGCGCCTCGAGCATGCCGTAGGCCATCTCCAGCCGGCCGGTGGCTTGGCTGACCGCGCGCTCGTCGAAGCGCTCCAGGATCGTCTCGAAGACGATCGCCTGGACGGCGTCGGACACGTACTGGTCGCAGAGACGGTCCCACGTGCGGGCTTCGAGCGAGGGCACCAACCGCGCGCCGGCGACGTACTCGATGATGATCGACGTCTCACCGATCACCTGGTTGCCGTCGCGCAGCACCGGAATCGACGCCGGAGGCCACAGCTCGGCCAGTTCGACTCGATCGAAGTCGCGCTGCTCCTCGAGGACGTCGTAGGCAACCCCCAGTTCGTTGAACGCGACAAGAACCTTCTGGCAGTACAGCGCGAACGGGTGCTCGTAGAGGGTGAGCATATTCCTCCTTGGGTATTGGGCTGGCGGAGCTTGGACCGCACAGCCGCCGGAAACTCATCGCCGGACGAGTGCGCGGTTCTGGCCCGCGACGGGTGTCAACGGCTGTTTCAGGGCCGGTCGCGATAAGGTCGGCGCGGGATGCCGTCCTTCGAATACATGCGCCTTTTGCTGAACTTCCGGGGCTGTGAGGCGATCGGCCCTGGCTCGGAGAAGTTCGCGGGCATCCAGGGCTTCGACGCCATGCTCGCTGCCCTCGGCGCCGATGGGTGGGAGCTTGTCACCGCGCAGGACTCCGACGTCAGGACGTACGTGTTCAAGCGGCAGGCCGATTAGCGGCTACTAGATGGTTGATTCGACGGCGCGGGCCATGTTTGGCGGCGGTTTCGAGGAGCAACGAGCAGCCGGGTCGAAGTCGGCGGTGCTGATCAGCATCGCCGACCCCAGGGGGCCTGGACGGACGCCGACCTCGACCAGCTGCTCACAACCGCTCGATCGCCGGGTGCGGATCCAGGATTGGTCTCTTTTCGTCCTCCCATCGGCAAAAACGACCAACCCTGGCCAGGACCGAGTCCGACGGCGTCGATCAGCGACGATCCCCGCTTGGGTCAGGACCGCAGCGGGAGCGGACACTGCTTGGCGGCCTCGCCGGGCCATGGAATCACTCATCTAGGCGGAGAGGATCGGGCGGCTGTCGCCGTCGATCAGGCCGAGCGGCCGGGGCCTGCCGAGGTGATAGCCCTGGGCATACTGGACTCCGAGCTTCTGCAGCAAGGCCAGGGTTTCGGCGTCCTCGACGCCCTCGCCGACGGTCCGGACGTCGAGTCCTTGGGCGAGCGCGACGACCGCTTCGACGACGAGGCGGCTGGCGGAGCTGACGGCCAGGTCGCGAACGAATTCGATGTCGATCTTGAGGAAGTCGATGGGCAGCTGCTTGAGGTGGGTTAGGCTGCCGTAGCCGGTGCCGAAGTCATCGAGGGCGAGCTTGCAGCCGAGGTTGCGCAGGCGTTGGGCAAAGAACCGGGCGGCAGCTTCACCGACGACGAGCGCGGTTTCGGTGATCTCGAACACGAGCAGGGTTGAGTCCGCGTGGTACTGCTGGATCCAACGCTCGATCTGCTCAAGGATCGTGGGGTCGACGACCGACCGCGCGGAGATGTTGATCTGCACGGGGAGCCCAGTCGCGGCGATCATCACCGCCTGTCGGATGACCCATCGGTCGATGTCGCCGATCAGGCCGTACTGCTCGGCGATCTGCAGGTACGGTGCGGGTCCGATGATCGTGCCGTCCGACTCTCTGATCCGCAGGAGCAGCTCGTGTTGGACGGTCTGCATCGTCTGGATCTCGATGATCGGCTGCGCATAGAGGACGAACCGGTCTTCGGCGAGCGTGGTCTGAATACGATCGATCCAGGCGAGGGTTTCGGCGTCGCGCCGCAGCGCCTCCTCACGGGCTTTGCGATGAGTGACGTCCTCGAATACGACGACGCAGCCCTGAGCTCCATGGTCGGTACGAAACGGCGCGGCGGTGTACCCCACCGGGATAAGGTGGCCATCCTGGTGAATGAACATGTCGTTCTGGATGCGGACGGTCTCGCCCTGTCTGGCTGCCATGATCGGGCAGTCCTCGCGGGGGAAATAGGACCCATCTGGGCGGCGGTTGTGGATGAGGTCGTGCATCACTTGTCCGAGCGCGTCATGTTGGGACCAGCCAAGGAGCTGTTCGGCGGCCTCGTTCATGAACGTCACCCGGCCCTCGATGTCAGTGGCGAACAGTCCCTCGCCCATGCTGTTGGTGATCGCTCGCAGGTAGTCGGCGGCCTCCTCAAGTCTCTTGGCCTGCCTGACCACCTCGTCCTGGGCTTGATGCCGGGTGGTCACGTCCTGGTGGCTGACGACGAGTCGAGCGGCGCCCGGGCCGGCAAAACGCGACGCCCGCATGATGAAGAACCGCTCAACACCCGGACCGTGAGACGGGTACTCCATCGAGAATTCGGCCTGCGGATCGAGCAGCAACGCGCGCAGCCCGGCCGCTGCCCGCTCAGCGAGCTGATCGCCCTTCGCCCGGTCGCACATCTCGAGATAGTTCTCACCCAGGTGGGCCGGGGCGCCGCCGTTCTCGGCCGCGAACTTCGCCCACCGTCGGTTCGTCATCACGATCGTCCCGGTCTCGTCGAGGACGGCGACGTTCGCCGCCAGGGAATCGACCGTCGACTGCAGAAAGTCGCGTGATTCGGCGACGCTCTGGCGGGCGAGTTCCCCCTCGGTGACGTCCTGAGAGGTGCCGCGCACGTACAGCAGGCGGCCGTCCCGGCCGCGAACCGCCCGCGCGCGGGTCTCGAGCCACGTCAGTCCCGTCGGCAGCGTGTAACACTGCCGATGTACGTAACCGTCACGCTCACCGCTCACCAGCGTCGCCAGATCGTCGCGCGCAGCCTGACTTTGCTCGTCCGGCATCTGCATTAGCAGATCTTCCATCGTCTCGGTGGAGCCCGTGAGCATCTCGCTCCCGACAAGCGGCTGCAAGATGATCACCTCGCCGGTGTCGGGGGACCATTCCCAGCTTGACAGTCGCGCCAGCTCGTGGGCGTCCCGGAGCCGCTCTTGTAGATCCAGACTTGAGCTCTCGATCTGCGGCTGCCCGTTCGCCTTCGCGGTCACGTCCTGGGTCAGCACCATCACACCCGCGACCCGGGAACCGTCACCGATCGGCACCAGACGCACCCAGTGGCTCGTCTTCTCGCTCAACGAGTCGTACTGAAACGACTGCGCCTCACCGGCCAGCGCCGCCTGGAACCTCGGCCCGAGGCTCTTCCACCCCTCCGCTGGAAGCACATCGGACAACCGGTCCCCGCCAGCGCTCCATCGATCAAAGCTGCGCCGGGCTCCACCATCGGCCAGGACGATGCGCAGGTCCCGATCGACGATCACCAACGACGCGCCGTCATCGCCCGCAATCAGACCTCGTCCCAGCTCCCCCGCCAGGACGAGCGGATCAATGCCGGTCGATGCCGCATCATCAGATGACACTTGCGTGGTCAAGTTTTCTCCGCCGTGTAGGGCGCCTCGAATGCACGTGCTCGGATGGCGCCTCATTTGCCGGCAGCGCGTGTTCGTCACGGTCGAATCGCCCGCGCACCGCCGACATCGTCACCGCGCCCTGCCCAAACACCCGGACGCGCCAACACCGCCGAAAATCCTGTTCTTATACTATCGATACAAACCAGAAAGTTGCTCAGCTGTAAAGACATCCGTCCAGAGGAGGTTGGATATTCGTCCAGAGACGGGTGTCTGACACCCTGTATACGGTCATTGATCGTCAGTCAGTCGGGCAATCGGACTTCGAAGTGAGGAGTGTCCACCCGGAGGCGGATCACCTCAACGCGGGGCCGGACTCGCCGCGCGATCGCCTGGACCGTCGGTGAGGGCGGTGTCGGTGAGCCGGTCGATTGCGGCCAGCGGCGCTGCGAGCGAGTCGGGCAGCGCGTTTCGTGCGGCGAGCACGGCGGGAGTCAGATAGGACACGCGCGTGCGGCTGTGGTCGTCCCAGACGAGCAGCTTCAACGGAAGGTCCAGCGCCGCGAGCGGCTGCGCGTCCATCACCCGCGTGCCGGCCGCCGGGTTGCCGAAGATGATCAGGACGGTCTCGCGCAACTCCAAGCCAGCGCCGCGGGCAGCGGCGCGCTGGTCGATCGTGGCGAAGATGGTCATGCCGCGCTCGGTGATCACGCTGGTCAGCCGTTCGACGGTCGCGGCGACCGGCCACGGGCTGTCCTTCGTCGTGTAGTCAGGGTGGGGATCGTGCATCGACTGGCGCTCGCATAACCCGAACGGAATACCGGAGAGTAACCCTAACGGGATACTGAGGCGTCAGCCGACCGGGATGGCGAAGGATGAGAAGGATCGCCGGGCGTGGACCTCATCTGATGAGAGGGCACGTTGGCTCCCGGTGAGCCGCCCATACAGAGGTAATGTTAGAACCACTCTTCGGAGGCGGCGGTTCAGCAATCGCGCGCCAAGCCTGGCTGGTTCTCGGTGGCACTGAACCTGAGCGATCGAGCTCGACTGCGGCGGTGGTCGGCCTCGATCGCTTTCGCAGTACATACACCGCCGTGCCATGAACGAACGTCCAGACCTTCGTCGTCGCTGACACGGCGACCGTGCGGCCGCGGGTGGCCCCGCCGGCATCTCCTACGACCTCTGAGTCATTGATCAGAGCACCGCGTAGCTCTGGAGCATCACGCCGTTGTTGAGCGCCCGTGAGGAGACCAGGCGCAGTTCGTGCTTGTCGGTGGTCTCGGGATACAGACGCGCGCCGCTGCCCAGCAGCAGCGGAAACACCTGCAGGTTGATCTCGTCGACGAGCTCCGCGGCGAGCAGCGACTGCACGAGGGCGCGACTGCCGGGCACGAGGATCGGGCCTCCGTCGGATGCCTTGAGCTCAGCGACGGCATGCTCAAGGTCGGCGGCGATGACCGTCGTGTCGTGCCAGTCGCTCGAGCCCAGCGTGCTCGAGGCCACGTACTTCGTCATGGTGTTGATCTTGTCGGCCATCGGGTCCTCTCGCTGCGGCCACGCGCCGTAGAAGCTCTCGTACGTCGTCCGGCCGAGCAGCAGGATGTCGGCCGCCGCCTGCTCCTCATACTTGTAGGCGCCGAGCTCGTCGGTGAAGAACGACGCCACCCACCCGGAGTGCCGATATCCCTGCTCCCCGCCGGGAGCCTCCATGACGCCGTCCAGCGAGACGAACTCAGTAACGATCAGCTTCCGCACGGCTGCTCCCTCGTCGATGTGTACGTCAACGCCAGCTCAGACCGGCACCGGGGGCAAAGCTCATCGCCGGCTCCCTCGAACTAGGCTACGGGGCGGTGATCCGGTGAGTGATCGACGGTGACCGTCGTCCTGGACGGTGAGAGCCTCACGCTCGCGCAGGTGATCAGCGTCGCCCGGAACGGGACGAGGGTCGAGCTGGAGCCGGAGGCCGTGAAGCGTATGGCGGGCGCCCGCGAACGTGTCGAGCGCGTGCTCGCCCGCGGGGATGCGGTGTACGGCATGACGACCGGCCTCGGACAGCACAAGCGCCACCGCGTCTCGCCCGACGAGATCGAGGACTTCAACCGGCGCCTGATCCAGAACCACCGGATCGGCCACGGGCCGCCGGTCGCAGCCGATGTTGTGCGCGCGACGATGCTGCGCCTGGCCAACGGCTTCGCCAAGGGGACCGTCGGCGTACGCCCGCTGCTCGCCGAACGCGTCGTCGACGCTCTGAACGACGGCCAGATGCCCGAAGTACGCCTGCTGGGCTCCCCCGGCACGGCGGATCTGGCGCCACTCGCCGACCTCGCGCACGCGCTGTTTCGCGACCTGCCCCTCCAGGCCAAGGAAGGACTCGCGCTGGTCAACAACAGCTCGTTCTCGACCGCGCTCGCGGCGCTGGCCCTTGACGATGCCCGGACCCTGGTCGACTCGCTGACCGTGGCCGCGGCGCTCGAGCTCGAGGCGTTTGCGGCCAACGTCAGCACGCTCCATCCCGCGGTCGCGCAGACGCGCCCGTACCCGGGGCTACGCACCGAGCTGGACAGGCTCCGGACCGCGCTTGCGGGCAGCTATCTGTGGAGCGCCGGCTCACCGCGCAACCTGCAGGACCCGCTCAGCTACCGGGCGGTCGCGCAGGTCAACGGCGCCCTGCGTGACGCGCTTGGGTTCGCGTGCGGCCAGCTGGCGATCGAGCTCAACTCCCATCACGACAACCCGATCGTGCTGACCGACGCGGACAGGCTGATCTCGGCTGGCAACTACGACATCCTGCCGCTGGCTGCGGCGCTGGACTTCGTCCGGATCGCGCTGGCGCCGGCGCTGACCGCCTGCACCGAGCGAGCGCTGAAGCTGTTGCAGACGCCGCTGTCCGGGCTCCCCGGGGGCCTGTCACTGCACGAAGGCGTCGATCAGGGCGGACTCGGGGCGATCTCCTGGGCGGCTCATGCGCTCGCCGGCGAGGCACGCCTGCTGGCGCAGCCGGTGTCGTTCGAGCTACCGAGCACGACCCCCGAAGAGGGGATCGGCGACCGGATCACGATGGCGCCCCTCGCCGCTCGGCGTCTTGCTGAGCAGATCGAACTGACGCAGCGGATCGTCGCGATCTCGCTGCTGACCTCCACACAGGCGATCGACCTGCGAATGCCGGAACGACTGGGAGCGGTGACGGGCCGCATTCGCGCCCAGGTACGCGAGCGCATCGCCTTCGTCGGACCGGACAACTATCCCGTTGACCTCGAACCGATCGTCGATCTCGTTCGGACGGCCGTGCTGGCCGAGGAGCTTCGCGCCGCCGTTTCAGCCTGACGACAGCGCGACTGGCGCCGGTGCGGCCACGAGCTCCGGTGTCGGGCCCAGCCGTCGCGTCAGGATCTGATCGGTGATCGCCCACGCGGCGTAGCAGAGGGACCCCGTGATGCCGGTGACCGCCACCAGCACGCCGGCGGCCGCGGTCGCCGCGACACCGTGGGCGCCAAGGATCAGCACGGCCGCGGCGGGGCCGATGCTCGGCCCGATCGGAAGCTGTCCCAGCGTGAACATCGCGATCAGCCAGGCCATCGCGGCAAAGATCGAGACATCCACACCGATCGCCCGCAGCATCAGCCAGTTGCGGGCGACCTGCGCGCACACCGCGACCAGCGTGAACGCGATCATCCGGCCGCGACCTTTCATGCGGAAGATCGCCAGGCCGGCCCAGAGGCCGGTTCGACGGCACTCCGAAACCCTGCGCAGTCCGACGACGACGCCACCCATCAGCACCACTGCGATCACGGGCACCCACCACACAACGCCGAGCGTCGCGATCAGCGTGAACGAGAACGTCGCCGCCAGCACGACTTCGACCGTGATGATCGGAACCTCGGCAGCCACCAGCGCCGGCACCCGCGGCGCACGGTCCCCGGCAACTCGCCGTAGCGAGGCGATTCGCATCGCCATCCCCAACGACCCGTTGACCACGCTGGCGAGGTAACCGACCCCGGCCGCGCGAAACAGCAGGCGTCGGGGAACCGTCCCCCCCGCCGCCCGCACGCAGACGTTCCAGGCCTCGCTGCGAGCCAGCAGCGCGATGATCTGCAGCGCCACCGACGCCGCGAGGAGCGAGATCGGGGCGCTGTGCAGCGCCGCGACGAACTGACTACGGTGTCCGGCGAGCACGAATCCCAGCGCGGCGGTGACCGCCAGCGCTCCCAGCACGCTCACCACGACCTTCAGCCGAACCGCGGTGCCGCGCCCATCAGCGGCAGCGCACTCCAGGATCGTCAGGTCAGGCTTGAGCGACAAACGAACTCCGCGCCTCGGCGGTTTCGGAGAATCAGATGGCGCTGTCACTCGTGGGGGCTCGCGTCAGGCTGGTACTCCCGTCCATCGACCGTATCAGTGCATCGTGATTTCGGGGCGCGGTTCGTCGATTGGACGACCGATGAGTTCAGCCCGGCGGGTCGGTCTCAGCTCGCACTGAACCCGCGATCCATCAGGATGGTGCCAATGAGCAAGATCGTGACCGGCCTGTCGGTCTCTGTTGACGGCTACATCGCCGGACCCGGAGACGAGCGCGGCCGGCCACTGGGGGTCGGCGGTCAGCGACTGTTTGAGTGGTACTCAGACGGGGACACGCCGAGCCGCCTGTACCCGTCGTTTCGGCTCTCGGCGGTAAGCGCCGCGTTCTTCGATGGGTTCGCGGGTCGGTGCGGTGCCGTGATCACCGGCCGGCGGACCTACGACATCGCCGACGGCTGGGCGGGTAACGGCCCGCTGCCGGGCCAGCCGCTGTTCGTCCTCACCCACCACCCGCCCGAAACACGGTTCACGGACGCTCCGTACACCTACGTCACAACCGGCATCGGCGACGCGATCCGACAAGCACGCGACGCCGCCCGTGACAGGGACGTGTCGCTGATGGGCTCGGCCGCGGTTCGCCAGGCGCTGGCCGCAGGGCTGCTGGACGAGATCATCCTGCACCAGGTCCCGGTGCTGCTCGGCGGCGGCGTGCGACTGCTCGACGAGATCCCCGCCGACCTGCGCCGCACCGGTGTGGTCGAGGCGCCGGGCGTCACCCACCTCACCTACGAGGTGATCCGCTGAGTGCAGCTCCCCAGTGGTCAAGCCGTCAGGACGGGCGTGATCTCAGCGTTCGTCCTGGGCGGGGTGCACGGCGAGTACTGGACATTTGGCGTGTTTGAGGAGATGACTCGCGGTGCTGCCCTCCAGGCGGGCAAGCAGGCCACCAAGTCCGCGCGAACCGATCACGATCACCGCCGCGTCACGGTCGCGCGCGACGCCCAGGATCGTTTCGGCGACCCCTCCGATATCGGCGATCGCGAGCGGCTCGGCGTCAACTCCCAGCGTCTGCGCCAGTTGAGCACCATCGCGAGCGACGCGCTCGGCATGCTGTTGGGCGGCGTCCTGGATTTCCGCAACGACCGCGAGGTCGATCGGTGCCGGGCCGCCGACGCCCAACCCCGTCGGGGCCGAAACGAACGCAAGCCCCTCTTCCCACACGGTGACGACCAGCGCTCGACGAGCGCTGAGCAGCCGCGAGGCCTGGGCCACCGCATGTTGAGCGGGAGCGGATCCGTCGTAGGCGATCAACGCCAGTTCGTCCAGTGGCTCCATCGCCACGGCGACGATACCGATGCTGCGCGAGCACCTGGTGCGGCACACTCGCGTTGCCCACTCGACGTCGTCTGACTTACTACCGTCATGGGCACTTCCATCCGCGTCTGCGACGATCGCGACCGAGCGACGATCCTGGAGATCATCAACGCCGCGGCGATCGCCTATCGCGGTGTCATCCCAGCGGATCGCTGGCACGAGCCGTACATGTCCGTCGCCGAGCTCGACGCCGAGCTCGCGACCGGGGTCATCTTTCACGGCGTTGACGACGACGGTCAGCTGCGCGGCGTCATGGGGATCCAGGACGTTGGCGACGTCCAGCTGATCCGCCACGCTTACGTGTCCCCCGCCGGGCAGCGGCGCGGCATCGGCGGCGCCCTGCTCGAGCACCTGACGCAGAACAGCACCCGGCCGGTATTGGTCGGGACCTGGGCGGCCGCGCAGTGGGCGGTCGCGTTCTACCTTCGCCACGGCTTCGAGCAGGTATCGGACGACGACAAGACGCGGCTGCTCCGGCGGTACTGGACCGTGCCCGAGCGCCAGATCGAGACGTCGGTCGTGCTGAGACTGGATCTGAGGCGACGCCCGCTGAGTTCGGAGACCGGCCAGGTCACGGTCAGAGTCGCCCGACCCCAGGACTCGCCGGCGATCTTCGGGCTCGCCCGGGCCCTCGCCGCCTCGTTCGTGCCCGACCAGGCGTCGTTCGCGCAGGTGTTCGAGACGCTCCTCAGCGATCCGCAGGCCGACCTTCTCGTCGCGCACCACGCCGAGGCAGCGCCGATCGGCTATCTGCTGGGCTTCACCCACCTGACGTTCTTCGCCAACGGGCCGGTCTCATGGATCGAAGAACTGACCGTCGAGAGCTCGCAGCGCCACCGCGGAATCGGAAGGATGCTGCTGAGCGGCTTCGAACAACGAGCCGAGACACGAGGAGCCCGGCTGATCGCGCTCGCGACCCGCCGGGCAGGCGCGTTCTACACCCGTTTCGGCTATCAGGAGTCCGCCACCTACTTCCGTCGAACACTGCAACCCTGACCCCGCCGACCCTCGCGGTCCGGGCTGTCCCGGAACCGCGAGGGAGCGTGCGTCAGCCGGTCACTTGGACGTCAGCGTGATTCCCCGCTGCGTCACCGTCCGTTTGACGCCCCGGGTCGGCGTGAAGCTGACTTCGAGCTTGACGCCCAGCTTCACCGAGCCACCGCGCTTGGCCGGCGTGAGCAGCTTGACGCCCGCCGGTGTCGGCTTCAGTTCGACCTTGAGGTGGCGCTTATGGGTCACCTTGACGGTGTCGGTGCCGACGGCCGCGTGCTTCGGCCCGAGCTCGAGGACCTTGACAGTGCCGGGGCCCGGGAGCGCCAGCACGAACCCAAGCGCGCCGCGGCGCTGGGGCGAGACTTTGGTGATCGTGAAGCGGCTGTCGGGCAGGACCTTGTATTTGATGTTGTCGGTGGTCGAGAGTCCGTCGGTGCTCGTCGCCACGACCGTCAGCGTGTGCGCGCCGGGCGTCGTCGTGTTCAGCTTGCCGCCGGAGACGATCGTGTCGCCGAGGTCGTCGCCGGCTGAGCAGTCGGCGAGCGCGGTGGGGTCACCCGGCTGCGTGCACGCGTATTTCGGCCTGACCACCTGTCCAAAGCTGTAGGTCGCCTTGTTCTTGATGTTGGTCACGGTCACCGTCGGCGGTGCCAGGACCGTCAGCGTCGCCGCGGCGCCCGCGGCACTCGAACCGGCTGAGGAGGTCACGGCTCCGGGGCTGTTGGTCAGCGTGCCGGGCACGGAGGCCACGAGCGATATCGAGATCGTGCAGCTCGTCGCAGCCGCCAACGAGCCGCCGGACAGTGAGAACGTCGACGTGCCGGGGGTCGCCGTGATCACGCCGGTCGAGCCACAGGTGCCGTTCAGCCCGTTCGGATTGTCGATCGTAAGGCCGGCGGGCAGAGTGTCTGAGAACGCCAGCGCCGAGAGCTTGCTGGTGGCACTCGGATTGGTGATCGTGATCGACAGGGCGCTTGCCGTCGAGTCTCCGACGCCGATCTCGGTCGGCGTGAAGGCGCTCGTGATCGTCGGGGGAGTCGGAGGAGGTGCAGGAGTCAAGGCGGCGGCCGGGCCCGCGGCCACCAGAGCGGTGGTCCCCGCGCCCGCCAGCGCGACCAGAGCCGCGACGCGCCGGCGACGCCGTGGCGGTCGCCGAAGGACGGTCGAGCTGCGTGTGATGCCTGTCAAGATGTCATCCCCTCCAATGAGTCAATTGATTAGTGAAGTTTCTGGAACACCGCTGCGGCGAACGACTTCGCCGTGGCCGCCTCGGCCAGCCGCTGGTAGCGCAGCATGTCCTCGATCGATCGCAGCAGCGAATACGGCGTGTAGGGGGCCGCGATCGTTGCGCCCCGCTGCGTCCATCGCGAGAGGATCAGTGCACCTGTCCTGAGCTCGGGACCGGACGCCTTGGTCCCGTCTCCTGAGAACGCGATCACCAGCACGCCGTCCTTGCGATAGGCACTGGAGCGGAGGATCCGCGGCACCCAGGTCCGTAGAAACGCGTCCTCGTCCGCGATCCCGACCGGTCCCGACGGGCACGCGGCGGCGGTTGGCAGTCCGTGCGCGCCGCTGATCAGCGGGCCCGTCGTCGTCGAGCCGGTGCCCGTCGTCCCGGTCCCCGTCGTCGTCGTCGGTGTGGTTGTCGTGGTCGTCGTCGTGGTTGTCGTCGTCGTGGTCGTCGACGTCCCAGGCGTGGTTGTCGTCGTCCCAGGCGTGGCTGTTGACGTCCCAGGCGTGGCTGTCGACGTCCCGGTCGTGACTGTCGACGTCCCACTGGTGGTCGAGGTCCCGGTGGTGGTCGAGGTGCCGGTGGTGGTCGTCGTCCCGGTGGTGGTCGACGTTCCGGTCGTGCCCGACCCGCTTGCGGCGACCGCTCGCGCATCGGCGCAGGCATCCGGCGCGACGTACGTGAACGTCGGTGTCTTTGCGGCCGACCGCAGCGCGGCCGGGAGCTTGGTGAGGTCCACGTCGTCGCTGGAGCAATCGCCGAGGTCGAGCAATGAGTGGAAGTAGACGAACGGGTTGTGACGGTCCTCATAACCGGGATCGGCGAATGGCAGCGCGACGTCGTCGACTGCGTTGGAGTTGGGATGGACGCAGGCCTGTTTGCCCTGGTCGGCGACGAACGCGCCCCAGGTGTGTCCGGACGCCGTGACCTGATCGCCGATCGTCAGCGCCGTCTCCGGGTAGACGCATCCCTTCCCCGGAACGAGTCCGTGCGCGTTCGCCACGGTCCGGGTCGGGAACTCGGCGAACGTCATGCACCCATCTCGGGTGTCCGAGTTGGGCGGCTGGCCGCTGACCGATGCCAGCTCGTCGGCCAACTCGCTCGAGCCAAGCGAGCGATACCCGCGCAGCACCGTCCCCTTGCGGGTCAGCGAGCGCAGATAGCTCGCGGCCTTGTTCCTGAACGCCGCGTTGTAGTCGGTCGTCGACAACCCGATCTCGAACACGTGACCGACCTTCGGCAGGTCGGCGTCGCCCGCCGGAGCGGTCTGACCGCCGGAGCCACCGCCGCTTGACCCGCCGCCGCCCGAGCCGCCGCCGCCCGAGCCACCGCCGCCCGTCGTTCCGCCGCCGCCGGTCGTTCCGCCGCCGGTGCTGGTTCCGCCGCTGGTGCTGGTTGCACCGCCGCCGACCGTTCCGCTGTCCACCGTTCCGTTGCTGTCGGACCCGCTGGCGCCCGTGTCACCGCCTGAGTCAGCTCCGCTCGCGCCACCGCCGCCCGCTGCACCGCCGCCGGCCGACCCGCCGCCGGCAGCGGACCCGTTCGGCGCCGCGCTGTGGCCGCCGCCAGTTCCGGCGGGGTGCCGTGGGACCGCCGCGATCACCTCCACGGTCCGACCGGGGGGTCGCTCGTGCAGCGCCACCAGCGCCGCCCGCTCGGCCGGGGTTCGCCCGCCCGCGCCGGTCAGGATCACGGCGGTCGCCGCCACCGACGCGATCGTCACGATCAGCAACGACAGACGCATCGGCTGACCGTCGAGCAGGGAGCGCATCAGGCCTGGGTCAGCGAGGTCGCGCACTGTGAGCAGAACGCCGCCCCGCGTGCGTAGGTAGCGCCGCAGCTGGGGCATTGGCCCCCGATCGACGCGTTGCCGTCACGGAGCAGTTCCAGCTGCGCGAGCTCGGCGTCCAGCCGCTGCAGCGCGGCCGCCTTGGCGATCAGCACGTCCATCTGCACGTGATCGCGGATCGCCATCTCGTAGAACAGCCCACCGAGCTCGGACTGTTGCAGCGCGAAGCGCTCGGTCAGCCGGTCACGCTCGGCGAGCAGCTCGGCTGCCGAGCGGGAGTCTGCCGCTTCCTCGGAGGCGGGCTTGGCCGGCGGCCGACGCGGGAGCTTCACTTGACCACCACCACCCCGGGAAGGCTGCTCTGACCGTTGACGAAGTTCTTGCCGGTCGACTTCTGGACCTTCTGGGTGACGTTTGCGCCCTGCTGCTCGTTTGACTTGGTCGCCTTGAAGCCGACGATCTTGTTGGAGGAGGCGTTGCCCGTGTTCGACTTCGTCTTGCCGTTACCTGACCCCGACCTCGACTTCGACCCCTTGGACCCCTTCGATTTGCTCGTGGCCGAGGTCTGCGCCGCGTGGTGCCGATTGGCCGAAGCCGCGACCTTCGTCGCCTGTCGCGTCGCTGCGTTCGCCTGCACCGTGGTCGTCTGTGCCGCTCCCGACTGGCGGTGCTTGAGCGCCTGGATCAAACTCGAGTCGTCGTTGTTGGAGGAGCGCCCGGCGATCACCCCCGCCGCCGCGGCAGCGGGAATCAGCGCGATCACGAGCGCCAGCACCACGCCGCGGGAGCCGCCGAACTGCGGCGAACGTCGAGTGGCTGCGCCGCCCTTCGAGCGACGAGACTTGGCGCTCGCCTGACTGAGGTAGCGGGTCGCAGGATCGCTGACGTTGCGGCGATGGGCGCCGCACACCACGCAGTAGCGCTGCTCGGCGTCGACCGGGGCGCCGCACTCATCGCAGGCGAGCGCCGGTTGCGCGGTCGCGGAACCCGGATCGTTGGTTCCACCGCCCCCTTGGCTGTCGTCTGGAAATCGCATCGGTGGCTCGCTACCTGACGATCGTCGGGAGCGCCTCGAGCTCCAGTCGGGCTTGGGCGGGGTGCCCCTGCAGTGGCACCTCGACCGTGTGCTGGCCGCCTCCGCCCAGATGCGCGACCGTCAGCGAACCGGCGGCCACGTACCGACGGCCGTGCCGCGCGACCACGTAGACCTGCAGTTGGTACTGGGGGATCGAGGATCGGTTGTGCAGCGTGACCGCGGCGCGCGCGGTCGTGGCCTTCCCGGCCGCGCTCGCGCTGATCACGGGAGCCGTGTCGACGCGTGGTGCCCCGACCGACGGCCGAGCGCCGACGATCGCGTACGGTCGCGCCCCGGCGGGCGCTCGCCGGCTCGTCGCATAGACCCAGGTGACGGTCCGGCCGGGCGCGATCACCGGCACGTGCGCGTCGAAGTAGGACAGCTCCAGGGGCGAGCGAACGTTGAGCGGGCGTTCCCGCGCGGCGCCCTTGCGGACGCCGACCGAGATCGGCAGATCGCTGACAGTGCGCCGACCCGGGTTGTACAGGCGAACCACGATCGCCGACCCGCTGCGGCCGCGTACGAGCGCGACGCGCGTCACCCGCAGCGCCCGGCCCGCGACCGCGACCCTGGTCGGATGCTCGCTGGCCCGGATCCGCGCCCCGTTGAGCTGCAGGCGGACGGCTTCCTGCTGCGTCGTCGCACAACCCGCCACCGCAATCCCGGCCGCCACGACCGTGCAGCCGACGCCAGTGGCCCGCTTTGAACCGCTAACCGAACGCACCGCTGACATAGTCTTTCGTCCGCTGCTGTCTGGGCGAGCCGAACAGGGCCGTCGCGCTCGCGTACTCGACGAGCTCGCCGAGGTACATGAAGCCGACGTGATCGGCGATCCGGTAGGCCTGCTGGAGGTTGTGCGTGACGATCACGACCGCCACCTGCTCACGCAGCTTGACGACGAGATCCTCGATCACGGCGGTCGAGCGAGGGTCCAGTGCCGAGCAGGGCTCGTCGAGCAGCAGGACCTCCGGCTGCGCGGCCAGGGCGCGAGCGATGCACAGCCGCTGCTGCTGGCCTCCGGACAGACGCAGCGCCGGGTGATCGAGGTTGTCCGCGACCTCGTCGAGCAGGCCCGCCCGGGCCAACGCGGTCTCGACCTCCGGCCGCAGCGACTCGCGTCGCGGGCGTCGCTTGGCCTGATCTCGCAGAACGTAGGCGACGTTGTCGAACACGCTCATCGGGAACGGGTTCGGCTGCTGGAAGACCATCGTCACGCGACGGCGCAGCGCCGTCGGCTCAAGCGTCGTGATGTCGGTCCCGTCGAGCGTGATCTGACCGGTCAGCGACGCGGTCTTGGTCAGCTCGGTCAGGCGATTCAGCGACCGCAGCAGCGTCGTCTTGCCGCACCCAGAGGGGCCGATCAGGGCGAGCACCTCGCCCTGCCGGATCGGCAGCGAGACCTCCTTGACCGCGAGCTTCGATCCGTACGCGATCGACACCTGCTCGACCGCCATCCGGTCGATCGTCGGGACGCTCGCGCGGTCCGGACGCCGCGCACCGACGAACGAGGACGTCTGCCCGGCGCCGTTGACCGTGCCCGCGCCGTTGCCGTTGCCGTTGCCGTTGCCGTTGCCGTTGACCAGCGTCGGCGCCTCGGTTCGCGGCGGGCGCGCGGTGACCGGCGAGGCGGTCGACAGCCGGCGCACGGCCGGGGGCCGGTTCAGCTCCACAGCAGCTCCTTGGACCGGCGCCCGAACACGTCGACGATGAGGTTCAGCCCGAGCACGATCAGCAACAGCACGAGCGCCGCCGCGTAGGCCTTGTTGGGCTGGTTGAGATCGCCCGTCGGGGCGTTGTCGAAGATGTAGCTGGTCAGCGTGCTGCCGGTCCCGCGCAGAATCCCCAGGATCGGGACATGGCCGACGCCCTGGAAGGTCTCGGTGTCGCCGAGCAGCAGCACGATGATCGCCGTATCGCCGATCACGTGGCCGATCCCGAGCATGTAGCCGGTGATCACCGACGGGCGCGCGGCCGGCAGCAGCACCCGCCGGATCGTCGCGATCTTCGTCTTGCCGACCGCGTACGAAGCCTCACGCACGTGGTTGGGGATCGCCTGTAGGCCCTCGCGGACAGAGGAGACGACGTAGGGCAGCGCCACCAACGACAGGATCGCCCCAGCCGCGAAGAACGACTTGCCGAACACGACGCCGCCGCTGGTGTAGGACAGGGGGGCAAAGACGGTCGACTCGAACAGGAGGATCCCGAACAGCGCGAGCACGACCGACGGAGCGCCGGCCAGCATCTCGACGGTCGACTCGACCGCCCGCGCCAGCCCCGCTGGACGGGCGTACTCGCTCAGCCAGACGGCGACGCCGACGCCGACCGGACCGGCGATCCCGATCGCGATCGCGGCGACGATGAACGTGCCGATCATCGGGTCGAAGAAGCCACCGCTCCCGCTCTGGGTGTAGGAGACCTTGGGGTTGGTCCAGAGCATGTACGGCCGCAGGAAGCGGATCCCCTGGACCACCAGGAAGATCACGATCGCGGCGGTGATCGCGCAGAACAGCAGGCCCAGGAACCACGCGAAGGCCAGCCCGAGGCGATCGGTCAAGCGCCAGGCGGAGCTTGATCCGCTCGCCGACTGACGCTGCCGCGGTGGGGTCGACGGCGGCGCGGGCGTGATCGGTTGCACGCCGCCGCCGATCGTCGCGTCGCTCATGCCGCGGCCCCTCCGACATTGAAGTAGCGCTTCATCGGCTGCTTGGCCGCCCACCCGGCCAACGACAGGCCCAGCGCCGAGACCAGCAGCACGGCCGCGAACGCGAACAGCGTGTGCTTCATCGGCGGCGAGGACAGCTCGTCGGTGTTGTGCAAGATCGTCGGTGCCAGCCCACGTGAGGGCTCAAACAAGAAGATCAGCCCGTCGACCGGGTTGGGCGCGAACGCGACCGAGCCGGAGACCATGCTGAGCATCACCGACTCGCCGAGCGCCCGCGCGGTGGCCAGCACCGTGCCGGCGACCATCGCCGGGCGGGCGGTGACGACGGCGATCCGCCAGAACGTCCGCCAGCGGTTGACCCCGAGCGCCAGCGAGCCCTCGAGCCACCCCCGCGGGACCGACCGCAGCCCCTCGGCGAAGATCGCGATCATGATCGGCGAGATCATCACGGTCAGGATCACGACCGCCGCCAGCAGGCTGTAGCCGCTCAGCTGGATCACCGGCGTGACGGATGCCTTCTCGCTCTGGGTGATCAGGTGATTGCCGATGAACGGCACCACCACCATCACGCCGATCAGCCCGTAGATCACCGACGGGACGCTGGCCAGCAACCGGATGATCGGCTCCAGCATCAACTTCAGCGGCGCCGGTGCGAACTCGACCATGAACACCGCCACGAACAACGAGCAGACGAACGAGATCACGACCGCGCCGACGGTCGTCAGGATCGTGCTCCAGATCAGCGGCCAGGCACGGATCATGAACTTCGCCGCCTGGTCCAGATCGCCGGACGTGAAGATCGCCTGGATCTGCGTGTCGACGTTGCCGCCGGGAAGGAACCAGCTCCACCCGTTGTGGGCGAACGACGGCCACGCCTCCTTGAGGATGAACGCGAGCATCGCCACCAGCACGACCACGACCAGGCAGACCAGCGCGCCGAGCCCCAGCTCGGCGCGCCGATCCTGATCAAACCCCGGCTGACGGAACTCGAGTTCGTCCTCGTCGATCACGATCCGTGGCCGCCGTTCGCGTCGGTCGGTCGCCTACTTTTTGTTGAACGCGGCAACCGCGCCGGCCTTGTTGATGATCTTTCCGGCGGCGGCGCTCGTCCGCACCCATGACAGGAACTGCTCGACCTGCACGTTGGGGTGGGCGGTCGGGATCACGCCCCAGTCGTAGCGGAACAGCGGATAGGTCTTGTTGCGGATCGTGGCTTGGTCGCAGGCGACGCCGTTGACGCTGATCGACTTCACCGGCTTGCCGGAGTGCGCCAGACCGAGGTAGCCGATCGAGTTCGGGTCGTGCGAGACACCGACCTGCACAAGCCCGTCCGAGGTGTCCTGCTGGACGTTGGCGGACTGCGTCGAGCCGCCGAGGACCGCCTGCTGAAAGAACGTGTACTGGCCGGCGGCCGAGTTACGTCCGATCGGATCGATCGTCGTCGACAGGTTCGATCCGCCCACCTGACTCCAGTTCGTGTCGACGCCCAGGAAGATGTTCTTCAGCGACGCCAGCGAGATGTCGCTGAGCGAGTTGTCCTTGTTGACGGCGATGCACAGACCATCGAGGAACAGCTTCACGTAGGTGGTTCCCGCGTCTGAGGGCTCCGGAGGCCGCGTATTGATCGCGAACTCCGAACGCCCGGCCTGAACGTCCTTGACGCCCGCGTTGCCGCCGTCGGCGATGTACTTGAAGTGGATTGAGCGATGCAGGTTGCTGTAGCCCTTGAACAGCTCCAGCATGTACGGCTGCGCCGCGCTTGAGCCTGAGCCCGTGAGCGTCACCGCGCCGGCCGCGGCGGGTACGCCGAGCGACAGCGACATGACAGCGGCCACTCCGACCGCTCTGATCGTGTTCGTTTTCAACGTTGGTTCTCCTTGCGTGTGAATTGCCCGTCGGTCGCCGTCGGTGGCACTCCCGGCGCCGGCGAAGTCATCCGGTTACGGGTTTTGAGTTGCCGAGGCCCTGGGACTTCTTGGACGTGATCTGGACGGTCGGAACGACGTTGGGCACCTTCGGGCATTTGGTCGCGCTCTTCGCGTAGCCGAGGAGGAACGGTCCGTTCTGCGCACCGGTCGTGTCGGTGGCCACGAGGTAGACCGCCGCCTTGGGGACCGCCACCGTGCCCGGCTTGTCGATCGTCTTGCCGGCGGCGTTGGTCGGCAGGTGCTTGCAGAACGGCGCCGTCGGATCGATCGACCCGTCGGCGTAGAAGCCGCCGGTCATCGACGCTCCGAGCGTGCCGTAGTTGCAGTTGATGCCGTCCGACGGGGTCGTGCCCTCGCAGGTGATGCTCTCGGTCGTCGCCGGCGTCAGCCCGTCGGCCTCGAGGACCTCCGGAGCCGGGTTGTAATCGTCGATCGTGCCGCCGAACTTCCCGTCACGGAGCTGCTCCACGATCACCGTGTAGGCGGTGATCCCGTAGTCGCACCGGAATTTGTAGTCGAGCAGGTTCGGCTCGCCGGCGGCCTTGGCGCCGCTGTCCGGGAAGACGGTTCCCGAACAGTCGGTGAGCGACGTCGGCGTGACCGGCGTCGCGGCACCGGCCGTCGCGGACAGGATCAAAGCCGTCAGCGCCGTCGCGCAGACCGCCAGTAGGACTCGCGTTGTCGCGCCCAATGAAGATCGACTGCGCACTCCCCCCCCTTTTTTGATGGACGCCGAGCGTCTGAGTTGGTGGCGTCCGGACAGGGATCGGTGCCCCGGTCCGGCCGAATAGCGAGTTAATGTATCGGACCGATGCAGTTAGTGAGGATGACTTGTGAACGTCGCCGTTGAGAGGACAATCTGTCGCTTCCATGACCTCCTCCTCCCCGACGCCGCAGGCGCCCGTCGATCTCCCGGTGCGGTCTGACCAGCTCGCCGAAGCCGGGGTGCGCGGACTGACGATCGCCTGGGTCGACAACAACGGCATCACGCGTTCGCGCACGGTCCCGATCTCACGTCTGACCGAGGTCGCGCAGACCGGCGTCGGGATCACGACCCTGTTCGCGGTGTTCGACTCGCACGATGCGATCACGTTCGAGCACGAGGGGCTCTCCACCGCCTCCGGTGACGTGCGCCTGCTGCCGGTGCTGGAGCGCATCACCCGGCTGGCGGGCCAGCCGTCGTTCGCCTGGGCTCCGGGTCGCCAACGCACCGGCGATGGCGACACGTGGCCATATGACCAGCGAGCGGTGCTGGAGGCTCAGGTGCAGCGGGCCGCCGCCGTCGGCCTCGGCTTTCGCTTCGGATACGAGCTCGAGTTCTTCGTCGGCCGAGACACGGACGCGATCGAGCCCGCCCATCACGGACCCGCCTATAGCGCGCAGGCGCTGCTGGAGTGCGACGAATTCGCCGCGGCGCTGCTGGGCGACCTTGCGGACAACGGTCTGCAGGTCGGACAGCTCCACGCCGAGTACGGCCTCGCGCAGGTGGAGGTCAGCCTCGCCGCCAGCGATCCGCTCAGCGCCGCCGACGGCCACGTGCTGGCCCGCCAGACGATTCGCGCCGCCGCCCGTCGACACGGCCTCCGCGTCAGCTTCGCGCCGCTGATCACCATCGAGGGCGCGGGCAACGGCTGCCATATCCACTCGTCGGTCTGGCGTGGCGAGCAGAACCTCCTCGACGGCGGGCAAGCCGGACCCCAGGATGGGTCCGGGGCGAGCTACGTCGCCGGGCTGCTGCGCGATCTGCCGGCGATCGTCGGGCTGACCGCCCCGAGCGTGCCATCCCTGACCCGCCTTCGGCCCGGATACTTCGCGAGCGCCTATGCGTTCTGGGGCGTTCAGAACCGGGAGGCGGCACTGCGCTACGTGCCGTCCTCGAGCCTGCTGGGCGCCGGGAGCGCCAACGTCGAGCTCAAGCCATCCGATGCCTCGGGAATCCGTATCTGGCGCTCGCGATGCTGATCTCCGCGGGTCTTGCTGGGATCGACGAGCAGCTGACGCTGCCCGAGCCGTCGGCCACGGATCCCGGCCGATGGTCAGCGGCCGAGCGCGAGCGCGCCGGCGTGCTCCGGCTGCCGGAGACGCCGGCCCAGCAGCAGCAGGCGCTCGCCGGTAGCCCGCGTGTCCGCGAGACGCTCGGCGACGCGCTGCTGGGAGCATTCCTCGCGGTCCGGCGCGCCGACGCGGCGTGGGCTCAGGACCGCTCGCCGGACGAGGTCGTCGCGGCCCACCTGTGGCGCTATTGAGGCTGCAGCGAACGCTCGCGGGGGTCCGTCATGTGGACCATCACGCGCACAGCATCCTGCGAGCGGGGCCCCGTGATCTCGACGCGTTCCGGGGGCTGTTCTCCGAGAGCGCGGATCCGCGGCAGTGGCCGCATGTCGCCACGACGATCACCTACCAGCGTGCGGTGGAGCTGCTCGCACTCGAACTGGGCTGCGAGTCCCGGGAGGAGGCGATCCTGGAACGCCGCCGGGGAAGCGACCCGATGCAGTACGCGTCGCAGCTGCTCACCGCAGCGGGAGCCGAGGTACTGCTGCTCGACGAGGGATACCCGCCTCCGACGGAGGCGCTGAGCACGGCCGAGATGGGCGAGTTGGCGAGCTGCCCGGCGTACCCGGTGCTCCGGTTGGAGACGCTCGAGATCGACGAGCGCGGCGTCCTGCCGGGGCACTCGTTGACACGCGTCGCCGCCGCCCGCGGCGCCGGCTACGTGGCGCTGAAGACGGTCGTCGCGTACCGCGGAGGGCTCGACCTCGAGGCGCTCGAGGCCGCGACGAGAGACCGTCTGCTGGCCGCGCTTGAGGTCAACCGCGCCGACCGCGACCCGCTGCCGGTCCAGATCCACACCGGCTTCGGCGATCCCGATCTGCGGCTGGTGCGTGCGGATCCGAGCCACCTCAAGCCGCTGTTCGAGCGCTTCGCCGAAACGGACTTCGTGCTGCTGCACTGCTACCCGTTCGTGCGTGAGGCGGGGTGGCTCGCGTCGGTCTACGCCAACGTCTTCCTCGATCTGTCGCTGACGATCCCGCACGTCTCGCGGCCGGCCGCGGTCGTCGCGGAGGCGGTCGAGCTGGCCCCGCTCTCAAAGCTGCTGTACGGCTCAGATGCGGTGCGCACCCCGGAGCTGTATCTGCTCGCGGCGCGGTGGTGGCGAGCCGCGCTGGCCGAGGTGCTCGGCGGGTTGCTGTCGCAGCGTGGCGCCGAGCGGGGCGCCGAGCTGATCCTGCGTGAGAATGCGCGCGCGCTCTACCGCCTCTCCTGCACTCCGCGTGGCGACGTCGCTGTCTGAAGGACAATCAGCCGATGACCGCACGCAGCACCCGGGACCCGACCGCTCACCCCGGCTCGTCAGCTGATACCGCCGACGCCATCGCGCCGCTGGCCGAGCTCGCCGACGCGGTGACCCACGTGCCGTTGGTCAACGGGACCACGACCCGGTTCGTGAACTTCGACTACGCGGCCAGCGCACCTCCGCTGGCCAGCGTCCATCGCGCGGTCACGGCGGCGATGACCCACTACGCCAGCATCCACCGCGGCCAGAGCTATCTGTCGCGGGTGAGCACGGCCGCGTACGAACGGGCGCGCGCGACGATCGCCGTTCGGACCGGCGCACGCTCCGACGATGTCGTCGTGTTCACGCGCAACACGACCGACGCGCTGATCCTGCTGGCGAGCGCCACGCCGGGCCGGGTCGTTCACTTCGACATCGAGCACCACGCCAACCTGCTGCCCTGGCGTCGCGGCGAATGGTCAGTGGTCGTCGCCGCAGCGACAGTCGAGGCGAGCCTGCAGGCGCTCGACCGCGAGCTGATGCGCCGACCGGCTGCGCTGGTCACCGTGACCGGTGCATCGAACGTGACGGGCGAGTGTCCGCCGCTCCGCGCCGTGGCCGAGCTTGCCCACCGACGCGGAGCGCGGCTCGCGGTCGACGGCGCCCAGCTCGCCCCACATCGCCGGATCGACCTGGCAGCCACCGGCGTCGACTACCTCGCCTGCTCGGGCCACAAGCTCTACGCCCCGTACGGCGGCGGCGCGCTGATCGGTCGCCGCGATTGGCTGGACGCGGCAGCTCCCCATCAGCCCGGGGGCGGCGCGGTCGTCAGCGTCACGACCGACGAGGTGCAGTGGAAGCGCAGCCCGGCCCGACACGAGGGCGGCACCCCGAATCTGGGCGGCGCAGTTTCGCTCGGCGCAGCGTTCGAAGCGCTCGACGCGATTGGGTTCGGCGTGATCCGCGAGCACGAGGCGGCGCTTCATCGCCAGTTGCTCACCGGGCTGCGGGCTCTCGGGATCGAGGTGCTGCGGATCTGGCCCGAGCACGACGATCTCGTCGCCGTCGCGAGCTTCGACGTGCCCGGCTATCGCCCGGACCTGGTGGCCGCCTACCTGTCCGCCGAGCACGGTATCGGCGTCCGCGGAGGCAAGTTCTGCGCGCATCCCTTGCTGGAGCGGTTCGGCCTGTCGCAGACCGGCGCGGTGCGGGTCAGCATCGGCCTCGGAACCAGCGGCGAGGACGTCTCGGCGTTGCTGGCAGCCCTCCAACGACTGCTGAGCGACGGGCCCAGCTGGACCTACGAAGCCGTCGACGGCTACCTGTCGCCGAGCCCGGATCCGCGGCCGGCCGCCGAGCACGCGCTGACCGGCGGCGCACCTCAGCCGAGCCGGCAGAAGCAGGAGGATTCGATCGCGACATCCGCCTGAGCGATCGCCCGGTCCAGTTGCGCCCGGAGCGCCTGCGCCTCGCCGGCGCGACCAAGTCGCATCAGGCACTCGTGGTAGCCGTGCAGGCTCCACACGTTGTGAGGATGGCGGCATGCGCGGGGCAAGGTCGCGTCAAGACCGAGATCAGCGGCATAGACCTCGGCCGCCGCCTCGACCTCTCCCTGTTCGAGCAGGAGCGCGCCGTACGCATGCCGGGTCGGCTGCATCCATCCCCACGGCTCGTCATACGGCAGCGTGTCGTCAAGCTCGATCGCGCGGCGCAGGCTCGCCCACGCCCGCTCGTGCTCTCCCCGCCGGTAGGCGACCTCGCCGTCGAGCATCGCGACGGCGATCGCCAGGATGTCGAGCGCGCGGTTGTTGAACAGGTAGCGTGACGCCGGGACGCGGGCGAGGGCGGCGGCGAGTTGCTCCTGACGCCGCTCGGCTGCGGCGAGCTGTCCGGTGGCCGCCAGCGCCACGCCCTTGGCGTAATGCGTGAGCGCGGTCGTGACGCTGTAGAGCTGGGGATCGTCGGGCAGCGGCGCCGCGATCAGCTCGTCCCAGATCCCGAAACGGACGAGCACGTGCAGGCGCATCGGCACGAAGCTCTCGAGCCAGTCGGCCATCGGCGGCACCTCGACGCGCAGCAGCTCCGGCGGCAGCGCCGCCTCGAGCGCGGCGGCGGCCAGCAGCGCGACCTCGCGGCGCCCGGCGAACATCGCCCCATAGATCCGGAAGTGATGGTCGTGGGCGCGGTAGAGCGTGTAGAAGTTCAGCGGCCCGACGGCCGCCACGAACCGGTCGTCGGCGGCGACCGCCCGCCCGTTGTCGGTGATGACGCGCTCGTAGTCGCCGACGAGGACGTCGATGTGGGTCGGCATGTGGATCAGGTGCCCGGCATCCGGCACGAGCGGCCGCAGCGCGTCGGCGGCGGCACGCGCGGCTTCGGGCTGGGGCGACATCTCCATCAGGTGGATGTAGAAATGCAGGACCCCAGGATGCGTCATGCCGCCCGGTGCCCGCATCGCCACCTCCAGCACGTCCTGGGCCTCGATCGTCCGCGCTCCGTCGGCCGGCCGTCCTGACTCGAGGTCCCAGAGCGACCAGGCGGTGATGTTCAGCAGTGCATCGGCGTACAGGGCCGCGATGTCGAGATCGTCGCGATGCGCGTGGTACACCTCGGCCATCGCGTCGGCATAGGCGACGTTACGCTCGCCGAGATCCCCGTCCGGCTGATCGGACGGGTAGCGCGCCTGCAGCGCACCGATCAGGTCGCGCTCGACCCGCGTTCCCGTCGCCGTCAGCCCGGCCGCACGCACCGTGGCCGCCCGCGACCGGCGCAGAGACGCCCGCAGGTCGGCGTCGTCGAAGGCGTCCCACTGCTTGTTGTAGTTCGGGCCGGCGGCGTAGGCGAGACCCCAGTAGGCCATCGCGAACTCTGGATCGGCCGCGATCGCCCGCTCGAAGCACGCGATCGCCTCCTCGTGGTTGAAGGCGTAGCTCCAGATCAGCCCGCGATCGAACCAGCGCCGGGCCTGCGCGGAGGCTGTCGAGACCGGGCGACGGTAGCTCCCCAGGTCGAACGGGTACGTGCCCGGTTGCTCGTTGGTCTGTCGGTCGGCGCCCGATCCCATCTGCGACGAGATCTACTCGTGGGCGTTGCGCTCAGGCTCTGACAGGAGATCGTCGAGGTCGAGGTCAGCAAAGACCGGGACGAGACCGCCACCCTCCGCCTGTGGCCACTGATCCATCGGCCTGTCCCACGCCAGCTCGAGATCGTTGCCGTCGGGATCAGACAGGTAGACGGCTTCGTGCGTGCCATGGTCCGAAAGCTGCCGAAGCGGCACCCGGGCTCGCTGCAGCCGCCGAACCGCGTCAGCCAGGCCCGCCCGAGTGGGGTAGTTGAGCGCAACGTGGTGCAGTCCGGCGACGCCGTCGGGCTGGGGGCCGCCGCCGGCCGACTTCCAGGTGTTGAAGCCGAGGTGGTGGTGGTAGCCGCCCGCGGACACGAACAGAATGTCTCCCGTCGTGCCCCATCCCGGTACGTTTCGCGCCTCGGCGACGACGTCGAAGCCGAGCACGTCGACGTAGAAGGCGCGCACGCGGTCGATGTCGGCGGTCCGCAGGTGCACGTGGCCGATGCGCACGCCCGGATCGATCGGGTTCGGCGCCGCCTGGATTGGAGCGATGTGACCTTGGGTCATGGACCGAAGGTACCGCGCGCCACTCCCACCCACCGGCCGGATTCGGTTGGGCCAATCCGGCTCACCCGAGCTGACGCTCATAGTGCACAAACGACGTCAGCTGGGCGACGGTGTCATAGAGCGAGCGCGCCCGGCCGTTGAACGCCTGCGTGTGCCAGTAGAGGGTTTCGGCACCCGCGGCACGGCCCTGCTCGCCCGCGGCCTCGATCAGCGCCCGCGCGGCGGCCGTGCCTCGGTGGCCGGGATCGACGTAGAGATCCTCCAGGTAGCAGGTGCCCCCGCGCGACCAGGTCGTGGGATGCAGCACGCAGTGGGCGAACCCGGCGACGGTCCCGTCCTCGGCCTCCGCGGCCAGTCCGAAGCAGCCGTCACGGCGCTCGGTCATGCGGGCGAAGGTCTGGTCGGTGACCTCCGGGGTGAGCTCGGCGCGATAGAACCGCAGATAGCCCGCCCAGAGTCCGCTCCAGGCACCACGGTCGTCGTGGCGCAGCTCACGGACCGTCGTCATGGCGGCAGCCTACCGTGCCCGGTTCGGTGCCTCAGGCGACGAGCTGCATGGCGGCGAACATCCATGCCATCCCGATCGACATCAGGACCATCGACACGCTGATGTCAAGGTCGCCGAGCAGCGGCTCCGCGCGGGCGGCGGCGAGCGGGAGGGACACGCCCGCAGGGGCGGCTGACAGCACCGAGACGTTGATCACCGGCGACGCGCCGTCGATGCGCCGGTAGGCGTTCAGCGCCCACAGCAACGCTTGAATGCCGAGGTAGACGACCAGCGCCCAGCACAGCGACGCCGACACGTTCGTCATCCACATGCAGACCATCGCGCCGAGGTCGACGGCAGTCAGCAGCCACATCACGGTCGGCGCCCGCTGCGCGCCGCCCATCGACCGCAGCGCGGCCATCACGCACGCCAGCGCGAACACGATCCGCCAGAAGCCGGCGGGGACACCGAGCGGGTCGATCGCCGCCGGCGCGTACATGAACGCCATCCCGACGGCGATCAGCACGTGACAGGCGTGCCATGGGCGGCGCTGGCCGACGGACGCCGCCAGGTGCCGCAGATGCGATGCGGCGATCACGACGAAGATCGCCGCGCCGGCGATCCCGAGCCACTCGGGCACGAGCGCGGGCATCGTCTGCCCGACGCCGCCCATGCCCATCGTGATCGCCGCGTACGAGTTCACGACGGCTTCCACCGAAAGCTCATCGTCACCCGGTGGGGCTTGAGCCAGATGTTGCGGTACTCGATGTGGCGCGCGGAGACCGGCGGGCTGACCAGCAGCGACAGTCGGTAGGTGCCCGGGCCGGGCAGCGCGACGTTGTTTCCGTAGTGGGGACCCATGTACTCGGAGATCATCGGCCACTGGCGTTCGTCGTAGACGATGCGTCCCTGCCGCGTAATTGTCGCCCACACGCTCGCGTACGGGATCGCGACCCCGGTGCGGGCGTCGTTGAGGTCGACCATCAGGTGAAAGCTCGCGTGCTTGGGCGGCTTGACCATCCGTTCGTCGGTGCCGTCGTAGATCACGAACGGAACCGCGGTCATCGCCCGGGCTTGGATCCTCATGTGCTGCCAAAAGGCGGTTCCGAGGATCTGCGTGGGGATCGCCCTGATCTGACCCGCTGACATGCTCTTGGCGGCGCCGGTTCCCATCTGCATTCCTGCCATCGAGGTCGCGGCCGGGTTGGTCACCGTCCGCGCTCCGCCGCTCGAGCCCGTCGACGACAGCCCAGCCGAGCTGCCGCAGGCGGCCAGCGCCGCGCCCGAGATGCCGGCGAGCACCAGGCCCACCAGCCGCCTTCGCCAGGACGTGATCGGACGCATCGTCAGCTCACCTCGGCGGCGGCGCTAGCGGCGGCCGACGGAGTCCGCCGGTCGGACACGATCGGATACATCGCGTAGGCCAGCAGTATGAACAGCAGTCCAGCATTCGGGTCGGTCGCACCACCGGCAAAGATCCCACCGAACGCCTGCGCCAAGACCCAGTACACGACGTTGAGCGCGATCGCCAGCGCCAGGAACACGCGTGGGCGCCAGTCGGCCGCCACGGCGATCCCGATCGCCGCCGACGCCGCCGCCAGCACCAGCGCGATCACCAGCCCGTTGCCCGCGGCGGCGCTGGCGAGATGGCTCTGCACGCTGCTCAGCCAACCGATCCCGGGGTCGGTCGCGGTCAGCGCGTCGCGGGTCGCGTTGGCCGAGCTGCTGGGCGCCAGCAGCCACAACCACGCCATCACCAGCCACAGCGCGGCCCACATCGTCTTGGCTCCCCGGATCCCAAGCAAGCCACCCCGACGCCCGTTGGGCCACGCGACCAAACCGATCAACGCATACAACAGCACCGCGCCCGGCGCGCCCGTCAGCGGCTGCGCCATGTCCATGAACAACATCCCGAACGCCTCGCCGAACCACCACACGACCAGCACCCAGCCGAACGAGGCGAGCAGCGCGGGCTTGACCAACGGGCGATACAGCAACCCGAAGCCAAGCGCCACCTGCGTCAGCGCGAACAGCGTGTTCCAGACCGCGAGGTCGCCGTTGGCGAACTCCGCGCCCCAGATCAGGCTGGCGTGCAGCCAGCCCGGCTGCCCCGCCGCCATGCCGGCGATCAGCTGCGGAAAGCCATGGGAGTACATGAACCCCTGAAACTGCAGGCCGCCGTCCAGCAGCCATATCAGCCCCAGCGCCGTCTGTGTGCGACGGACGTTGTCACACCAGAAATATGCTCGGAAGCGGTCCAGCGCGGACCGATCCCCTGCGTGGGTGCCGGTCGTGATGCCGGCGCTGCTCACGCTCATCGAATCTCCTTTGCTCAGCTTGGAACGAGCCGGCCCGCGGGCCGGCAGGAGGCGAGGGACGGCCGCATCGCGCGGCCGTCAGCTGAGCGACGAAGGCGGGCCGCGATCCGACCAACCGGCCAGCAACGGCGCCGGGGCCAGCGCCGGCAGCGTGCTCGCAGACGGGATCGACACCGCGGTTGTTCGGCGGCGGGGCGCTCGCGCACCCAGCCGCGTGAGCGCACGCAGGAGCCGGCGTGCTCCGTGCAGCGACGCGGCCAGCACCACTCCGAGACAGACCGCAAGCGCGACCGACGTCCACGCTCCGGAGCCGAGCGAGCCACCGGACGCCAGCAGCACCGTCAGCAACAGTCCCGAGCCTCCCGCCCAGGTGCCGAGGAAGCTCGCCGACCAGCGCGGCCGCGGCACCTGCGGGGCGAGCCCGCGACCGACCTCGCGCAGCATCAGGCCGGTGCCGAACGCCACCCCGATGACGATCCACGGGGCGGCGGTGTCCAACCGCATCGCGGGCAACGAGTCCGACAGCAACGTGCGCAGCGCCAGCACCGCGACCAGCGCTGCGGCCACCCGCGCGCAGCGGACGACCGGAGCGCTGTCACGCTCGGGTTCAGAGCAGTGCTGACGCGACAAAGCCACTGCAGGATAACTGCGGTCAGCGGTCAGCGCCGCCGGTCACCGGGCATCGACCGCGTAGCGGCGGACGGCGGGAGCTCGTTCGCGGCCCCCCGTAACGTCTGAGACGGCTCCGGGATCGGCGCGACCGTCAGGGTCGCACCGTTGACGGGTCGGGGATCGGCATCCGGACCGCGATCGCCTCAGGTGAGGACGCCGGGGCATGCTCGGGTATGAACAGCCGCAGACCGACAGCCGCGTCCGGTCGATCGAGAACGCGCAGCGGTCCTCCACACACCGGGCAGGCCGGCAGGTAGGCGGTCGCGGCGGGGGTGAAGCGCAGACGGCAGTCAGGACAGGACCCGCGGGTCATGAGCGGTTGCTTCCGGGCAGCCCGCGACCGCATTGCGGACACGTGTGAGCGATCAGCGGATCCGCCAACCGCGAGCTGCCGGGCTCGAAGTACACGTGGTGACGACCGAGGCCGAAGACGCGCAGACGGTACCCGCAGGTACAGCGGTACTCCCCACGTCCATCGTCGGCTGCCGCGCCCGGAAACAGTTGCGGCACGGCGTTCGCGAGACGAGTGGCGTGTCGGGCGATGCGCACCTTCTGTGTTGCGGTGGCCATGGCCGACCGCCTTTCTGGCCCTTCTGGCTACAGAGGCGCTCTGGCGCGAGACCGGCTCGGCTTCTGAGCGCTCAACCGACGCTACCAGATTCCGACCGGCAAACTCGGGATTGGTCGGCTGCGTGGTACGGTGAGGTCGTCCATCGCGGCTCCCCTAGGGTTCGACGATCGTGCGCTCTCCCGGTCCTTCTTGACCTCTCTGCCCTGGGAGCGCCCCGCCTGAGAGGCATGCGAGGAGCATCGATGGATGCTGTGAGCGCAGCGCCCGCACAGCGCTCCCACCGCCAGCTGTTCCGACGGGGCAGCCCCCATACCTGAACTGGCAGCCACCACCCTGCATGTGCTGGCCGCGCGCCAGGCGCACGTGCGCGATGACTTCCACGAGCAGGAGCCCGGAAAGATCCTGCACGAGCTGCGCCTCGGTGAGCTGACCTCACGCGGCGAACGACCTCATTCGCCGTACTTCGGAACGGCCGATGCGACGCCGCTGTTCCTCGTGCTGTTGGACGAATACCACCGTTGGTCGGGCGACGACCAGCTGGTCCGTACGTTGGAGCCCAACGCCCGCGCAGCGTTGGCGTGGATCGAGGACAGCGGCGACCTCGACGGCGACGGCTACGTCGAATACCAATGCCGCAACCCGACCACCGGCCTGGTCAACCAATGCTGGAAGGACAGCTGGGACTCGATCCAGTTCGCCGACGGCACGCTGGCTCAGGGGCCGATCGCAACCTGCGAGATCCAGGGCTACGTCTATGACGCGACGCGACGCGGCGCGCGCCTCGCCCGCGAGGTCTGGGACGACCAGGCACTCAGCGCGCGACTCGAGCAGCGTGCCGGTGACCTTCGGACGCGGTTTCGGCGCGACTTCTGGATGCCCGAGCGCGGTTGCCACGCACTCGCCCTCGACGGCGACAAACGGCAGGTCGACAGCCTGACTTCGAACATCGGACACCTGCTGTGGTCGGGAATCCTCGACGACAGCGAGGCGGCCGCCACCGCCGAGCTACTGCTGGACGAGCAGTTGTGCTCCGGCTGGGGCGTCCGCACGCTCGGCACGCGCGAGGCGGGGTACAACCCACTCGGCTACCACACCGGCACGGTCTGGCCCCACGAGAATCCGCTGATCGTCGCCGGACTGGCGCGCTACGGACACTACGACGCAGCCGGCGCGATCGCCTCGGCGACGCTCGCCGCAGCACCATACTTCGAGCATCGCCTACCCGAGGTCTTTGCCGGCTTCCCGGCCGCCCTGACATCGGTCCCGGTCGCATTCCCCACAGCATCGCGACCCCAGGCATGGGCCGCGCGAGCTCCGCTGCTGCTGCTGACGACGATGCTCGATCTCCGCCCCGGGAAAACCGCTTTCGAAGCCAAGCTTCCAGATCCGATCGGACACGTCACGATCCGCCGGGAGCCCACCCCCCTGCCCGCAGTGCCGACACGAACGATGGTGACCCATGGATGATGTTCAGATCAACGCGCTGGTGACGAGATTGTCGCGGCCGCACCCCTCGGGTGGAGTCGTGATCGAGCGCGCGGCGATCCTCGCGGCGGGCGCCGACTCCCCCGCGGTGATCGATTGGATCATGGCCCACTCCGGCGAGCCCGATGCGACCGTGCGGGTGAGCCGCAGCCGCGGACTGCACGGCTCGCGGATGAACGAGGGTGATCCCTCCGAATCCCGGAAACCGCTGCGCTTCGTGCTGCCGGCCGGCTCGTTGTCCTGACGACCCGGCGGTTATCTCGGTGGCGCGGGGTCGATCTCGGCCTTGGCGTCCGGCCGCGGGGGACCTCCGTTCCCGGCCTTGATCCGAACGAAGGACGTGCCGGGACCCGTAACCCGAGGTGGCATCTGCGCCGCCGCATACGCGTCGACCTCGTCGAGCGTCTCGTCCTTCAGCAGTGTCTGGGCCAGCGTCTCGAGCCTCGACCGGTGCTCGGTCAGAACGGCTGTCACGTCCCGGTGCGCAGTCTCGATCAGCTGGCGCACCTCCGCGTCGACGACGCGCTGGGTCTCCTCGGACGTCTCACCTGAGGCGGAGAAGTTGCCCGCGCGTCCACCCTCCGGCAGCACGTTGACGAACCCGATCGCCTCGCTCATTCCCCAACGTCCGACCATCTGGCGGGCGATCGCGGTCACCTGCTCGATATCGGACTCGGCGCCGGTCGTGATCGTGCCGAACACCGTCTCCTCGGCCACACGTCCTCCCAGCGCCACCTTGATCTTTCCGTTGAGCGCCTCACGCGTGTAGGACACCTGATCGTCGTCCGGCGCGGAAAGGGTCACCCCGAGCGCCGCGCCGCGCGGAATGATCGAGACCTTGCGCACCGGATCGGCGCCGGGCGTGAGCATCCCGATCAGCGCGTGCCCCGCCTCGTGGTAGGCGGTCCGCTCGCGGTCGGCGGGCGACAGCAGAATCCCTCGCGGCGCTCCGAGCAGGATCTTCTCCAGCGAGTCGCTGAGGTCGGCGGTCTGGACGCTCTCGTGGTTGCGCCGAGCCGCCAGCAGCGCCGCCTCGTTGGCGAGGTTGGCCAGATCGGCACCGACCATCCCGGGGGTGGTCGCAGCCAGCGCCTCCAGATCGACATCCTTAGCCAGCGGGATCGTGCGTGTGTGGACCTCGAGGATCTGTCGCCTTCCCGCCCGGTCGGGCGGCTGCACGGCGACCCGGCGGTCGAACCGGCCCGGGCGCAGCAGCGCCGGATCGAGGACCTCCGCACGGTTGGTCGCGGCCAGCACCGCGACCGCCTCGACGGATTCGAAGCCGTCCATCTCGGTGAGGATCTGATTGAGCGTCTGCTCGCGTTCGTCGTTGGAACCGCCGAACGACATCGAGCCCTGGCGGGAGCGCCCGATCGCATCGAGCTCGTCGATGAAGATGATCGACGGCGCCGCCTCCTTCGCCTTGGTGAACAGGTCCCGCACACGCGACGCCCCGACGCCGACGATCGCCTCGATGAACTCGGAGGCCGAGATCGAGAAGAACGCCGCGTGCGCCTCGCCGGCGACCGCACGGGCGAGCAGCGTCTTGCCGGTCCCGGGCGCGCCGGACAGCAGCACGCCATGCGGCATCCGGCCGCCCAGGCGTCCGTAGCGCTCGGGATCACGTAGGAAGTCGACGATCTCGGTCAGCTCCGACTTCGCCTCGTCGATCCCGGCGACATCGGCGAACGTGACCCGGATCGTCGACGGATCGATCCGTCGCGCCTTCGAGCGACCGAAGTTGCCGAGCGCGCCCATTCCACCCCCGCTCTTCATCGCGCGACGCGCGAACAGCACGAACAGCCCGACGATCAGCAGCGTCGGACCGAACCCGAGCAGCACCGAGACGATCACCGACGTCGTCTGGGTGGTTGACTTCGCGTTGACCGAGACGCCCTCTGACCTCAGCAGCGCCGTGAGTTGCGCGTTGTTCCAGAACGATGGAACCTGCGTGGCGAACAGCGTCGTCGGCTTGGCGGTCGTGTCGCTGAGCGGGTAGCGCAGCGCCGACTTGAAGGTGCCCTGGATCGTGTCGCCTTTGGAGGCGATCGACTCCACCCGGCCCGACTGCAGCTCCCGCAGGAAATACGGACTGAACGGCACCTTCACCCGCTCCTGACCGCGGTGCGCGAACAGGAGCACCGACCCCACGTTGAGCGCCAGCAGCCCGACCACGAACCAGATGAACCAGCGCGAGCGATGGGGCGGCTTGGCCACCGGCGGATCGGGCGCGCCTCGCCCATCGGGCGCGGGCGCGACGTGCCAGCCGCGATGATCACGCGGCAGCGGCTTACGATTCATGCTCGGCGGACGAGCGCGTCGTCGTCCGCGCTCGGCTCGGCCGCGATCAGCGCCGCGCGGTCCTCGAGCTCCGACAGCGCCAGCCCGGACAGCCCGCCGGGTTCGTCGTCGCGTCCGTCGCGGTCGACCCAGACGGCGCCGCAGCGCCAGCAGGTGTTCTCCTGCCCCGCCATCGGGGCGTCGCAGGTCCGACACAGACGCGGAGTGTGGCGCCCACGCCGGGTCATGATCTGACCGGCTCGCGGTTTGCGGCTGCGCCGGGCGTGATGACGCGCACCGACGGCACGAGGGGGATCAGCGCCACGGCGGGGATTGCGGCGATCACGTACACGGCGACCATGGTCTTGCCTTTCCGGCCACACGCCATTGGCCGGCGTGAGGCGATACATAGATCTGACCCCCGAGCGAGCGAGCTGTAGGTCTCGATCGAGATGTTCACCCCGGCCAGCCGCTGGAGCCGGGTACCACGCGCCCGCCGAAGGTTGAGGCGAAGCACTCCAATCTTACTCCAGCGCGCAGCCGCCACTCGGGATCTCACATGTATAGTCGGCTCCCCGTGAGGGCCACGGGCCGGCCGGCCGCCGACGCACCGAGTCAGCAGCGATCCGCGCAACTGGGTGCCGCGGACCTGACGATCTCGACGGTCGCGAACATCGGACCCGGGATCGACTTCTACTTCGCCTTCGGCGTGATTGCGGTTACCGCGGGGGTCGCGGCCCCGCTGACGATTCTCGCCGCGGGGGTGGCCGTCGTCCTGCTGGCGTTCACGGTGGCCGAGTTCACCAGGTCCGAGCCGTCGGCGGGCAGCTTCATCACCTATGTGGAGACCGGGCTGGGACCGCGCGCCGGCGTGATCGTCTCGCTGCTGGTGGCCGTCGGGTACACCGTCGCGATCGCCGGCGTGTTCACGATGTCGGGCGGGATGGTGACGATGACCCTGGCGCACTACACGTCGTGGCATCTGCCGTGGGAGCCGTTCACTCTGGCGCTGACGATCGGCGCGATCTGGCTGACGCTGCGCGGGGGTCAGGCTGTCGACGACCGCCGTGGGCCTGGCGGTGCTGGCGCAGGTCGGAGTGATGCTCGTCGTCTGCGTGATCGTCCTCGTCGACCGGCGCGCTGATCTGTCGAGCGTCCCGTTCTCGTGGTCGCATCTCGCCGGAGGTCTGGGTGGACTATCCGCCGGCTTCCCGCTTGCCCTGTACATGTTCATCGGATGGGAGAACGGCCCGGCGCTCGCCGAGGAGTGCCGAGACCCTGAACGGACCGTGCCCCGGGCGCTGTACCTGTCGATCGCGATCGGCGCCGCCCTGTTCGTGTTCTTCGCGTACGCGACGATCAGCGGCTTCCACGACAACGTCTCCTCGATCGGTCGCTCGTCGGTTCCGTTTCTGACGGTGGCCGACCGGTATCTCGGCGGCCCGGCGATCGTCGCCTGGCTCGCCGGGATCATCTCCGTGCTGGCGACCCTGATCGCCGGCGCCAACTCGCAGGCGCGCATGCTGTTCGACGGCGGGCGATCCGGCCTGCTGCCAGCCTGGCTCGGCCGAATTAGGCCGCCGGGCGACACACCGAGGAACGCGCTGTTGGCGATGGCGGGCGTGGGGCTCGGAATCATCGCCACCTGGTGGGCGGTGCACCTGCTCGGCATCGACCAGGGACCGACGAACCCGGTTGGCCTGTACGCCGAGTGCTCGACGATGGGCACGATCGTGATCCTGTTCGTCTATCTCCTGACCACCTTCGCCCTCCCCGTGTTCATGTGGCGCCGCCACCGGAATGCGTTCTCAGCGATCCGCCACATCGTGATCCCGCTGCTCGGCGCCCTGACCCTCGTCGTCCCGTTCATCGAGCTGTGCAAGCCCGGACAGCCGGCCCCCTACGGCGAGTTCCCATACATCGCGTTGGCGATCGTGGCCATTGCCGCCGTGATCGCGGGCATCACCGTGCACCGACGCCCCGCCACCGGCGCCGGCGAAGGAGCGCCCCGCGCAGCACCATGACATCCGGAGCGCACGCCGTTGTTCCTCGCGCTCGCGCATAACGCGTCAGACCCTCTGCAGTACGGCAAGCCTCCCGAGAACCGCATTGTCACTATCGGCGAGCGACGCCGCTGTGATTTGCGCTCGCGACCGGTGTTTGGGCAAAAGCCTTCACTGCCGGATCTCCCCGCCGTGGCGTCGAGAATTTACAATTCACACCGTGGCGCAGGCAACCGAACCAACAGCCGCTCTCCGCATCCTGATCGCCAACGAGCGTAAAGACCGCCTTGAGCTCGTGGTCCCGATCGTGGCAGCCCTCGGCCACGAGGTGATCGCGCGAGAAATCGAGATCGAAGACGTCGGCGCCGTCACCGCCCGGGAACGACCCGACGTCGCGCTCGTCGGACTCGGCACCAGCTCTGAACACGCCCTCGGGCTGATCGACAAGATCGTCCACGAAGCCGCCTGCCCGGTCATCGTCCTCCTGCATGCGCCCGACCCCGCCTTTGTCAGAGAAGCATCTAAACGCGGCGTCTTTGCCCACATATCTGACACCGACGTCGACGACTGGCAGAGCTCAATCGACATCGTCCTGCGACGCTTCGGTGAATACCACGACCTTGAAGGCGCATTCGGACGCCGCGCGCTCACGGAACGCGCCAAGGGCATCCTCATGGAGCGCCACTCGATCGATGAAAACGGCGCCTTCGAGATGCTGCGCGAACGATCACGAATCGATAACCGCAAACTGATCGACCTCGCCGCCGCCGTCGTCGACGGCCACCGCCTCCTCCCCAAACAACCAAACCCTCCGTCAAAATCCTGAACGCTCCTCAAACCGCATCGTCGCCGTGGCGGACGGGCGGACAGGTAGACTCGGCCAATCTGGTTTCGAAGGTCGATCTGAGGGAGCGAGCAACACGTTGACTGACGAATCCCCGCCGGAGGTCGAGCTCAACGTGGCCGACTGGCACGGCAAGACGCTGGTCGACCGCGACGGCGAGAAGATCGGCAAGCTCGAGGACGTCTACGTCGACGTCGAGACCGACGAGCCGCAATTCGGGACCGTGAAGGAGGGTTTGATCGGGCGTCATCTGACGTTCGTGCCGCTCGGTGGGATCAAAGTCGGCCCCGATGCGCTGCAGGTCACGGTGTCGAAAGACCAGGTCAAAGACGCGCCCAACATCGAACTGCGCGGCGAAGAGCTCTCCCAGGAGGACGAGTCGGCGCTATATCACCACTACGAGCTCAACTACACGCCGCCCGACATCCCGAGCGGACGACGGCTCGCGCGCCGCTGATCAGGCTGACCGACCCGAGCGGGGCTCCTGGCCAGACGCCCCTGCCGGGTGATTGGCGGCTGTGTCGCGTCGGCTGGCTGGTGCGTGCGGTCCGCCGGCCGATTGTGCTATCTGAGGACGCACGCCATTGATCGCGGTTGATCACTCCGCAGCCGACTCCGACCCCCGCTCGCCGGCGGCGCGGAAACGCCGGGCGGCCGAGCTCACTTCGCTTGAGGTCGGGATCTATCTGACCCTTGATGGGGTCGCAGAGCGCGCGTGGGAGATCGGCGAGGAGGCGCGCGCCACCGATGACCCGTTCGGCGCTGCGCGGGCGAACCTGGTGCGCTCCGATGCGATCGGCCGCGGCGGCGCGCTGGAGGACGCGCTCGCGCTGCAGCAGGCGATCGCTGTCGCGGTGCGCCGCGATCACGCGGTACGCGCTCGGGCCGGTTTCGTGCTCGCATCCACCTTCTTTCGGCTCGGCATGTCGTCTGAAGCCCAGGATGCGGTCCATGATGGTGTCCGGCTGCTCGACCGGAGCTGTCCGCTTCACTGGGGGGCCGAGCACCATATGGCGCTCGCCTTGTACACGAGCTTCGGTCGCGCGGGCCCGGCGGACTGGGAGTTGTTCGAGGAGGCTCTGCGGCGCGCGCGGTTCGTCAAGCAGCCGATCCTCCTCCTCGCAGTGCTCAACAAGTACGCGTGGGCGGGCCAGCACGATCCGGCGATGCGTGACCGGGCCGGCGAGCTGATCGACGAGATGGAAACGCTGCTGGCGGATGGTCGGATCCTCCCCCCCGCGGCGATGCTCGACACGATCGCTTGGATCCGTCTTGCTCAGGGTCGCGTCGAGGACGCCGACCGGCTGCTCGGCCGTGCGCTCACCGCCCAACAGACCGAACCCAACGACGACGCCGCGCTCCTCGCCCATCTGGCGACGGTCCGCCACCGCCAGGGACGACTGGACGAGGCGACGCGGTTGCTGGAGACCGCGCGCACCGTCGCGCTGCGCGCCCGCACCCCTGCGCTGGCGGTCGACGCGCTGCGTCATCTCGCCGCCGTCGACGCCGACCGCGGTGACTTCCGCCGCGCCTACCGGCGCCTGTCGCGGTTCGTCGCAGAGCAATCGGCGACCGAGCGCGCCGAAGCCGAGCGTCAGGCGACGATCCTGCAGAGCGTGTACGGCACTCAGGTCGAGCGCGACCAGCGGCTCTACTACCAGGAACTGGCGATGCGCGATCCGCTGACGCGGCTCTACAACCGCCGCCACGTCGACCGCGAACTCCCGCTGCTGCTGCGCGACCACGGCGTCGCGGTCGTGATGATCGACGTCGATCACTTCAAGCAGATCAACGACAACCACTCCCACGAGGTCGGGGACGAGGTTCTCACTCAGCTCGGGGCCCTGCTCCACGAGCATGCGGTGTCGATCGCGCCCGCGGGATTCTGCGCCCGCCTCGGCGGCGAGGAGTTTCTGCTCGTGGCGCCGGCAATCGCTGAGGCCACTGCGGTCGCATCCATGCAGCATCTGCAACACCGCCTGGCGACGCACCACTGGACGCGCGTCCCCGCTCGGGTGCGACCGACGATCAGCAGCGGCCTGGTGATCACCGTCGGCGGCGGACACGAGGCGACGAACGTGCTCGCTCACGCCGACGAGATGCTCTACCTCGCCAAGCGAAATGGCCGCAACCGAATCGAAACGATCGTGCTCAGCCACGGCACCCAGGGCACGGCCTCTGACGCTTGACGCCTCCGAGCGCGCCGCGGCGCTGGTCGCGTCGGCCACGTCGGCGAATCTGCGGCGTGCGCGGGCGTTGCTCCGAACCGATCCGGCGCTGGGCCGTCACGACCTCTGGTGCGCGTGCGTGACCGGCGAAGCCGGCGAGGTCTCACGACGGCTGGCGGCACGGCCCGCCGCCGTGCGCGAGCCGACCGGTCCCAACGGATGGCAGCCGATCCTCTACGCCTGCTTCTCGCGGCTGCTCCGTGGCGACCCGGAGCGGGCGCCGGGGATCCGCGAGGCCGTGGCTCGCCTGCTCGCGGCGGGCGCCGACCCGAACGCCTCGTTCATTCATGACGGCGAGTGGCTGCAGGTCGCCCTGTACGGCGCGGCCGGAATCGCCGGCGACCCCGAGCTGACGAGGATGCTGCTGAACGCGGGGGCAGATCCGACCGACGAGCGCGAGGGCTACCTGGGCAACGAGGTTCTCTACCACGCGTGCGAGTTCCCCGATCCGACATGCGCGATGCTGGTGATCGACGCCGGCGCCCGCCAGGGCCTGGTCGACCATGCCCTGGGACGAGCCTTGAACTTCCCCAACCCGGCGATGATCGAGATGTTCTGCACGCACGGGGCGCGGGCGTCGGCGGGCCACCTGCACCAGGCGGTCTGGCGCCGGCGACCGCCCCGCACGGTCGCCGCGCTACTCGACGCCGGCGCCCCGATCGACGCGCTCGACGAGCACGGTCTGAGCCCGCTGCAGATCGCCGTCCGCTGGGGCGAGGAAGCGGTCGCCGCGCTCCTACGCCGGCGCGGCGCCGACCAGACACCGGTCACCGACGAGGACCGCGGAATCGGTGCGTACCTATCCGGCCGCGGACCCGCGCTGCCGAGCGGCATCTCGCTCTCGCTGCTTGACGAGATGACGATGATGTCGATCCAAGGCGGCCAGCTCGAGGCGATGCAGCGGCTGCTGGACGCCGGCGCGCGGATCGACGGCGATCCTGACCGCGACGAGATCCCGCTCGGCAATGCGTGTTGGCGCGGCCGTGTGCAGATCGCCCGCGAGCTCGTGCAGCGCGGCGCGGATCTGAGCTTCCGCGACGGCGGCAGCGCGATCGGAGCCGCGCTCCCCGGCTTGCGGCACTGCCACGATCCCGAAGGCGGCCCGACGATGCGCACCAACGATGAGATTCCCGCGCAACCCTACGCCGAGATCGTCAGGGTGCTGCTCGCCGCCGGCGCGACCGTTCCCGATCGGATCGGCGACGACGGCCCACGCGCGACGATGCTGATCGCCGAGCTGGGCATCGACCCACCAACCTGACCCGGAACCGCAGCTGGGCGGTGACACCCGCTGATCAGCGACCGCGATAGATCTCGGCCGCGGCTCGGTGAAAGCCGTCCGGCAGATCGACGGCGACCATCGCGCGTGCGATCTCCTCCATCTCGCCGACCCACCGCCAGCCCTTGCGCTCACGCGAGCGCTCGGCCCGCTGCCATTGCCCGCCGAGCTCGGGCCGGGACTGCGCCCACTCCGCGAGCACAACGTCCTCCACGCCAGCGCGCGCGGCGTACTCGCGCACGGCGAGCAGCAGCGCCGCCGAGCCTTTCGTCCACCCGGCGTACGCGAGCTTGACCGCCGAGGCGTCGCCGATCCGTCCCCCGACCGCGCGCGCGTCGACCACCGTCGGCGCGAACAGGGCGGCGATCTCGGCGGCGTCGGGGCCGGACAGATAGAGCCGGGTGTCGCCTTCGCTGTCAGGCGGCAAGCCGATGATGCCACCGTCCACATAGCGGCCGCCGCGCGCGTGGATCGACTCGGCGATCGCGCGGCTCGTCTCCGGCGCGATTGCGTTGGCGTCGACGAACCGCCCGCCGAACTCCCCGATCGATTCGGCCACCGCGGCGGCAGCCGCCGGCGGAGCCACGCTGAGCACCATGTCGCTGGCGGCGGCAAGCGTGATCGCATCGCCGGCATCCTCGAGGCGGGCGCGCGCCGCTCGTTCGGCGCTCGCGGCGCTCCGTCCGTCAGAGCTCCACAGAACCCGGTGACCCGCGCGCACCAGCTGCGCACCGATCGCCGCCCCCATCTCACCGGGATGAAGCAGCCCGATCGTGATCGGAGCGGTCGTGCTCACCGCGGCCGCCGCGCGCGGAGCAGGCGTGATTCACGGAGCATGCACCTAGGGTAGGTCGCATGCGTTCCGGGGACCGCTATCCTCTGTTGAAATTTTGTATACGCTCTGTTCAGATATCTTCGTGTGCCGCTCGATCGCAGCCGGCCGGCCGCGATCGGTGATCGCATGAGCGCCAACGGCGATCGCCCGGGACGCTCGCCGAGCCGTGGTCGCGCCGCCCGGACCGCCCGGCTCGGACGGGTGGCGGTCGGAGGCGCGGTCCGCTGGACGGGCGATCGGCTGGACACGCGCGGGACACACGACGAGCGTCAACGACGGCGCGGGGACCGGATCGTCGCCACCATCGATGCGCTCGTCGATCAGCTCGCGGTGATGCGTGGAGCGGCGATGAAGGCCGGCCAGGTGCTCTCGACGGTCGAGTTCCCAGGCCTCGACGCGGACCAGTCGGCACACCTGCAGGCGCGCCTGAGCTCGTTGCGCGACGATGTTCCCGCCGTCGACTGGAAGCAGATGCGCGGCGTGCTCGCCCGTGAATGGGGGCAGCCGCCCGAGCGCGTGCTCGCCGCGATCGACACCGATCCGGCGGCCGCCGCCAGCATCGGGCAGGTGTATCGCGGCCGGACACACGAAGGGCGCGAGGTGGCGGTCAAGGTGCAGTACCCGGCGATCGCCGATTCGGTCGAAGCGGACATGCGCAACCTGAGCCTGCTGTCACCGCTGTTGGGACAGCTGATGCCCGGCTTGGAGGTCAAGCAGGTGCTCGCCGAGCTGCGCGAGCGGATCGTCGAAGAGTGCGACTACGAGCTCGAGGCGAGCAACCATCGTCAGATCGAGCGCTACTGGCGAGGTCATCCGTTCGTCCTCGTGCCCGCTGTCGATACCGAGCTCAGCCACCGGCGGGTGCTGGTCACCGACTGGGTCGACGGGATGAGCTTCGATGAGGTCTGTGTGCAGCCGGATCCGGTCCGCGACCGCTACGCCGAGATCGTCTACCGGTTCTTCTACGGCAGCGCGACCGGCCTCGGGTTCGGGCTCGGGGACCCGCATCCGGGCAACTATCTGCTCGGCGCAGACGGCCGCGTCGCGTTCTTCGACTTCGGGATGATGCGTCGGCTCCCGCCGGACTACCTGCGACGCGAAGCCCGGATCGCGCGTGGCGTGCGGGAAGATGACGCCGGAGCCGTCACCGCCGGGATGCGCGAGCTCGGGTACCTACCCGGCGCGCCCGGCGATTGGGACGATGAGCTGCTGCTGGAATCCCTACGGGAAGCCTCCTGGTGGCTCGGAGGCGACGAGCCGCTGCGGCTCGCGCCCGAGGATCTCTGGCGCAGCACCGATCTGCTCCGTGACGAGAGCGGCCGCGAATTCGTCGCGCTGCTGCGGCGGATGAGCCTGCCTCCCGAGGCGCTGCTGGTGCGGCGGATGGAGGGGCTGCTGTTCCAGACGGCGGCGATGCTGCGCGCCAGCGCTCCCTGGGGCCGCCTGATGCGGGAGTTGACCGAGGGCGGCGAGCCCGTCGGCGAGCTCGGGGCCGAGCATGCCGAGTGGGTCGCCCGCCGCCACGGCTCCCGCCGCTCCGGCGCCCGCCGCTCCGGCGCCCGCCGCTCCGGCGCCCGCCGCTCCGGCGCCCGCCGCTCCGGCGCCCGCCGCGCCGGCGCCCGCCGCGCCGGCGCCCGCCGCTCCGGCGCCCGCCGCTCCGAGGCCGCGGCGACGGCGCAAGACGGCTCCGCTGCGCTCGGGACGCGCGGATGATCAGCGCTGCGATCGACACGATCCTCGACCGCACCGTCGTCGGTGGGTACACGAACGTCGGCTACCGGATCCGCAGCCGCGGGTGGAGCCCGTCGGACCTGCAGCGGATGGGCGGCAAGGTGGTGGCGATCACCGGCGCCAGCTCTGGACTCGGGTTGGCGGCCGCCGAAGGATATGCGCGTCTCGGCGCGACCGTCTGGGTGATCGGCCGCGACCGCGAACGCGGCGAGCGTGCGGGCGCCGAGATCGCCGCTCGGTCGGGCAACGACGACATCCACGTGGGCGTCTGTGACCTGAGCCGGCTCGCCTCGGTCCGCAGCTTCGCCGGGCGCTTTCCGAGCCGCGCCTCGCGCCTGGACGTACTCGTCAACAACGCCGGCGCGATGACCGAGACCCGCGAGCTGTCGGCCGATGGAATCGAGCGGACGTTCGCCACCAACGTGATCGGCCCGTTCGCGCTGACGGGGCGGCTGATCGAGCTGCTGCAGGCCAGCGCGCCGGCGCGGATCATCAACGTCTCGTCGGGCGGGATGTACACGCAGCGGATTCGGGTCGACGATCTGCAGAGCGCGAACGGGCGCTTCGACGGGGCGGCGGTGTACGCGCGCAGCAAGCGCGCCGAGGTGATCCTCACCGAGATGTGGGCCCAACGGCTCGCGGGCAGCGGCGTCACCGTCCACGCGATGCACCCGGGATGGGCTGACACGCCCGGCATCCGGTCCTCGCTGCCGGGTTTCTACCGGGTGACCCGTCCACTATTGCGGACGCCCGCGGAGGGCGCCGACACGATCGTCTGGCTCGGCGCCGCCGCCGAACCGGCGCTCCGCTCGGGGCTGTTCTGGCACGATCGCCGACCGCGCCCCGTGTACCTGCTCCCCCGGACGCGGGAGACTCCGGCGGAGCGCGCCAGCCTCTGGGCGCAGTGCGTCGCGCTCAGTGGCTGGAACGCCGACGTCGCGCAGCCCACCGCCGACACGACAAGCTGAACGAGCGCGCCAGCGCATGAGCGGGATGGCGCTCGTGACCGGCGCGACCGGCTTCATCGGTGGTCGTCTCACCGCCCGACTGGGCGGCGCGGGCCAGGACGTTCGCTGTCTCGTGCGCGACCGCCGCGGGGCCGCCGCCGAGCAGCTGACGCGTGACGGCTTCGATCTGCACGAGGGAGACGTGACGCGGCCGCAGACCCTGAGCGGCGCCGGACCCGGTGTCGACGGGCAGGCAGATCCAGATCGGCGGTCCGGACGTACTGAGCTACGGCGAGATGCTGGATCGGATGGCCGTGGTCACTGACCCGACGGGGATGGCGCTGTTCGGGATCGAGCCGATCGGCTTCGACCAGGCGCTGCGCCGCGCCGTCTCCGAAGATCCCGAGCTGACCGCCGCCTGACGGTGAGGCCGGCGGCCGGCCGATCGCGGTCTCGGGCGCGTCGCCGCTGTGATGGTCGCCCGGGGCCTGATCCATGTAGGTTGGGCCGCCAATGTCACCCAGAGGGGCACGCGTCTGGTTTGGCGCGACCGCCGGATGCGTGGCCGTTGGGGTCGTGATCAGCGCCGTGACCGCGGCGAACAACGCTCAAGGTCATTTTCATCCCGCGGCTGCCCGACTGTTCAACACGCTGGCGTTCTTCACGATCCAGTCGAACCTGCTCGTCGGCGTCGCCGCGCTGCTGCTGGCGATCCGCCTCGAGCGCTCGTCGCGGTGGTTCTCGGTACTGCGGCTCGCCGGGCTGACCGCGATCACGGTGACGGGGATCGTGTTCCATGCGGTGCTCGCCCAGACGCTCGATCTCAAGAGCTGGGCAGCCGTCGGCAACGAGCTGGTTCATACCGTGGTTCCCGTGATGGCGGTCGTCGGCTGGCTGCTGCTCGGGCCGAGAGGTCTCGTCTCGGCGCGGATCGCCTGGCTGTCGCTGCTGTTCCCGGCGTTCTGGCTGGCGTTCACGTTGATCCGAGGCGCGATCGCGCACTGGTATCCGTATCCGTTCATCGACGTCACCCAGCTTGGCTACGGCGGCGCGGCCGTCAACTGCGTCTGGGTGGCGCTGCTGATGCTCGGACTGGCGGCCGGCGCCACAGTGCTCGACCGCCGACTCCCGCGCGTGGAATCCGCAGCCTGATCTCGCCGGAGGCGATCGTCGCGCCGCCCCCCCGGTCCGGGACGGGCTACCCTGCGCCGCCCGCGGGCAGCACCGCGATCGCTTCGATCGAGACGAGCAGGCCGCGGGGCAGCCGCACGTGCGCCGGCGCTGACCGGGCCGGCGGCGGATCGGGCATGTGCCGGGCATAGACCTCGTTGAGTCGGCTGAAGTGTTCGACGTCGGCGTAGAAGATCGTCGTCTTGACGATGTCGTCGATCGACGCTCCGGCCGCGGCGAGCACGGCGGCGAGGTTGAGCAGCGCCTGCTCTGTCTGGGCCTCGATCCCCTCAGGGGCCGTCCCCGAAGCCGGGTCGATCCCCGCCATCCCCGAGCAGAAGACAAAGCCGCCCGCGACGATCGCCTGGCTGTATGGCCCAAGCGCTTCTGGAGCCTGGTCGCTCGATACTGCCCTCCGGGTCATCGTCTGCTCCTCTCGTGGTGGATTGAGCTCAAGCAGTCGTTCGAGCGCCAGCTCGATTGCGTCGGCGCGGCTGAGCGAGCCGTGGTCGGCGGCCAGGAAGTTGTTGCCGATGGCGAGCGAGAAAGCAAGTACGGAGCGGGCCTCGACCTCATCTGGGTCGACGCAGAGATCTGCGAACAACGACCGCAGGTACTGCATCCGCCGGTTGTCGACGCGTCTGAGGCGCTCGGCGACGGTGCTGTCGCGTCGTGACCAGTCGCGGATCGCGAGCTCGACCGGGAGCAGCCGAATCGACTACGACGACGCCTGTCGGGTCGAGACCGCTCGGGCTGAGGCTCGGACCGCCATGGTCTGACGAACGCGTGCTCGGCTGGAAGATCGAGCGCAGCCAACCGGGCTACATGCTGCTGACCGCGCGGTCGTGGCTCGGCCTGGTCAGCGCGCACCCGCGATGTATGCGTCGAGCCACGGCGAGCGATAGCCGTCGCGCCACAGGATCGGGAAGAACGCCTCGTCGAGCTCGATCTCATCCGGCCGCCGGTAGCGCGAGTAGACCGGGTGCGCGGCCGCCGGATTCCAACGGGTGGCCGACGAGATCATGTGGCTGATGATCGAGCGGCGATGCGCGTCGGGACGCTCGTTGACCGGGCTGCCGTGAAACGTCCAGCCGTCGTGAAAGGCGGCGCCACCGGCCGGCACCTCGATCGGCACGAGCTCGACCTCGGCACCGATGGGCATCGCCTCACGCACATGTCCCAGCCAATCCTCGGGCGCGTGGAAGGTGCCGCCGAGCGGTGCGTGGGGCCAGTGGTGCGAGCCGGTCACGTAGTAGATCGTGCCGCCGTCGGCGGTCGTGTCGTCGAGCGCGATCCAGCAGGTCGTCATGTTCGGAGGATCGAGCCACTCCAGGTAGGCGGCATCCTGATGACAGAGCAGCGCTTTGCCCGACGGGGGCTTCCAGATCGCGTTGTCCTGCGCGACCCGGGCGCCCGGCATCCCCGCCAGTGCGCTCGCCCAGCGCCCGACGCGCTCGGCCAGCGTGACGCCCGCCAGCACCCGGTCGGCCTTCCAGACGTTGCACATCTGGCGGGTGAGCTCAGGCGCGGTGACCCCCGGCGTGTAGTTGACCTCATCGGGCGCCAGCCCGGTCTCCCACTCGTGTTCGAACACGGCGGCGAACCGATCGCGAACGCCGTCGAGCGCGCCGGCATCGAGGAACCGCTCGACGATCAGGAAGCCGTCGCGCCGGTATTGGTCGATCTGCGCTGCGGTCGGTTCGGTCACGGTCGGAACGCTAACCGTTGCACCGCCGGTTCGATTGCCGCGCGGCCAACGCCGCCACCCGAAGCTTGGCGTTCCCGTCACCGCATCCGTTACGACATCGCCAATCCTGGACGTCACCCGCGCAGCCGCGCGACCGCCGCGGCGAGCGCCGCCGCCGCGTCGGCACCGAGCCGCCGCGTGATCTCCTCGGCCGGTACTGACGTCGCGAGCGCGTGCGCCTCCCCGGCCCAGAGGTTGATCAGGTCCGGGTCGCCGGCGGCGCGACCGGCCGCCCGCAGCGGCGCGGTCAGGTGATGCACCTCGGGGTAGGCGGCCGGGGCCGCATCGCCGTGCTCGGCGTGCCAGCGGTTGACGATCCCGCGCGCCGTCCGGCCGCTGAACGCGCGCGTCAGGACCGTCGGCGCCGTGCCGGCGGTCGCGTCGCGTTGCGCATCCGAGGTGCCCGCCTCCGGGCTGCGCAGATACGCGGTGCCGACCTGTCCGGCCGCCGCGCCCGCCGCCAGTACCGTGGCGAGCCCCGCCCCCGTCATGATCGCCCCGGCGCCGACCAGCGGCAGCGTTACCGCCGCGGCGATCAGCTGCAAGGCCGACAGCAGCGTCAGCTCGGACTGGGCGTCGTCATCGACGAACACACCGCGATGTCCCCCGGCCTCGACCCCTTGGACGACCAGCGCATCGGCACCGGCAGCGGCTGCAGCCCGCGCCTCGTCGACGGACGTGACGGTCACCCACAGCTCGAAGCCGGCGGCCCGCAGCGCCCGCACCGCGTCGGCCGGCGGCAGCCCGAACGTGAACGAGACGACGGTCAGGCCCGGAAAGCTGTCATCGACCAGTAGCTTTGCCTTCTCGGTGAACCGGTCGTCGTCGAACCGTGGCTCGCCGAGCTGGGCTCCTGCCCGCCGCGCGGTGGGCGCCAGCCGCTGCTCGTACGCGGCCACCGCCTCCGGATCCGCCGGCCGGCCCGAGCCGACGAACAGGTTGACGCCGTACCGCCGATCGGTCAGCGCGGCGGTCCGCTGCAGCTGCTCACGCAGTCGCTCGGGCGTCAGGTAACCGGCCGCGACGAACCCGAGCCCGCCGCCGCGGTTGACCGCCGCGGCCAGCTCGGGCGTCGACGGCCCGCCCGCCATCGGCGCCTGCACGACCGGAACCGAGAGGCCGTCGAGGACCGTCAACTAAACCGCTCCGGGTTGGAGAAGATCCGCACGGCGACGATCTCACCGTCCTGCACCTGGACTGCGACGATCCCGACGAACCCGGCCGTCGGGCTGACCATCCGCACCCCGAAATCGCCGTTGACGTGGACCACCGCGTACTCGGTGTCGTGCACGAACGCCGGCTTGCGCTGCACCCCGACGAGAAACCGCGCGATCTTGTCGGCCCCGTAGATCGGGTTGCGCGCCGCCACCACGACGCCGCCGCCGTCGGAGTAGAGGATCGCGTCGGCCGCCAGCGCCGCGCGGAGCGCGTCGATATCCCCGGCCAGCGCGGCGGCCATGAACGCGGTCGCCAGTCGCTCCTGCTCCTCGGCCGAGACGGGCCGCATGCGGCTCTGGTCGCCCGCGTGCGCGCGGGCCCGCACCGCGATCTGGCGGACGTTGGCCGGGGAGCGGTCGAGGACGTCGGCGATCTCCGCGTACTCGAGGTCGAACGCGTCGCGCAGGATCAACACCGCGCGCTCGATCGGGTTGAGCCGCTCGAGCGTGCCGAGCAGCGCCAGGCTGAGCCGCTCGGCCTCGATCGCGAGGTGCTCCGGATCGTCGGGCGCGCCGTCGGCGTCGGTCACGAGCGGCTCAGGGAGCCACGGACCGACGTACGTCTCGCGCCGGCGCTGGGCGGATCGCCGCCGGTCGACGGCGAGCCGGGTCGTGACCGTCACCAGGAATGCCTCACCGCTGCGGATGTCGGCGCGGTCGGCGCCATCCCATCGCAGCCATGCCTCTTGGACGATGTCCTCGGCCTCGCCGAGCTCGCCGAGCATCCCATACGCGATCCCCAGCAGCCGCGGGCGGCAGGCCGTGAACGCGTCGAGGTGCTGGTCGGTCGTCATCGCGAGCGCGATCCGTTCGCGATGCGCCGATCACCGGCAGCCGCTCGGGCCGCGGCGGCCCCACCGGCCGCAGCGGCCGCAGCGGCCGCACCGGACGCGGCCGCCGCGCCGCTGCTCAGCGCCGCATCCAGCAGCCACCCCTCAGGCCCGACCCAGTCGCCGGCGAGGAACAGACCATCGCCGCGGTCGACCGAGGGCCGCCCCGCCAGGCCTCCGGACGCGGGTGTCGGGATCGCGGAGACGGCCACCATCCGCGGCAGGAACCGAGCGAACGTCAGTCGCTCACGCCAGCCCGGTGCGACGACGTCGGCGACCGACTCGAGCGCGGAGCGCGGCCCCCGCTCGTAGCGGATAAGGCTCATCAGTACGCCGTCGGTGTGGCCTGGAGGCGAGTGCTTGGAGATGTAGGTCGGCTCATCGATCCCGAGGCCGAACGTGCGCCCGCGCCGCGGCAGCGAGCTGAGCCCGAGATCGAGCGTCGAGACCTCCGCCGCCGGTCCCGGGGACGCGGGGGCCCGCTCGCTCAGCAGCTGCGCAGACGCCCCGTACTCGCCGGCCGCGAGCACCACCGCGTCCGCCAGCAGGACCTCATCGTCGAGCCGGATCGACCAGCCGCCGTCCGCGATCGGCTCGAGCGCCCGGACGCCGGCCCGGGTGCGGATCGTCGCGCCACGCTCGCGCGCCTGCGCCTCGAGCGCGTCGACGATCCTTCCCCAACCGCCCGTGATGTAGCGGACCCCCGGCGCGGCGCCAAGCCTGATCTGCCGGGCGGCCACGTCGGCGCTGAGCGCGTCGTGATCGGCGACGAACGTGGTGACCCGCACGAGCGCGCCCGCGGCGGCTCGTGCGTCGGGATCGGGCAGCGTGCGCACCAGCCACTCGTTCACCGACGTCCGCTCAAGCCCCGCGGGTCCGCGCCGCAGCACCGGGCCCAGCCAGCGCGACAGCGCGGGCAGCCCGCCGGGCGAACGGCGCGCGCGCCCGGCCCGCAGGAACACCGACCGGTGCGAGACCGGGTTCCAGCGCTCGGGATCGATCCCCAGCGATCGCAGCTGCCGCACCGCCGGACCGCCGGCGTACAGCGCGTGCGCGCCCTGGTTGAGGTCGAATCCGGCTTGACTTTTGGACGCGGCGCGGCCGCCGAGCGCCGAGCTCGCCTCCAGCAGTGTCGTGGCGATGCCGGCGTCCGCAAGCTTGGCGGCGGCAATCAGGCCAGCCGGGCCGCCGCCGACCACGACCGCCGTGTTCGTCTGTGCATGTGAATCGTTCATGCCCAACAGACGAGACAGCATGACAAGCCGTGACAACCAAGCGTATGTTGTCGGCTTGACCTCAGTAATCAGGAAGCAAGCGGAGGATTGAACGTGGCTGACTACGCAGTGGTGAACCCGGCGACGGGCGAGACGGTCAAGGAGTACCCGACGATCTCCGACGACGACCTCAAGGACGCGATCGCGCGCGCCTACAAAGCCCACGAGAACTGGGTGCCGACGACGACGGTCGGCCAGCGCGCGAAGCTGATCCGCAGGGTCGGCGAGCTGCACACGGAGAAGCGCCAGGAGCTTGCCGAGATCATCGTGCGGGAGATGGGCAAGCCGATCGAGCAGGCGCTCGGCGAGGTCGACTTCTCCGTCGCGATCTACGACTACTACGCCGACACCGCCGAGAAGCTGCTGGCGGACGAGCCGATCGAGCTGCTGGAAGGCTCGGGGTCGGCGGTGATCCGGCGCAGCCCCTACGGGGTGCTGCTCGGGATCATGCCGTGGAACTACCCGTACTACCAGGTGGCGCGGTTCGCCGGACCCAACCTGGTGATCGGCAACACGATCCTGCTCAAGCACGCGCCGCAGTGCCCGGAGTCGGCCGCAGCGATGGAGCAGATCTTCCACGAGGCGGGCTTCCCGAAGGACGCGTACATCAACATCTACGCGACCAACCAGCAGATCGAGTGGGTGATCGCCGATCCGCGCGTGCGTGGCGTGTCGCTGACGGGCTCCGAGCGCGCGGGCGCGGCCGTCGCCGAGATCGCCGGGCGCAATCTCAAGAAGGTCGTGCTGGAGCTCGGCGGGTCCGATCCGTTCATCCTGCTCTCGACCGACGATCTCGACGGCGCGGTGCAGGCGGCCGTCGCCGGCCGGTTGGAGAACACGGGTCAGGCGTGCAACGCCGCCAAGCGGGTGATCGTCGTCGACGAGCTGTACGAGCCGTTCCTGGAGAAGTACACGGCGGCGCTGACCGCCGTCAAGCCGGGCGACCCGACCTCGTCTGAGTCGACGATCGGGCCGCTGTCCTCGGCGCTTGCGACCGAGCGGTTGTCCGACCAGCTCAAGCGGGCGGTCGACGGCGGCGCCAAGCTCGTCGCCGGCGGCGGTCATGACGGCAACTTCTTCGAGTCGACGGTGCTGACCGACATCAAGCCCGGCAACGACGCGTACTACGAGGAGTTCTTCGGGCCGATCGCGTCCGTCTACCGGGTCGCGAGCGAGGAAGAGGCGGTGAAGCTGGCCAACGACACACCGTTCGGCCTCGGCTCCTACGTGTACACGACCGACCCAGATCAGGCGCTGCGGGTCGCCGACAAGATCGAGGCGGGCATGGTGTTCGTCAACGCGGTCGGCGCCGAGGGTGCCGAGTTGCCGTTCGGCGGCGTCAAGCGCTCGGGCTTCGGCCGCGAGCTGGGGCGCTTCGGGGCCGACGAGTTCGTCAACAAGAAGATGATCCGGATCGCGGGCTGACCGGTCGCTCAGACGACCGACGGGGGCGGCCGGCGACGGCCGTCCCCGTGAACCGTCGCGGCGCTCACGATTCGAGCGTCGCCTTCAGCGTGATCTCGGGCACGCCCGCCAGTGCCTTGGAAACCGGGCAGCCCGCCTTCGCGCCCGCGGCTGCCTCCTCGAACGCCGCCTGATCGATCCCCGGCACCTTGCCGACGGTGACCAGCTCGATCTTCGTGATCGTCGGTGCGTTGTCGACGAACCGCAGCGTCACGGTCGCGTCGGTCTTGACCGAGTCGACCGGGTGCCCGGCATCGGCCAGGCCGGCCGACAGCGCCATCGAAAAGCACGACGCATGGGCCGCCGCGATCAGCTGCTCGGGGTTCGCGCCCGGGCCGTCCTCGAACCGTGACTTGAACGAGAAGTCGCCCTTGATCCCGCCATCTCCGGCCGAGAACGTTCCCGCCCCGGACTTCAACTCGCCCTTCCACTCCGCTGTTGCCTTCGCTGGCATCGCCGTCTCCTGTTCGTCTGATCTCCGGGTCAGGGCGATCGCGCTCTGACCGCGCTCTGACCGCGCTCAACTGAGCGTAACCACGGTCTGCGATTACCACGATCGTTTTACAGCAGCGCGTGTTCGCCCGCGGCTACGGCTTGACCGCACCGAGCACGAGCACCGCGGGCAGCCCCGCGTAGGCCTGAACCGTCGCGTCCGGGATCGCGCGGCTCGCCCGGCGCTTGGCCGGCATCTGCGTCGCGCTCAGCCGGGGCTCGATCAGCTGCTCGAGCGTCAGCCCGGCGGCACGCAGCGCGACCAGGTAGTCCGCGTGCGTGTGCGCGTACTCGCGGACGAAGCCGCGCCGCCCGTCGGCGCCGGTGAACGGCGCCTGCCAGCCGAGCATCGCCAGAAACGGGTGCAGCACCGAGACGATCAGCCGTCCGCCGGATGCCAGCACCCGGCTCAGCTCCGCGACCGCGGCGGCGAGCTCAGGGACGTGCGCGAGCGCCAACCCGCAGACGACGAGCTGGTAGGCGGCGTCGCCCGACGGGATCGCCCGCAGATCGGCCTCACGGAAGCCCGCGCCCGGTACGTTCACGCGGGCGATCGCCAGCATCTCAGGCGTCAGGTCGACGCCATCGACGTCGTGGCCGAGCGTCGCCAGGCGGGCCGCATGGCGACCGGTGCCGCAGGCGGCGTCGAGCGCACGGCCGGCCGGCAGTTCGTCGATCAGGCCCCACACCGCCGGCTGCTCGAGCGCAACGATCGGGTTGCCCGGCTCGTCGTAGGACGCCGACCAGGCCGCGTAGCCGGCGCGCGGGTCCGCCTCGGCGATCGGCTCGGTCGCGTCGTGCGCGTGGTCGCCGACGCCGTCCGCGTCCCCGTCGACGTCGCCGTCGCCGTCGGCGTTCAAGATCGCTCGCACCTCGTCCAGGCGCGCCGCTGCATCCTCGTCGGATCCGTCGTAGAGACTGCGCAGCAGGGCCAGCCCCTCGGTGCCGATCAGCAGTTCGCTGAGGCGGACGTGGCGCTCCATCGCCGCGACCCTAACAACGCCGCGGGCTCGAAGGTCACCAGCCAACCGCCGGCCGAACAGCCTGGTCCAGACCCTCTGCGAGCCTGAGCGTCAGCCCGTGGCGCCCGTCGCCGCACGCACTTGCGCCCGACTCAGGCACCCGAGATAGCCGTTGCGCACGTCGTCACGCCCGGTTTCGTCCAGATGCGGCGTCCCGGCGGCCACCGTGGCGGCGACCGCCGCCTCGTCGGCGAGCTCGGCAGGCGGGCCGCCGTCGCAGATCAGGATGCCGGCGAAGGCCCGCCCATCGGCCAGCCGCCGCGCGGACTCGAGATCACGGACGAGCTCTGAGCGCTGCGGGAACCACGGCGTCGCCGGATGCAGCCCTCCTCGCTCGTCCGGCGCGGTGACCGACATGACCAGCCGCTCGGTCGCCAGCAGGCAGTCCAGCCGGCCGGGCTCCTCGAACCGCCACCACGTCGGCAACCGCGGGGTACTCGAGCGCAGCAGGTCATGCGCGCGGTTCTGGGCGCGCACCCGCGAGCCGGGCGGAGCGTCATCGACCAGCGCCCGTCGCAGCAGCTTCGTCTCCGCCGACGCCGCGGCCTCGGCCGGCCGTGTCAGCGCCTCGGGATGATCGATGTACCACCCGAGCAGCTGACGGGTCGGTGCCGCCGGATACGAGAAGCACGCCAGCATCCCCGTCTCGGCCCGGACGGCGAGCGGGACCTCGAGCCAGCCGGGGTCGTCGACCAGCTCACCCAGGCTTGCGCGGCCGCGCTCGCACGCGTCGAGCAACGACGGCAACCACGACCGTCCGCCAGGGTCACGCGCGAACAGCGACTCAACCAGCGGGTGCAGCGACGTTCGCTCGATCGCGAAGGCATCGGGGCCGTTCACACCCAACCACGTTATCCGCGGCGCGCGCTCGCCTGCGGCCGTCGCGGCGCCTCGGCGATGCCCGCCGCCCGTGGTAGCGTGCTCGCGTCTTGACCGCGTCCCCGCATCCGAGGCGACTGCCGGCCGGCGCGCGACGGCTGGTCGCCGCGCTGGCAGTGGTCGCGGTCGCGGCGCTGGTGGCCGCGTCGGGATCAGCGGCCCATTCGCGGCGGGTCACGATCGAGACGCGCGCGGTCGCGCCCCGAGGCGTTCGGCTACTCGGGCCGCTGGCGCGCGCCGCCACGGTCAGCGGCGCGGTCGTGCTCAAGCCGCGGGATGACGCGGCGCTTGAGCGGTTCATCGCGTCGGCGACCGACCCGAGCTCCAGCAGCTTTCACCACTACCTGGCAGCGGGGGGGTTCGCGGCCCGGTTTGGACCGACGCAGCCGGCGCTGACCGCCGTCCGCGATCAGCTGCGCAGCGACGGACTGGCGGTCGGCGCGACCTCACCGAACGGCCTCGTGATCCCGTTCCACGGTCCCGCCGCACGCGTCCAGAGCGCGTTCGCCACCGAGCTCTCACGGTTCGCGCTGCCTGGCGGCGCCACCGCGCACGCGCCGACCACGTCGGTGTCGCTGCCGGCCGGCATCGCCGGCTACGTCACGACCGTGCTCGGTCTCAACGACCTCGTCCGAGAGCGACGGCTCGGGCCGGCGCAACCGACGGACACGGCGCGCCGCGACGGCCACGCCGCGGCACGCACGGCCGCCGTCGCCGCCACGCCCGGCGGCCCGAAAGCGTGCGCGGACGCGCTCGGCGCCGCCGCGCAGTTCGGCGGGCTGACCGACGACGAGATCGCCAACGCCTACGGCGCGACCGGTCTCTACGCCGCCGGCGACACCGGCGCCGGCCAGCGGATCGCCGTCTACGAGCTCGAGCCGTTCCTGCGCTCGGACATTCGCACGTTCGACACGTGCTACTTCGGCGCCGCGCGAGCGGCGCAGATGCAGGCGCGCCTGCACCTGCACATGGTCGACGGCGGCCAGCCGCGCGGACCGGGGTCCGGCGAGGCCAGCCTCGACGTCGAGGATCTGTCGGCGATCGCGCCCGGCGCCCAGATCGACGTCTATGCCGGCCCGGCGCCGAACGCCAACCCCAACATCTACGACGCGTTCGACGAGTACGCCGCGATCATCGACGCCGACCGCGACCAGATCGTCACGACCAGCTGGGGCCTCTGTGAGCAGGCCGTGCAGACCGGGCAGCAGGGCCTCCAGGAGTCCGAGAACTACCTGTTCCAGCAGGCCGCCGCGCAGGGCCAGACCGTGTTCTCGGCCGCCGGCGACAACGGCTCCGACGACTGCAACACGCAGGAGACCCCCACCCCCGCCCACGGTCAGAACCCGGTGTCGGTCGACGATCCCGCCAGCCAGCCGTACGTGCTCGGCGTCGGCGGAACGACGATCGACGCCGCCGACTCACCGCCGCTCGAGCACGTCTGGAACGACGGCGCAATCGGCGGCGGAGGCGGCGGCGGCATCTCGGAGTCGTGGCGGATGCCGTCGTGGCAGCAGCTTTCCTCGGTGCCGGGCATCGTCCGGCCCGGCAGCGCCACCTACGCGGCAGCGAACCGGCTCGAGCGGGCGGCCGGCTACGCGGCCGGCTTCTGCCAGACGCAGATACCGGGGGCGAACGCGACGACCCCGTGCCGGCTGGTCCCCGACGTCTCGGCCCAGGCCGACGAGTACACAGGCGCGATCACGGTCTATTCGCACGAGTACGCCAACAAGTCCACGCCGACCGGCTGGGAAACGACCGGGGGCACCTCCTCGGCGGCGCCGATCTGGGCGGCCACGCTGGCGCTCGTCAACGCCTCGCCGACCTGCCGATCTGACCGCGCTACCGCCCGCGGTGTCGGGTTCGCGGCCCCGTTGCTGTACCGGGTCGCGTCGGACCCAGCTGCCTATGCCGCGTCGTTCACCGACGTCCGGGCGGGCTCCAACGACACCTACGGGGTCTCCAACGGCAAGGTGTTCGCCGCGACCCGGGGCTATGACCCGGCGACGGGTCTGGGCTCGCCGATGCTGAGTGGCTCGGGCGGGACCGCCGGGCTGGCCTACTACCTGTGCAGTCTCGCCAGATCGGCAAGCCGCCCGGCCGTGACCGGGCTCAAGCCGTCGTCGGGCAGCGCCGCCGGCGGCGAACGGGTCCGGATCACCGGCTCGGGATTCATGTCTCACGGACGGTCGCTGGTGGGCTCGATCCAGATCGGCGCACGCCCGGTCCCGGCCGGCAACCTGACGGTCTCAAACACTCACACGATCCTGGCCACGCTCCCTCCCGCCGGCCAGGGATTGCCCCCAAACGCGCACGTTTCGGGTGACGGCGCCGGGCCTGCACAGGTGATCGTCACGCTGACGAACGGCGCTTCGAGCGCGGCCAGCGCCCGTTCGCGATTCACCTACGTCGATGCGGCCGCCCCGGCGCTCGCGCCGACCGTCGCCGCGATCACCCCGAGCGGAGGCCTGCAGACCGCCTCGGGTACCGTCACGATCCTCGGTTCGGGGTTCACCGGCGTTCGGCGCATCACCTTCGGTGGGGTCCGCGCGACCCGCTTCGTCGTTCATGGCCCCGATCGAATCACGGTCACCTACCCACGGATCTCGACCGCGACGGCGTGCACCCCCCTGCCCCACACGGGGGTCTACAAGGGCGAGAACGCCCGCAATGACATCTGCCAGGTGCAGGTCCGCGTGTACACGCGGGGCGGCGTCAGCCCCGGTACGACGATCCGGCCGCCACTGGAGGGCGCAATCAGCGAGAACGTGATGGGCGTGATCATCACCCACGGCTGCAAATGCGAGGTGGCGCAGACCGCCGACGAGTTCGACTATCTGCCGCGGCCACGGGTCGATTCGGTCTCCACCTCGGGCGGACCGACGACGCTCGCCTCCGAGCACGGCGGCTCGGTGATCACTGTCAAGGGCGCCGGGATGAACCCGCTCGACATCGACTGGGCGAACTTCGGCGACCCGCGGCAGGACTCCTCGGTCCAGTCCGGCTACGTGTTCCTGTCAGGCACGGAGATGCAGATCACCGCCCCCCGGCGCGACGCGACGCTCGGGATCGACCGGGTCCCGCTCAGCGTCCGCACGCTCGCCGGGCAGTCCAACGCCAAGGCCGTCCGCTACGCCGGCCTGCCGGTCGCGACGAAGGTGATCAACCTCTCCGACGCGGTGACTTTTAATGGACTGCCCGGGGCGTCGAGCATCGGCGGCACGCCGGTCGAGGTCCAGGGCCTGCACTTCCGCGGCCAGGTCCTGTCGCTGGAGATCGCCGGGCTGAGCCCCGCCGAAGGCTCGGTCGGCACGCAGTACAACTTCACGGTGAGCGGCGACACCCGGTTGCGCACGCAGACCGTCTCGCAGAACCCGGGTCTCGTGGCCGTCGAACCATGCACCGTGAGCGGCTGTGCAAAGGGGTCGCTGCACGCCGGGCTGGTGCTGTACCCGCCCGGGTCGCCGTCGGTGACGGCCGTCTCCCCAAGCTCGGGTCCCGCAGCCGGCGGGACGGCGATCACCGTCACCGGACACAATCTCGGCTGTCCGCTGGGGGTGCTGGTCGGCGGCCAGCCGGCGACCAGCGTCGCCGCCGCGAAGTCGCTCCTCGGCTGCGGCTCGACGACGACACTGACCGCCGTGACCCCGGCGGGAACGCTGGGCGCGACGGTGCCGGTCACCGTCCAGACAGCCCAGAGTGTGTTCACGCGCCACGCCGGCAGCTCGTCGGCGACGTTCAGCTACCGCTGAACCGGTCGCCGCGGCCCTCGTAAGGTCGTGTGCTGACCCCTGTTGGAGAGGACCAGCGGAGGACGACTCTCATTTCGCGACCAAGGCCGGGCTCACGCGCGCCGGCCCCGGCGATTGGCGCGCGGTCGGCCGAGTCCGTCGGCGAGCTCAAGCCGCTGCAGGAGGAGGGCAAGATCCGCCACATCGGCCTGTCCGAGGTCAGCGTCTCCGAGCTGCAGGAGGCGCAGAAGACCGCCGAGATCGTGTCGGCCCAGAACCTCTACAACCTCGCTCCGATGGTCCGCTCGACGAGATCTCGCGCGAGGTCGGCGCGAGCCCGTCGCAACTGGCGCTGGCGTGGCTGTTGCGGCGCTCGCCGGTGATCCTGCCGATCCCCGGGACCTCGGGCGTCGAGCACCTCGAGGACAACCTCGACGCCGCCAAGATCCACCTGACCGACGAGCAGTTCGAGGCCCTCTCGAACGTCGCCGCGGAACACCCCTGGCGACCCGCCTGTCTACCGCGCCGCCCCGCCCGCGCCCGGACCGAGGTCCGGGCGCGAGGATGGCGCCCGCTACTTGTTGGCCGGGTCCGGAACGATCCGGATGTAGGGCTTGGGCGACTGCCACTCGCCGAACAGCTCCTTGGCCTGGTCGTTGGAGACCGAGCCGGCGATGATCACGTCGTCGCCTCGCTGCCACTGTGCCGGCGTCGCGACCTTGTGCTTCGCGGTCAGCTGCAACGAGTCGATCACGCGCAGGACCTCGTCGAAGTTGCGCCCGGTCGTCATCGGGTAGACAAGGATCAGCTTGATCTTCTTGTCGGGGCCGATCACGAACACGTTGCGGACCGTCTGGTTGTCGGCCGGGGTGCGGTCGGCCGGGTCGCCTGACACGTCGGACGGCAACATGTCGTACAGCTTGGAGACGGTGAAGTCCGCGTCGGAGACGATCGGATAGTTGGGCGCGGTGCCCTGCGTCTCCTCGATGTCCTTGGACCAGTTGACGTTGGCCTCGACCGGATCGACCGAGATCGCGGCGATCTTCACGCCGCGCTTCTCGAACTCAGGCTCGATCGAGGCCATATAGCCCAGCTCGGTCGTGCACACCGGCGTGAAGCTCTTGGGGTGGGAGAACAGCACCGCCCACGAGTCGCCGATCCAGTCGTGCCAGTGGATCCGGCCCTCCGTGCTGTCCGCTTCGAAGTCAGGGGCCTCGGCCCCGATCTGCAGCGTCATTCCAGTTCCTCCAGTTTGTCGACCAATACGGTTGCCATTGTGCCGAATGCGGCGCAAGCGGGGCGGCGCCGTGAGGGCGGGTCACGTTCGAGTCGGCATCGGTGGCATCGTTGATCATAGAATTCCCTGAACGCGGGTCGGACTTGCCGAGTTTTGCGGTGCCGGCGGGCCAGATGCCGCCCCGGGTCAGGTCGGTGAGATGAGCTCGGCGATCCCGTCGAGGATCCGTGCCAGGGCGAACAGGTACTCGACGTCCGGGTCGTCCTCATCGTCCAACGCCCCGGAGGCGATCGCCCGGTGCAGCGACGGGAACTCGTCCGCGCTCGTGATCTCCGCCAGCAGCGTGCCGTAGCCGGGCATCACCAGCTCGCCGTCGCTGTGGGCGGCGAAGTCGGCGGTCAAGGTCGCGTCATTGCGGACGAACCCCGACAGCACCAGTACGCACGAGAGCTTGTCCTGCTCGGATAGCGGCGTCGCGGCCAGCGCAGCCAGCGCGCGGTCCAGCCACGCGACATTGTTGGGACCGAGCGGCGGCGCGCTGATCGGCACGCGCAGGGTCCAGGTGTGGCGCCGGTAGGCGTCGCGCAGCGCATCGCACCACGCGGTCAGGCCGGCGCGCCACCCCCCCCGCTCGGGCAGCGGCGGTGGCGGCCCGAGCGCCGTGTCGACCATCAGCGTCAGCAGCTCATCCTTGGCCGCAACGTAGCGATACAGGGACATCGTCCCGACTCCGAGCCGTTTGGCGATCCGCGCCATCGACAGCGCGCCGACCCCGTCGGCGGCGGCGACCTCGATGCCGGCGGCGACGATCGCCTCGAGCGTCAGGCCGCGCCGCGGCCCGCGCGTCCCGTCCCCGCGCAGCCCCCAGGCGAGCTCGATGCTCGGCGGGATCGGCCGTGCCGGCGGGCGCTCGGACGACCGGCTCACGACCGCGGCAGATCGGCTTGACAAGCGACGAAATAACTGCGTATGCTGTACTCGTTGGCGTATGTCATACGCAGTAGTTTACCTCAAACGACCAAGGACCCAGATGACACACGACTGTGCGATCGAGGCAGATGGCCTGCGAAAGCGATACGGGCAGACGACCGTCCTGGACGGGCTGGACCTGCGGGTCTCCCGCGCGTCCGTGATGGCGCTGCTCGGACCCAACGGCGCCGGCAAGACCACGGCCGTGCGGCTGCTGACGACGTTGACCACTCCCGACGGTGGCCGCGCCACGGTCGCGGGCCACGACGTCGTCGCCGACCCCGCGAGCGTGCGCCGGGCGATCAGCCTGACCGGACAGTACGCGGCGCTTGACGAGCTGCAGACCGGGAGCGAGAACCTGCGGATGATCGGGGGACTGGCGGGGCTGTCCGCACGGGCCGCACGCGCCCGCGCCGCCGAGCTGCTGGAACGCTTCGATCTCGTCGCGGCGGGCGGCCGCCGGGTCGGGACCTACTCCGGCGGGATGCGCCGGCGGCTGGATCTCGCCGCATCGCTTGTGCGGCCCGTCGAGGTGCTGTTCCTCGACGAGCCGACGACCGGACTCGACCCGCGAAGCCGGATCCGCATGTGGGAGCTGGTCGCCGAGCTGCGCGCGGGCGGCACGACCGTGCTGTTGACGACCCAGCACCTGGAGGAGGCCGACCGGCTCGCCGACCGGATCACGGTGATCGACGCCGGGCGCGTCGTCGCCGAAGGGACGGCGACGGAGCTCAAGCGCCGGGCCGCCGACCACCGGCTGGAGTTGATCGCGACGAGCCCGGACGCATACATGCAGCTGGCAACGCTCGCCGGCGAGCTGGCGGTCGCCGCCGACCCGGCCGCCCTGCGCCTCGGCGTCGCCTGCGACGGAGGCGCCGCAGCCGTCCGTGGACGGCTGGATGAGCTCGACCCCGAACGCACCCTGATCGACCGTTTCGAGCTCGTCGGGGCCAGCCTCGATGACGTCTTCCTTGACCTGACCGCGAAACCCACCCCCACGGGAGAGCCCAGCGATGACTGAGATCCATCGGACCCTGACCGACCTGCAGATCCTGATCGTCCGCGCGTTACGCCTGTCGCTGCGCAACGTCGACGGGCTGATCACGGCGCTGATGCTGCCGCCGATGCTGATGTTCGTGTTCGTCTACTTCTTCGGCGGCGCGATCCACACCGGCGGTCGCTACATCGACTTCGTCGTCCCGGGCGTGCTGTTGGTGTGCGTCGGGTTCGGCGCCGGCACGACTGCAGTCAGCGTCGCCAACGACTTGTCGGGCGCGATCGTCGACCGGCTGCGCTCGATGGACGTCCGCGGCGAGTCGCTGATCGCGGGGCACGTGGTCGCCAGCGTCGTGCGCAATCTCGTCTCGGCGGCGCTGGCGGTCACGATCGCGTTCGCGATCGGCTACCACTCGCACGCGGACGCCGCGCACTGGCTGGCAGCGGTCGCGCTGCTGACGTTGTTCGTGCTGGCGATCTCGTGGTTCGCGGCCGCGATCGGAATCCTCGTGCGATCGCCCGAGGCCGCGCAGGGCATCACGTTCGTCGTCAGCTTCCTGCCGTATCCCTCCAGTGCGTTCGTGCCGGTCTCGACGATGCCGTCGTGGCTGCGCCCGTTCGCCGCCAACCAGCCCGTCAGCCAGGTGGTGGACGCGATCCGGGCGCTGCTGGCGGGCGGCTCGGGGGCGGGCGGGGTCGGTTCAACCGCCTGGCACTCGATCGCCTGGAGCGCCGGAATCCTGGTCGTGTCCGTGGTGCTCGCCGGGACGCTGTTCGCCCGGCGCTCGGGCTGACCGACAGGTATGGCATTGCTAAGATAATGCTTGCTGGCAGGCAACTATCTGCTCGGCCGCCAGCTCTCAGAACTTCGACGAAACGCACCGATGCCAGCCATCACCGAAGCCCTCGACGCCGCGACCGCCGCCCGCCTGCGGACCGTGCTCGGCCGGCTCTCGCGGCAGCTTCGCACGACGACCGCGTCAACCGACGCCGGGCTGACCCCGACGAAGATCTCGGTGCTGCTGGGCGTCGACCGGCGCGGAATGACCCGGATCTCCGAGGTGGCCGAGATCGAGGCGCTGAATCCGACCCTGCTATCACGCACGATCTCGACGTTGGTCGACGCCGGCCTGCTGGACCGCGTGTCGGATGCCGGCGACCGGCGAACCGCCTGGGTCCAGGTCACCGACGAGGGTCACCGACTCGCCGAGCGAATCCGACGCGAGCGCACCGAGGTCGTCAGCCGTGGAATGTCGGTGCTTCCCGCGGCCGAGCGACAGATCGTCGAACAGGCGATCCCGGCGCTCGAGGCGCTGGCCGATCAGCTCCGGGACGGACCGCGGTGACGCGCGTCAGGCGCGCCGGCCGGGTCACGTTCGCCGCACTCGAGGTACCCAACTACCGCCGCTACATCTCCGGCCAGGCGATCTCGCTGGTCGGCACCTGGATGCAGATGACCGCCCAGTCGTGGGTCGTCCTGACGTTGAGCCACTCGAGCACCGTGCTTGGGCTGATCGTCGCGTTGCAGACGCTGCCGGTGCTGCTGCTCTGCCCGTACGGCGGCGTGATCGCCGACCGCGTCGACAAGCGCCGCCTGATGATCGTCCTCCAGACGATGATGGGACTGCAGGCGCTGACGCTTGGGCTGCTGTCGGTGTTCGGGATCCTTCACGTCTGGGAGATCGGCGTGCTCGCCGCGCTGCTCGGCTTCAACAACGCCTTCGAGAACCCGGCGCGGCAGTCGTTCATGTCCGAGATGGTCGGCCCTGACCATGTCCGCAACGCGGTCAGCCTCAACTCGGTGATGGTCAACGTCGCGCGTTCGGTCGGGCCGGCGGTCGCCGGAATCCTGCTGGCGACCGTCGGCGACGGCGTCTGCTTTTTGATCAACGCCGCGAGCTTCGTCGGCGTCGTGTTCTCGTTGACCACGATGGACACCTTGCAGCTGCACCCGACCCCGCCGGCGCCGCGCGCCAAGGGCCAGTTGCGCGAGGGGCTCGCCTACGTCCGGCGCACCCGGGCTCTGCTCGTGCCGCTGGTGATGATGGCGATCGCCGGCTGCCTGACCTATGAGTTCCAGGTGACGCTGCCCGTGATGGCGTCCCGCGGCCTGCACACCGGCTCGGCCGGATTCGGCTTCATGACCGCGGCGATGGGGATCGGTGCGGTCGTCGGTGGGCTGTATGTCGCCGGCCGCGGCAAGACCGGCCTGCGCCCGCTGGTGCTCGCCGCCTCGGGTTTCGCGGTCGCGATGGCGCTGGCTGCGTTCGCGCCCGCACTGGCGGTCGAGCTGATCGCGATGGCGTTCGTCGGCGCCGCCTCGGTGATGTTCATGTCGACCGGGAACTCGACGCTGCAGCTGACCTCGGAGCCGGAGATGCGTGGCCGCGTGATGTCGCTGTGGTTCGTCGCGTTCCAGGGTTCGACCCCGATCGGGGGGCCGATCGTCGGCGTGGTGATGGGCGCATTCGGCGCGCGGGCCGGGCTCGGGCTCGGCGCCGTGACCGTCGGTCTCGTCGCGCTCGGCGGCCTGGCGGCGTTGCGGGGTTACGTCGGCGCCGGCCGTCGGCCGTCGGCCGCCCCCCACCCCGCCTGATCGCAAACGTGCTGAGCCTCGGTCCGCCTCCCGGTCGTCTAGCCTCGTGCGCCCGATGAGCGAACCCAGCTTCGATCTGCAAAGCCACTCGACCATGTCCGACGGCGCGCTGTCGCCGGCCGATGTCGTCGCCGCCGCGACCGCGTCGGGCGTCGAGCTGCTGGCGCTGTCGGACCATGACTCCGCGCTCGGCGTCGCCGAGGCCGCGCAGGCCGCCCGCGCGGCGGGGATCGGCCTCGTGCCGGCCACCGAGATCTCCGCGTTGCTCGACGGCCAGCAGGACCTGCACGTCTGTGCCTACCTGATCGACCCCGAGGAGCCGACGCTCGCGCGGACGCTCGAGCGCTCGCGCAACGACCGTCAACACCGCGCCGAGAAGATGAGCGACGCCCTGCGCGAGCTCGGTTTCGCGATCGACCAACAGCAATTGCAGCGACGCACCGCGGAGGGCAAGACGATCGGTCGCCCCCACCTCGCCCAAGCCGTCGTCTCCCACCCTGACAACCGCGAGCGCCTGCAGCGCGCCGGGCTGCTGGAGCCGACCGCGTTCCTGGTCGCCTACCTGATCGAGGGCAAGCCGGCGTTCGCACCCCGCGACGCACCGACCGTCGAGCAGGCGATCGAGCTGATCCACGGCGCCGGCGGCCTGGCGGTCTGGGCCCACCCGTTCTGGGACGTCAAGGACCCCGGCGACGTGATCGAAACGATCGAACGGTTCCGCCGCGCCGGACTTGACGGAGTCGAGGCCTTCTACGTCACCCATACCGAGGATCAGACTCGGTTGCTGGTCTCGCACTGCGACGAGCACGGGCTGCTGACGACCGGGTCGTCTGACTTCCACGGCCCTGAGCACCACACCTTCTCCCAGTTCCGCGCGTTCAAGCTGTACGACCTGACGCCGAACCTCGGACCGATCGCCGCCTGACTCCGCCGGTTCGCAACGGACGCGTCGGTTGGTCGTTTTTGCCCATGTGACCGTGAAAATCGACCAATCGACGTCATTCCTACCAGGCAGCACCTCGTCGAGTGTCGGCGCGGACTCGCCGCAGGGTCCGGGCGGCGCGCTCGGTTCTATTTCAGCTCGGCGCTCAGGTAGTGCCCGATCGTGCCGGCGAGCACGCCCGTGAGCGCGTCCTCGTCCAGCGAGGCGATCGGCTCGACCTCCAGCACGTGCCGGGCGACCGCGATCCCGAGCATCGTCGTCCCGATCAGGTTGGCCCGCAGCTCGGCGTCCGGCTGCTCGGTGTGCGCGGCCACCGCCGCGATCGTGTGCTCCTGGACGATCCCCCGCACCAACCCGGCTGCCGTTTCGCTGGTGACCGCGGCGCGCACCGCGCCGATCAGCGCGCCCTTGGTCGGCTCTCGCTCCCAGAGGCCCACCAGCACGCGCGCCAGCCGCTCGGCAGTGTGGCTGGGATCGGCGTCCTCGTCAGCGCCGGCCATCGTCTCTGCAATCGGCCCGAGCACGTCGCTGACGGCCGCCTTGAACACTTCCGTTTTCGGCCCGTAGAAATGGTGGACGAGCGCCGGGTCGACGCCCGCCTTGCGCGCGATCCCGCGGATCGTCGCCTTCTCGTAGCCATGCGTCGCAAACGCGTCGCGCGCCGCGGCGAGGATCGCCCCCCGGGTCTCGTTGGCGCCCGGGCGGCGGCCCGGGCGCCTGGACGTCTCCGTTGCGTCGGTCATGCCGCACTCGTCCGCGCCGTGGCGGGCCCTCGGGTCGCGGCGCCGGGTCGTCCGCCACGAGCAGCGAGCCACTGCGGTAATGACCAGCGCGAGCCAATCGCGGCCGTGACGATCCCGAACAGCCCCCAGCCGCCGAGCAGGCCGAGCTTCACCCAGGTCGCGTGCCAGGAGAAGTAGACGGCGTTTCGCACCACGTCCAGGCCCTCGCCCATCGGAAGGATCGGGTGTAGCGTCGCGAAGAAGCTCGGGATGAACGCGGGCCCCACCGCAGACCCCGACGCGGGCACGCCGACGACCAGCAGTCCGACCGCCGCCAGCGCGATGCCCACCGGCCCGAGCAACCGGCCGAGCCCGACCGTCACCGAGGAGGCGGCGAACGAGATCAGCATCCCGAGTCCGGCGAGCTCCCAGTAGCTGCCGCCGAGCGAGCCGTAGGCGACGTTCGACAGCGCCGCGTCCACGAGCCCCAGCACGATCGCGAACGCAGCCGCACCGGCGAGACGATCGCGCACCCGCAGATCATTGACGACGACGGTCATCACGACGCCGGTCAGCAGGCTCGGGATCACGAGCGTCAGCACGAAGAAGAACGGCCCCAGGCCGGCCCGATCCGACACCGGTAGCGGCGCCAGGTCCAGCGTGGCGACGGGCGTGTGCAGCGATGCGGGGCTGAAGGCGCGCTGCATCGTCTCGACCGTCTGTGACCCGGCGGCCGACGCGACGAGCAGCCGGGCGTGGCCGGGAGCGAGCACGACCGCGCCGTCGAGCGTGCGGTCCCGGATCGCCGCGGCGGCCGCGGTCGCGCTGGGATATGGGCGCAGCGACAGCGCGCCCGGGTCATGCGCGCCGGCGGCGGCTTGCAGGCGGGCCACCTGCGCGACCGGCACGACGACCCCGACCGGCATCTCGTGCGGGCGCGGATCGTGGAAGGCTCCGACGAAGCTCGCGGCCAGCGCGACCCCGGCGACGAGGATCACGGTGGCGTGGCGCAGCACTGGTCTGAGATCGGGCATGACGGCCTCCTGAACGGGCTAATTCAACGCTTGATGAGTTCAATCTATCAGAGAACTCGCCGAGCGTTGAATTACTGCGGCGACTCGACTTCGGTCCGCCTCGGCGTCCGGGCCCGCCGCGGCGTCCGGCCTGCCGCGACGCTCGGGCCCGCCGCGGGCCGGTGGACGCCGCGACCGTGGTCGGCCGGTCACGACGCCCGCCGCCCCGCGACGGACCCGGAGCGTCCGGGCTCAGCCCGCCGTCGGGGTACGGAGCGTCGGGGCTCAGCCCGCCGTCGGGGTGCGGAGCGTCGGGGCTCAGCCCGCCGTCGGGGTGCGGAGCGTCGGGGCTCAGCCCGCCGTCGGGGTGCGAAGCGTCGGGGCTCAGCCCGCCGTCGGGGTGCGGAGCGTCGGGGCTCAGCCCGCCGTCGGGGTGCGGAGCGTCGGGGCTCAGCCCGCCGTCGGGGTGCGGAGCGTCCGGGCTCAGCCCGCCGTCGGGGTACGCGCGATCACGAACGTTCGCCGGGGTGCCGTGATCACCAGCACTCGCTGCCCGGCCTTCAGCGAGCTCAGATCGCCGCGGGTGCCGTCGTCGCGGATCCGAGCGTCGGTCGGGATCGTGACGGTCACCGATCGGTACGACGCCCTGCGGGTGCCCTCGGTCAGCGTCAGCTGAGCACCGGAGACCGATTTGACCGTGCCGCGCTCAAATGACACCGTGCCGAACCCGCTCGCGGTGCGCACGACCGCGTCGCCCTGGACCGCCCGCCTCAGCAACCCGCGACCGCGTCGCAGCAGGCGGTGATGCGCCCCCGTCACGGCGCGGCCCGCCGTGGCGGAGCTCGCGGTCGTCGTCGTCGTGGCGGCGCCCGCAGATGTGATCGCACCGATCCCGACCCCAACTGCGACGCACGTGATCACGAGCAACAGCGCCCGGCGATGCCGGGCGATCAGAGACTTCATCGTGGTTCAACCTCCTTGGTGAATGGGTCGTACAGCTTCGACCAGCATGCGACCTCGTCGACAGCTGTCGGTCAGCCGAAGGTCAGGTGCGTGTAAGAACTGCATGCCCGCGTGCGCCAGCCCACCTACGATGTTCTTCATGGGCGCGGGCGCGACCGTCATGGTGGTCGAGGACGAGCCCAACATCGGGAATCTCGTCCGCACCTACCTGGCGCGTGAGGGCTACACCGTGATCTGGGTTCGCTCCGGCGAGGACGCGCTGACCGAGCTGCACCGCCACCCCGTGCGGTTGGTCGTGCTGGACATCGGACTGCCCGGGATCGACGGCTTCGAGGTCTGCCGGCGGATCGGCGGCGCGGTGCCGGTGATCATGCTGACCGCGCGCGACGAGGAGCCCGACCGCGTCGCCGGTCTGGAGATCGGCGCCGACGACTACGTCTCCAAGCCATTCTCCCCGCGCGAGTTGACCGCCCGTGTCAAGGCCGTCCTCAGACGGGCCGCCCACGTCGCCGGATCCGGCGAGCCGTCGCTTGCGGATGTGACCCAGCTCGGTCCTGTCACGCTCGCTCGCGGCGCGCGCGAGGTGCGCGTCGACGGCCGCGAGGTGGAGCTCACCCAACGGGAGTTCGACCTGCTCGAGTACCTGCTGCGCCACGCCGGGCAGGTCGTCACCCGCGATCAGCTGCTTGAGACCGTCTGGGGCTTCCGCTCTCCCGGGGAGACGCGGACGGTCGAGGTGCACGTTGCCCAGCTACGCAAGAAGCTCGACCTCCCGGACCTGATTCGGACGGTTCGCGGGCTTGGCTACAAGGCGACCGGATGACGAGACGCAGACCGGGGCAACGGTGACGCTTCGCCGCCGCGTGCTCGGGTACATGGCGCTGGCCACGATCGCCTCATGCGCTTTGACCGTCGCCGTCGCCGTCGTGCTGGTCCGTCACCAGGTCGCCTCGCGCCGGCTGACGAACATGGAAGCCCAGGCGCAGGTGCTGGCGCTGGCGGACAGCGCGGGCGCAGCGCGCCGTGCCGGCGAACACGTCTACCGGGTCGGGAGCGGGCGGCCCCGACGGGTGTCGCCGGCGGCCACGGCCGCGATCCTCGCACGGGTGCCCGCCGCGGGCGACGGGCAGGGGAAGATCGACGTCGCCGGCACGCGGCTGCTGTTCGTCGCGCGCCGCGGCCCCGGTGTCGGGATCGTACTCGTCCGCTCGGCTCGCCTGGCGTTTGCCGAGTGGCGATCGCTGCTCTGGAGCGTCGTGCTGGCGGGCCTCGGTGGCGCGCTGCTGGCGGCGCTGCTGTCGGTGCTGCTGGCTCGGCGGCTGACCCGTCCGATCGCGGCGCTGTCCCAGGCCACGGGCCGCTTGGCCGAGGGCGCCACGGGCGTCGCCGTGCCGGTCGACGGGACCGACGAGTTGTCCCAGTTGGGGCGCTCCTTCAACGCGATGTCGGCCGAGCTTGAGCGCACGCGGGAGTCGCAGCGACATTTTTTGGAGTCGGCCAGCCACGAGCTCAAAACCCCGCTGACCTCGATCCTCGGCTATGCGGACGCGCTTGCAGACGGCGCCGTCGCGCCGGCACAGGGCGCCAGGGTGATCGGCGAGGAGGCACGACGACTCCAGCGGCTCGTGCAGGACCTGCTCGAGCTGGCGCGGGTCGGGCGGGCTGACTTCGCGGTCGAACGGGACCCGGTCGATCTTGGCGCCGTCGTCGTTTCCGCTGTCGACAGGCATCTGCCGCACGCCCGCGAGCTCGGCGTGACGTTGTCGGTCGATGTCGCCGACAACGCGGCCGGCATCGGCGACGCCGGCCGGCTGCTACAGGCGACCTCCAACCTGGTCGAGAACGCGCTGCGCATCACTCCGGCCGGGGGCTGCGTCCGCGCCTCCGCGGCGGCCGGCCGGATCACGGTCTCAGACACGGGTCCGGGGCTCCGCGACGAAGAGCTGCCGCGCGCGTTTGAGCGCTTCTACCTGTACCAGCGCTACCGGACCGGGCGTACCGGCGGCAGCGGCCTGGGGCTGGCGATCGTAGCTGAGCTGCTCGGCGCGATGGGCGGCAGCGCCTCGGTCGCCAACCGCGTCGGCGGTGGCACCGAGTTCACGCTCACCGTCCCGACCGTTACGCCGCGATCGCGCGCTCGTTCAGGTGCGCCCCAACCTTCCGCTTGACCCGCTGCAGCGCGTTGTCCACCGTCTTGCAGTCGCAATCCAGCCGGATCCCGACCTCCTCATAGGAGTGGCCGTCGAGATACAGCGCCAGCACCCGAGACTCCAGTTCCGACAGCGCGGTCGAGATGCACGCCACCAGCGCCCGCAGCTCCTCGGACGAGATCACCTGATTGACCGGGTCGTGCACGGGCGAGCCGGGCAGCACCTCGTCGAGCGTCGGCTCGGACTCGCCGCTGAAGCCGGCCGGCGTGCTTGAGAACGACACGTACTGGTTCAGCGGCGTGTGCTTATTGCGCGTCGCCGTCTTGACCGCGGTGATGATCTGGCGTGTGATGCAGAGCTCGGCGAAGTTGCGGAAGCTCGACTCGCGGTCGGTCCGATAGTCGCGAACCGCCTTGTAGAGACCGACCAGGCCCTCCTGGATGAGGTCGTCGGCGTCGCCGCCGGCGAGGAAGTAGGACGAGGCTTTGAGTCGGACGAATCCGTAGTACCGGCGAACGATCTGGTCGTAGGCCTCGGAATGGCCCTGCTTCGCAAGCGCGATCAGGAACCCATCTTCAACCTTGAGTTGAGACTGAGAATAAGAAGACAGTCGAGCCACAGACGTAACCTTTCCCGCCGACGCGTTTCCGTGTCGGTTCGGTTTGTCGTGGCGCGCTACCTCCCCTGGCGCCGCACCAATATATGAACTTCCCAGAGACACGGCAATGCTCGCCCGGTCCCCGCAGCCAAAGCCCTAAAGCTTCAGTTGATCCTTATGTGGCGCGAGCTTGACATAGCACCGGATGCTTGTCAAGCGGACACCGGTGTTATGCACATGAACCTGCAGACAACCGTTTCGTGGGCTTTCGACAGCCGGGGCCGGCAGTCCTTCCGGCGGCCTCGGCTGGGTGGTGTCCTGCAGTCGATGTCGCGCGGCGGGGCGTCAGCCGCCGTCGCGAGGGAGCAGCTCGGGTCCGTCGGGTCCGTCGCGGACCTCCCACCCGATCGCCCGCAGCTCGTCACGCAGACGGTCGGCCCCCGCGTAGTCACGCTCGCCGCGGGCGACCTCGCGCCTGCGGGCCAGCGCCAGCGCGTGCTCGGGAACCGTGGCGAGATCGTCGTCGAGCAATCCGGCCAGCCCGAGCACGTCGAGCATCGCGCGCAGGTCGTCGGAGCCGACGGTGCCGGCCTCGACGCGGTTGGCGTCCCTGACCCAGTCGAACAACGAGACCAGCGCCCGGGGCACGTTGAAGTCGTGCGCGAGCGCGTCGAAGAACGCCTGGCGACGCGACGCCGACCAGTCGGGGCTCGGGCCTGAGACGAGCCGGCGGCCCGCCTCCCGGATCCGCGCTGCCGCCGCCGCCGCCTGCTGCAGCCTCGTCTCGTCGTATTCCAGTGGCTGGCGCCAATGGCCTTGGGAGAAGTACATCAGCAGGGTCTCAGGGCCGTGCCGCTCGAGCGCCTCGCCCAGCCCGAAGACGTTGCCGACGGACTTGGACATCTTCTCGGCGTCGAGCCGGAGCATCCCGTTGTGCATCCAGATCTGAGCCAGCGGACGACCCGTCGCCGCCCGCGTCTGTGCCGCCTCGTTCTCGTGGTGGGGAAAGATCAGGTCCGATCCGCCGCCATGGATCTCGAAGTCGGTGCCGAGCAGCTCCTGCGCCATCGCCGAGCACTCGATGTGCCATCCCGGCCGCCCCGCGCCCCACGGCGACTCCCAGCTCGTGTCCTCGCCGGGCTTCAGGGCTTTCCAGAGCGCGAAGTCGAGCGGGTCACGCTTGCGCGCGGCGGGTGGGTGGGCCTGATCATCCTCCCCCTGATCCATCTGGTCGATATTGCGGTGCGAAAGCTCGCCGTAGCCACCGTATGAGCGGACCGAGAAGTAGACGTCGCCGTCGACCGCGTACGCGTTCCCGCCCTCGATCAGCCGCTCGATCAGCGCGATGATCGGCCTGATCGTCTCCGACGCCAGCGGCTCGTGGTCAGGCCGGCCGAGCCCGAGCCGGTCGGTCTCGCCGACATACGCAGCGGTCATCTCGATCGCGAGCCGGTGGCTGCTGACGCCGGCGGCCGACGCCGCCGCATAGATCTTGTCGTTGATGTCGGTGACGTTGGCGACCAGCTCGGCCTCGTAACCGATCGCGTTCAGAAACCGCTTGAGCTGCGAGAAGACCACGAACGGCCGCGCGTTTCCGACGTGCACCCGGCCGTAGACCGTCGGGCCGCAGGCGTAGATCCGCACCTTTGGCGGGTTCGTGGGCTCCAACCGGCGGAGCTGGCCGGTGCGGGTGTCGTGCAGGAGGACCTCGGGCGTGCTCACGGCGCTGACGGTAGCGAGCGGGCGGCCTGCCCGCAGGCGCCCCTCGCCAACCGGTCGACGTCGTGCGGTCTACCCGCCGGCGTCGCGCGAGCCGTTGATCAGGCCATCCATCACCAGCGTCAGCACGCCCTCACGGGCACGCTTCGGGCTCCATCCGTGGCCGCTGCGAAGGTGGCGGTAGGTGTGCCCGACGGCGTTGTAGAGCACGGTCGCGACCTCCCGCGGATCGTCGGCGTGCAACGTGCCGTCGATCGCGCCGTCGAGCAGCAGCCGCTGCAGCGGATCGACGAACACGGAACGCGTGAGCGCCTCCGGGCCCGGCTCGTGGAAGATCTCGGCGCCGATCGGCCCGTCGAGCGCCTCGAGCACCGCCAGGTTCTGCTCCGACAGCCGGCACTGCAGCTCCAGCGCCAGCCGCAGCCGCTCCGCCGCCGTACCGTCGGCGACCAGCGCCTGCCACATCGCCTGCCTGTGCTCCTCCTCGAATCGTTGCGCCAGCGCGCGGACGATGTCGGCTTTGGTCACCCCCTGCCGGTGCAGCGTCATCCGTGACACGCCTGCCGCGGCCGCGATCCGCTCCAGCGTGGCGCCGGCTGAGCCATCCTCGGCGAGCACGAACCGCGCCGCGTCGACCACCTTCGGGGCGACGGACGGATGGGCGGCGCCGTCGACTGCGGGCGGCCGCTCAGCTCCGCCGGTGGAGCTCACTGCGGACGCTGGGCGCGAAACCGCATCCGCCCGCCCCGGACCTCGACGGCCGGCTCGCTCAGGCCCGCGGAGGTCAACCGCTCCGGGAAGCCGCCGGGTTCGATCAGCGTCAGCGTGTCACCGACGTGCAACAGCTTGAACTGCAGCGAGCCGCCGACCGAATCGGTGCCCGCGAACGTCCCGCCGGGCTTGAGCACCCGCGCCGCCTCGGCCAGCAGCCGGTCCTGCAGTTGCACAGAGCTGATGTGGTGCAGCATCGTGAAGCACAACACCGCGCTGAACTGATCGTCCGCGTACGGCATCTGGGTGGCGTCGCCCTGGGTCACCTCGACGCGGTCGCCGAGCTCGGCGCTCAGCTTGCGGCAGTAGCGCGGGTCGAGCTCCAGCACGGTCAGGGACGACGTCCGCTCAACCAGCAGCCGGGTCGTCGCCCCGAACCCGGGGCCAACCTCCAGCACCCGTTCGCCCAGCACGACGTCTTCGAGCCCCCATGGCAGCAACGTGCCGTCGACGAACTCGGCCCAACCCTTGCCGGCGCAGAGCCGGTTGTGCGCGAAATTCATCGTGACGAGAGCGTATCATAGCGATACATATCTGTAACATGGCGTGACGGGCTTGTACCGAGCGGGCCACGGCGGGGCGCTCAGCTCGAGCCGTCGTCAGCCGACGTCGTGACACCCGCGGCGCCGTAGTCGTACGGCGTGAATGGCTCGGCGAGCACGACCAGATAGCCGTCGGGGTCATGCAGCCAGATCTCACGACAGCCGGAGTTGGGGTTGACGTGGACGTCGGTGACGACCTCGGCGCCGCTGCCGCGGACCCGGGCTACGGCGTCGTCGAACGCGTCGGTCGTGAACCACAGAGCGAGCCCGTTGCCGAGCCGCTTCGATGGATCGCCGAGCGGACCGTGGTGGTGGCCGACGTCGAGCGCGTGGAGTTGCAGCACGAGTTCACCGTCGACCATGACCTGCTCGTACTCGACGCCGCCGTGGCCGCTGTCGGCCCCGAGCACCTGCTGATAGAAGCGGCTCGAGGCGGGCACGTCGGAGACAGAGATCAAGGGATGGGCGTTCATGAATGCCGGGCCTCCCATATGGTTTGCATACGCGTACACATACTCCTGCTCGTGTGACGCGCTGTCAACCCGCCACGCTGGCGACCGTCGCGATCGCCAGCGCTGCCGCGCCCTCCTCATGCCCGACGAAGCCCATCCCCTCGCCGCGGGTCGCCTTGACGCTGACGTGCTCGATCCCCAGGCCGAGCGCGTCCGCCAGACGGACGCGGATCGCCTCGCGCACGGGCGCCAGCTTCGGTCGCTCGATCACGACCGTCGCGTCGACGTGCTCGGTCACGAAACCGGCGGCCGCCAGCAGCGCCACCGTCGCACGCAGGAGCTCGATCGAGTCCGCCCCGCGCAAGCGCGGGTCGGTGTCCGGGAAGTGCTGGCCGATGTCACCCAGCGCGCAGGCGCCGAGCATCGCGTCGATGATCGCGTGGGTCAGCACGTCGGCGTCGGAGTGACCGTCGAGGCCGCGATCATGCTCGATCGTGACGCCGCCGAGCACCAGCGGCCGCCCCTCGACGAACCGGTGGCAGTCGTAGCCGAGGCCGGTGCTCATCCCGAGCGGCGCTCCGTGAGCAGCAGCTCGGCGACGCGCAGGTCCTCGGGCGTTGTGATCTTCAGGTTCCCCGGGTCAGAGCCGATCACGTGCACGACCCCGCCCGCACGTTCGATCAGCCAGGCGTCGTCGGTCGCCCGCGCCAGTAGCTCGTCGGATGCCTCGGCCAGCGCGCGCTCGAGCGCCGCGCGGCGGAACACCTGCGGCGTCTGGACCGCCCAGAGCCGGGCACGATCCAAGGTCCGCGTGACGGTGCGTCCGTCGTCGGCGACCTCCTTGATCGTGTCCGACACCCGCGTCGCGGCGATCACCGCGTCGGCCTCCGGCGCCAACGCCAGCGCCTCGAGCGCCTGGGTGAAGAGGTCAGGGGTCGCCAGCGGACGGGCGGCGTCGTGCACGATCACCGGGTCGGCACCGGCGGCCGACGCCGCCAGTGCTGCGCGCACCGACTCCGAGCGCTGCACACCGCCGGCGACCGCGGTGACGCCATCGGGCGCCGCATCGAGTGCGTCGGCCGGCAGCGCGACGACAATCTGCGAAACGGCGCGGACGGCGCGCAGCGAGCCGACGCTCCAGGCCAGCATCGGCTGCCCGCACAGCGGGACGAGCGCCTTGGGCCGGCCGAACCCAAGGCGCTCGCCTCGTCCTGCGGCCACGATCAACGCGACCGCCATCGATCGATCTGATCCGTGGCGCCTACTCCGCGGCGACGGCCACCTTGCCGTTGCCGTTGAGCGCGTGCGACTGCTCGATCAGGAGCATGTGCAGGTGCTCCTCGACCTGCTGCTCGTCCATCTCCAAGGCGTACATCAGCTCGGACGCGAGGATCTTCTTGGCGCGCGTGAACATCTGCTTCTCGCCGGTCGACAGTCCCTTCTGCGCCTCGCGGACGGCGAGATTGCGCACGACCTCTGCGAGCTCGTAGATATCCCCGGTCTTGATCTTGTCCCGGTTGTGCTTGAACCGCCGGTTCCAGTTCTTGGGCATCTCGGAGCACTCGTCCTGCAGCATCGCGAGCACCTTCTTGACTGTCTCCTCGTCGATCACGCGGCGCAGCCCGGCGACAGCGGCGTTCTGGGTCGGGACCATGACCGTCATGTCGTTGTGCAGGATCTTGATCATCAGGTACTCGCGACGCTCGCCGAGCACCTCCTTCATCTCCTTACGAAGCACCTTCCCGGCTCCGTGATGGGGGTAGACGACGCTGTCGCCGATCTCGAACTCGATATGGACCGGAACCTCTGGCTCGAGGTCATCCAAGTGCTCTTCCGTTAGCTCTGTGATGGTGGTCTCCTCTGTAAGGCGGCTCGATCGGAGCTCGCGGTTTCGCGCTACGTCTGCAGATAGCGATCAACGAGGTTGATCTCCTGCTGGCGGCGAAGGCCTTCGCGGATGTCCTTCGCCCGGATCTCGCCGACGCCGTCGACGGTCTCCAGCTCGCCGTCGGACGCAGCGAGCAACTCCTCCAGACCTCCGAACTCGGTCACGATCCGTTGAACGACGAGCCTGGGCAAGCGCGGGATGCGACCCAGGATACGGAATCCACGGGGGCTGACCGGATAGTCGAGCGTGTTGATCTTGCGGTCGTAGCCGAGCAGCTCCGCCAGCCGCCCGAAATCCAGCAGATCCTGATGGCTGAGCCTGAGCAGCTGGTCGGAGACCGTCGGGAAGCTCTCGTCGTCGTCCTCGACCAGATAGTCGTGGATCAGCGCCGCCTTGTCGGCGGCGACGCCCACCATTGTCTCGTCGAGCTGCATCTCGATCAGCCGACCCTCGGTACCGAGCTCGACGATGTAGCGCTCGATCTCGACCGCCATCCGCGTCACCAGCTCGACGCGCTGCAGCACGGTGAGCGTGTCGTTGAGCGTGACGCCGCCCTCGAACTCGAGCGCGGTCAGCCGGGTCGAGACCTGGTCCAGCCGGCTGCGGTACTTGTCGAGCGTCGCCAGCGCCTGATTGGCCTTGGCCAGCACGACGGGGATGTCCTCGAGGATGTACTTGGTGCCGTCGACGTACAGCGAGACGACCTCGCGACGTTCGGACACCGCGATCACGATCGCGTCGGTCTGCTTGGAGACGCGCTCGGCGGTGCGGTGCCGCGTTCCGGTCTCAAGCGTGAGGATCGTCGGGTCTGGCGTCAGCTGCACGTTGACGTGAGCGATCTTCGTCGCGTTCGAATTGAGCACGATCGCGCCATCCATCTTGGCCAGCTCGTACAGGAACGCCGGCGAGTAGTCGATCTCCAGCTTGATGCCACCGGAAAACAGGAATCCGAGCTCGTCGACGTCACCGATCACGATCAGCGCGCCCGTGCGAGCGTCGACGATGTTGTCGATGCCCTCGCGCAGCAGCGTTCCGGGCGCGACCATCTCCAGCGCCCGCATGATCCGGGACTCCTGTCGCGACTCGAGCTCGTCTTTGAGCTCTTCCCCAGACCGCGGCGGCATCCCGTGCGATTTTAGCTCTCTGCCGGGGTTTCGGCACCCGGACAACATCAGGCTGGCCGGAGCGGCCCGATACGGCACCTCCGGCGCGTCACGCGGCCTGCACGGCGACCTCCTTGGCGGCGGGGGCCAGCGCGGTTGTGATCGCGGCGCGCAGCGTCTTGGCGCGCCCCGGTTCGATCACCGGCTCAAGGCCGAAGCGACGGGCCTCCTGCAGCCGGCGATCGCCATGGGCGACCGTGCGCAGCTCACCGGTCAGCCCAACTTCGCCGAAGCACGCCAGCGGTCGACCGGCCTGCCCGGTCAGCGCCGTGCGCCGGGCGGCCGAGGCAACCGCGAGCGCCACGGCGAGGTCGCAGCCCGGCTCGTCGACCCGCACGCCGCCGACGACGTTGACGAACACATCAGCCGTCCCGAGTCCAATCCCGGCATGGCGGCCCAGCACCGCCAGCACCAGCGACACGCGGTTGCGGTCAAGGCCGGAGACGACCCGCCGCGGCGGTACCAGCTCCGAGGTCGAGACGAGCGCCTGGACCTCCACGAGCAACGGCCGCGACCCCTCCATCGCACACAGCACGACGCTGCCGGGCGCGCGGGTCGCCTCGGCGACGAACCGCGCCGAGGCGTCGAGCACCTCGACCAGGCCGTCGTCGCGCATCTCGAACACGCCGGCCTCGTTGGTGGATCCGAAGCGGTTCTTGATCGCCCGGATCGTGCGGTAGGTCCGCTCTCGCTCGCCCTCGAACTGCAGCACGCAGTCGACGAGGTGCTCGAGCACGCGCGGCCCGGCCAGCGCGCCTTCCTTGGTGACGTGGCCGACCAGCAGCACCGCGATCCGTAGGCGCTTGGCGACCTGCCGGATCTCCTCGGCCGCCTCACGGACCTGAGCGACGGAACCGGCCGCGGAGCTGAGCTGCGACGAGTGCAATGTCTGCACCGAGTCGATCACGCATACCTCCGGCTGCTCGGCCTCGAGCGTGGCGAGCACGACGTCGAGGTCGGTCTCGGCAATCACCGGCACGGCCAGCGCCTCGCCGCCGCCGAGCCGCTGGGCGCGCAGGCGGATCTGCGACGCCGACTCCTCGGCGGAGACGTACAGGGTGCGCCGCCCCGCCGCACACAAGTTGGCGAGCGCCATCGTCGTCAGCGTCGACTTGCCGATCCCCGGCGCGCCGCCGATCAGCACCAGCGATCCCGGGACGACGCCGCCGCCGAGCACGGAGTCAAGCTCGCCGATGCCGGTGCGCAGGCGCGCGTGATCGATCGCCTCGACGTCGCGGAGCCTGACGGGCGCGACCGGGGTGCCGGCTCCCGAGCGCCGCCCGCCGCCACGCGGACCTCCGCCCGCGCCGCCCCGTCCGGCCGCGGCGGTCGGCGGCCGGCGCTGCTCGACCAACGTGTTCCACTCCGCGCAATCGGGACAGCGACCCGCCCACCGGGCGGCTTCGTGGCCGCACGCCGAGCAGACGAACACCGTGTCGGATCTGGGCATGACGGCCACATTACGCCCCGGCTCCGACGGCAACGGGGCGATCCGCCGCGGCCGTCACGAAGTCGGCACGAACTCGTGACGGCTCTGACAGAATCGGGTCCTTGGTAGCCACGGACGGGCCGTGAGATGGGCCGGGATCGGGGGCGATGACCCCGGGTGCGGTGATGGCCGCGGACCCGTCGCCCGGTTCGAGCCGCAAGGCGGACGTGTCGCTGGCGCTCGGTGCAGCCGGGCTCGTGCTCGGCTTCCTGCTGTTGTTCGCGATATTGACACCGGCGGCGATCCTCACCGCGGTGGGCGCGCTGAAGGAGATCCGCGGCCAGCCGGCGCTGCGCGGTAGATGGAAGGCATGGACCGGGATCGGGCTGGCAGTCGCGGCGCCCGTGCTGTGGGTTTCGGTGTTCCTGGCGGTTGCCGAGAACGGCACGTTCGGGATCTTCTGACCCGCACAGGCCCCGTGCGGCGCGTCGGTGGCCCAATGACGCACGGTCCGCTGATCAGTCACGCCCGGCGGGCGGCTCAGACGGCCGCGACGTGATCTGCTGGGAGAGGTTTGGCGACGTGCTGCGGACATGTCGCAGCAACTCGCCGAGGAGCCCGGGCCGCCGCGGTCGCGACGGGATCAACCGGACGGACTGTGGCGACTTGCTGCGGACGCGGCGCAGCAACTCGCCGAAGTTCGCCGCAGCACAGTCCGACGTCTCGCGCCCGCCTCGCCGCCACCCACCCGCGGCCATCGCACGCCGCGCCAACCGGCCGCCACGCGCCCGCGGCCGACAGCAGCCCCGACGGGCGCACTGCCGACGATCGCCTGGCTCGCCACGGCGAGCGCCCACTCGGGCGAAGTGCGGCGATTTGACCCCGGAGATGGGGGTGAATTCGCCACAGTTCGCTGTCGCCGCCACAGTTCGCGAGCACGGCCCGCGGTGGCCCCGTGCCTCACGAAAACGACAACGGCCACCCGGGAGAACCCGGGCGGCCGCCGCCGCAGAACGTTGCTGAACCGCTAGGACTCAGGGCTTGTGTCGACCTCGGTGCCCGACTCGGCCTCGGGGCTCTCGTCCTCGGACCCACGCTCGGCGCCCACGCCGACCGGGGTGGGCGTCGGCGCCGGCTCGATCACCGACAGCTTGACGTCCTCGTCGTCGGTTCCCGCCTCACCCGGCTCGACCAGGACGGTCGAACCCGGCGGGACCTGGGCACGAAGCACGAAGTCCGCGAGCGGATCCTCGATGTAACGCTGGATCGCGCGACGCAGCGGCCGCGCTCCCATCGCCGGGTCCCAGCCCTTGTCGACGAGCAGGTCCTTGGCCTCCTCGGACAGCTCCAGCTGCAGCTCCCGTTCGGCCATCGACTCGCGGATCCGCAGCAGCAGCAGGTCGACGATCTGCTTGATCTCGTCCTTGGCCAGCTTGTGGAACACGATCACGTCGTCGATCCGGTTGAGGAACTCAGGCCGGAAGACCTTCTTGAGCTCGCCCATGATCCGGTTCTTCATGTCGTCGTACGTGATCCCGGTCTCGTCGTCGGAGACGGCGAAGCCGAGCGGCGTGTTGCGCGCGATCTCCGAGGCACCGATGTTGGAGGTCATGATCACGATGCAGTGACGGAAGTCGACGGTCCGGCCCTGAGCGTCGGTCAACCGCCCGTCCTCCAGGATCTGGAGCAGGATGTTGAACACGTCCGGGTGGGCCTTCTCGATCTCGTCGAGCAGCAGCACGCTGTAGGGCTTGCGGCGCACGGCCTCGGTCAGCTGGCCGCCCTCGTCGTAGCCGATATAGCCGGGAGGCGAACCGACCAGCCGGGACACGGCGTGCTTCTCCATGTATTCCGACATGTCGATCCGGATCATCGTGTCCTCGTCGCCGAACAGGAATTCGGCGAGCGTGCGGGCGAGCTCGGTCTTGCCGACGCCCGACGGCCCGAGGAAGATGAACGAGCCGGTCGGCCGCTTGGGGTCCTTCAGACCCGCGCGTGAGCGCCTGATCGCCTTCGAGACGACCTCGATCGCCGGGTGCTGGCCGATCACGCGCTTGTGGAGCTCCTCCTCCATCCGCATCAGCTTGGCCGTCTCGGCCTCGGTCAGCTTGAACACCGGAATCCCGGTCCACATCGAGACGATGTCGGCGATCTCCTCCTCGCCGATCGACGGACGCTCACTGGACTCGCCGGCCTCCCACTGATCGGCCAGGTCCCGCTTGCGCTGGGTCAGCCGGCGCTCCTGGTCACGGAGGTTGGCGGCCTTCTCGAACTCCTGGGACTCGATCGCCTCTTCCTTGGCACGCCGGGTCTCCTCGATCTCGTCCTCGAGCTCGCGGTAGACCGGCGGTGAGGTCATCGACTTGATCCGCATCCGCGACGCGGCCTCGTCGATCAGGTCGATCGCCTTGTCGGGCAGGAACCGGTCGGAGATGTAGCGGTCGGCCAGATCGGCGGCCGCCTCCAGCGCCTCGTCGGTGATGTTGACCTTGTGGTGCTGCTCGTAGCGGTCGCGCAGACCCTTGAGGATCTGCACCGACTCCTCGGTCGACGGCTGGTCGACGACGATCTTCTGGAAGCGCCGCTCCAGCGCCGAGTCGCGCTCGAGGTACTTGCGGTACTCCTCGAGCGTGGTCGCGCCGACCGTCTGCAGCTCGCCACGAGCGAGCGCGGGCTTCAGAATCGAAGCCGCGTCGATCGCGCCCTCCGCCGCGCCGGCACCGACGAGGTTGTGCAGCTCATCGATGAACAGGATGATGTCGCCGCGCTGGGTGATCTCCTTCATCACCTTCTTGAGGCGCTCCTCGAACTCGCCGCGGTACTTCGAGCCGGCCACCAGGGCCGCTAGATCCAGCGTGTAGATCTGCTTGCCCTTCAGCAGCTCGGGCACATCGGCGTTCGTGATCCGCTGCGCCAGGCCCTCGACGACGGCGGTCTTGCCGACGCCGGGCTCGCCGACCAGCACCGGGTTGTTCTTGGTCCGGCGTGAGAGGATCTGCATGATCCGCTCGATCTCGGTCTCACGGCCGACGACCGGATCGAGCTTGCCCTCGGACGCGAGCTTGGTCAGGTTGCGGCCGAACTGGTCCAGCAGCTTCGAGGACTTCTTGCCCTCGCCGGGGCCGGCCTGGCCCGCCTGACCCGTACCCGAACCGCGCTGGCGGCTGCCGGGACCCGACAGCATCCGGATCACCTCGTTGCGGATCTTCTCGGAGTCCGCGTCGAAGTCCAGCAGGATCCGAGCGGCGACGCCCTCGTTTTCTCGCACCAGCCCGAGCAGGATGTGCTCGGTGCCGATGTAGTTGTGACCGAGGCTCAGCGCCTCGCGCAGCGCGAGCTCGAGAACCTTCTTCGCCCGAGGGGTGAACGGGATCTGGCCAGACGTCACCTCTTCGCCGGAGCCCACGATCCGCACGACCTGCGCGCGGACGCGCTCGACGGTGATGTCCAGCGACTCGAGCACGCGGGCCGCGAGACCCTCCTCCTCGCGCAGCAGGCCCAGCAGGATGTGCTCGGTGCCGATGTAATTGTGCTTGAGGGTCCGCGCTTCTTCCTGGGCCAAGACAACAACCTGGCGGGCTCGCTCTGTAAATCGCTCGAACATGGTCTTCCTAAGTGTGGGTGTTGCTATCGGAGGAGTCGGTCGAGAAGGGTCCGGGTCTACGTTGTCGGAGGGTCACTCCAGCGATGTCAGGGTCACCAAAAGATCCGCGTCACTCTTGTATTCGGCACCGGAGCCGATTTGGATGAGTGCCGGCGGATGTTCTCTCGGGGCCATACCTCAGTCTAACAACCGATCTCTGGTACTCCACGAGGCTCAACTCGCACTAACCGACAGTTCACGCGCTCGTAAGACCGGGCTCGGACGGCGCCGATGACCGGCGCCATGGCGGCAGGCGCCCTCCCGTCGACAACCACGAGCCGGCGAGGATCAGCAGCAGCCCGGCGATCGCCCCCGCCCCCGGCCGCTCGCCCTCGAGCGTCACGCCGAGCACGACCGCGACGACTGGATTGACGTACGTGATCACGGTTGCACGGCTGGTTCCCACCTCGCGGATCAGGACCGCGAACACGACGAACGCGAGCGCCGTGCAGAACACGCCGAGTCCGGCGACCGACGCCCAGGCACCGATCGTCGGACCGGAACTGATTCTCGCCCAGCCATCGACCGCCGCGAACGGCGTCAGGATCACCATCGCGACGGCGAGGCTCGCGCCCATCATGACGCGCGGGTCCAGGCCCCCGAGCCGGTGCTTGACGACCATCGGCCCGATCGAATACCCGACCGCGGCGACCAGGATCGCGGCGGCTCCGAGCAGCTCGGATCCGTTGCCGGCGATGTCGACGCCGACCAGCGCGATCACCCCTGCAAAGCCGATCCCGAGACCGATCGCGCGGGTACGCGTCGGGCGCTCGGCGTGGTCGAAGCGCATCGCCAGCACGGCTCCGATCAGCGGTACCGCCGCGATCAGGATCGCGGCCAGCGAGGAGGCGACGTGCACCTCCCCGGCGGCGATCAGCGGGAACGGAATCGAGATCTCGACGACCGCGTAGACGATCAGCCAGCGCCAGCGACCGTGCAGCGTGCCCAGCAGCCCGGCCCGCCAGGACAGTGCGAGCAGGATCACGGCGGCGATACACACCCGTATCCAGGCGACGTCGGCGGCGGGCATCCCGCCACGCACCGCGATCCGGATCAGCAGGTACGAGCAGCCCCACAGCACGGACATGGCCGCGAACGCGGACCATGCCCTGCGGGACATCGACGCCAAGGTGAGCGCCGCCTATGCGGCGATTTCGATCTTGGTGATCTTCAGGATGCGCACGCCGCGGGGGGTCGTCACCCGGACCTCCTCGCCGCGCTTGCGACCGAGTAGCGCCTTGCCGACGGGCGACTCGTTGGACAGCTTCAGCTCGGCCGGGTTGGCCTCCGCCGACCCGACAATTGCGTACTTGGTCGACTTGCCGGCCTCGTCCTTGACGTGGACGACGGAGCCGACCGAGACGATCTCGGTGTCGAGATCGGAGGCGTCGACGACCGTTGCCGACCGAAGCTTCTCCTCCAACTGCGAGATGTGGGCCTCGAGTCTGGCCTGCTCGTTCTTGGCGTCGTCGTATTCGGCGTTCTCGGAGATGTCGCCGAACTCACGCGCCTCCTTGATGCGCGCGGCGATCTCACGCCGTCCGGTCGTGGACAGGCGCTCGTATTCCGCCCTGAGGTTGGCGAGGCCTTCCGGGGTGAGGATGACATCCTTGGGCATAGGCATCAGACCTGCGTTCTAGTCAAGCGGGATCGGAAAGCACGCGGAGGAGAGGCATAAACCTGCACAGCCGGGCCGCGCGGGCGCATGAGTATAGACAGCGCCCGGGCGGGTTCCAGGGGCGCCGAAACCCCGATTAGCAATCGTTCAGCAAAGCGCGCGCCGCTTCGATCGTCACCGCGCGCTGCAAACCGTCCTGGAGCGGCTTGCCGGCGCCGAGCCGGTCGACGTACCAGGGGTAGAACTTGCGCAGGTAGCGTGAGGCACGCTCGACGCCGAGATGCTCCACGGCGCTGTCGAGCACCCAGTCGATCTCGGCCAGGATCTCCGCTCGGCTGGGCTCATCGACGCGGACGCCGAGCAGCTGCTCGAACAGCCACGGGTTGCCGAGCGAGCCCCGGGCCAACGCCACCGCCGTGGCTCCGGTTTGCTCGAACGCCTCCTGCGCCAGCTGCGGTGTCCGCAGCCCTCCGGACAGCACGACCGGCACCGGCAGCGACTCGATCAGCACCCGGGCGAGCTCGTAGTCCGGCGCGCCGGCGTGGCGCTGCGAAGCGTGACGCGGGTGGATGCAGAGCCCGGCGACAGCGCCGTCTTCCGCCAGCCGGCGGGCGAGCTCGATTCCGCTGCGATCGCCGGGGCGCAGCCCCGAGCGCAGCTTGACGGTGACCGGCAGGCCGCTGCCGCGGGCCGCCGAGCGCGCGATGGCGACCGCGCGCCCGGGCTCGGCCAGCAGCGCCGCCCCGGCGCCGGTCTTGCACACCTTCGGAACCGGGCAGCCCATGTTGATGTCGATCAGATCGGCGCCCGCGGCCGCGACCGACTCAGCCGCCGAGGCCATCACGTCGGGGTCGGCTCCGAACAGCTGGACCGACACCGGGTGCTCGTCGGGGTGGATCCGCAGCAGCTCCCGCCAGGTCCGCTCGTTGCGGTGGTGCACGGCGTGGCTGGAGACCATCTCCGAAACGACCAGACCGGCGCCGTAGCGCTTGGCCTGCAGACGCACGAACCAGTTGCCGATGCCCGCCAGCGGCGCCAGCACGACCCGGTTGGCGATCGGGACGCCTCCCAGCTCCCACGGATCGGTCAGTTGGACGCTCCGTCCACCGATGGACGACTGAAGCTCCATATGCGCTGTCGCGGTCATCGCGTGATCCATGCTACGAATGCGGCGTGGACCTCCCATCCATGATTGCCCCGTGGGCTACCCAGGCCCGCCAGGCGGTACCTGGCGTGCGGCTGTTTGACGCCCATACGCATCTCGGTCAGAACGATCCCGACGGGATCAAGCAGACCCCGGCGGAGCTGCTGCAGGTGCTCGCCGATGCCGAGGCGATCGGCGCTACCGGCGCATTCACGTTCCCGATGCACGAGCTCGACGGCTACCCGGCGGCGAACGACATGGTGATCGCGGCGGCCGCGGGCACTCAGGGCCGGTTGATCCCGTTCTGCCGAGTCAGTCCGAACTCCGGCACCGCGCCCGACGAAGCCCGGCGCGCGCTCGCGGCTGGAGCGAAGGGAATCAAGCTGCATCCCCGCGCCGAGCAGTTCACGCTTGACCACCCCGCCGTCCGCGAGCTGGCGCAGATCGCCGACGAACGACGGCTGCCGATCCTGATCCACGCCGGCCGCGGGATTCCCGCGCTCGGACGCCACACCGTTGCCCTGGCCGGCGAGTTCCCCGACGCGCGATTCATCCTCGCGCACGCCGGAATCACCGATCTCGGCTGGATCTGGCGAGTCGCCGCCGATCTTCCGAACCTGCTGTTCGACACCGCCTGGTTCATGGGCGCCGATCTGCGGGCGCTGTACACGCTGGTGCCGCCCGGCCAGATCCTGTTCGCCTCCGACGCGCCGTACGGCAACACGTTGCTCTCGGGCGTCACCCAAATCCGGCTGGCGCTGCAGCTCGGCCTCTCGCACGATCAGGTCCGCTCGATCATGTCCGAGCAGTCGCTGCGGATCGCCTCAGGCCTTCCCTTGCAGCCCGCGGGGCCGGCGCTCGGCGAGCGCGACCGTGCACCGCACGTGCTGCTCGACCGCGTCGCGCAGTTCCTGATGATGGGGATGATCCTCTCGATCCGAGCCCCGGACGCCGGGCCGGAGATGCTCGCGCTCGCCCAGCTGGCGTGCAATGTTCCCGACGAGCTCGACGACGCGCCCGTGTTCGCGGCGCTGCGCTCGCTGCTGAGCGCCTACTTCGAGCTCGTCGCCGACGACCCCGGCGACCGCCGCACCCGGGGGCTGCTGATGCTCGGCGCCAGCCTCGCCGCCACGCCTGACGTGCCGCTTCCGGCCGGCGTCGCCGCGTAAGGCAGCGGGCTACGGCTGGTTGCGCTCCCAGATCAGTCGCAGGCCGGTCAGCGTCAGGAGATCGTCGACCTCGTCGATCAACTCGCGGACGGCGGGAACCAGCGCCCGCGCCAGTCCACCCGTCGCCAGCACCGTCGTGTCGTCGCCCAGCTCATCTCGCAGCCGACGTACGATCCCGTCGACCTGCCCGGCGAACCCGAACACGATCCCGGAGCGGATCGCCTCGACGGTCGACTTGCCGATCAGCGCGCGCGGCTCGGCCAGCTCGACCTTGGGCAACTTCGCGGCCCGCTCGTACAGCGCATCGATCGAGATCTCGGCACCCGGGGTGATGATCCCACCCAGGTATTCGCCCGCGGCCGACACGACGTCGTAGGTGATCGCGGTACCGAAGTCGACGACGACGCAGCGATCGTGCACCCGCTCGAACGCGGCGACCGAGTTGACGAGCCGATCGGCGCCGACCTCACGCGGGTTGTCGTAGCGAATCGGCATCCCGGTCCGGATCGAGGGACCGACGATCAGCATCTCGTGGCCGAGGTAGCGCCGGACCATCGCGGTCCACTCCTCGGAGAGCAGCGGCACCGACGAGGAGACGATCGAACCGTCGATGTCGTCGAAGCCCAGGCCGCGCAGCGCCAGCAGGTTCGCCAGCCGTGCGCCGAGCTCGTCGGCGGTCGACTCCTGCACGGTCGCAAAGCGCCAGTGCTCGGAGACGGTGTCCGAGCCGTCCGGATAGACCCCGAAGTGGGTCTGGGTGTTGCCGACATCGACGACCAGAAGCATCGACCCCATTACAGCAGCGGCGGGCCGGCGCGGCGGACATCCTGGCTCAGACCGAGCCGGCGCAGCAGGTCTGAAAGCCGCGCGCCCGACGGGAGCGCCAGCTCGGGGCAGAGCTCGAGCAGCGGAACCAGCACGAACCGGCGTGAGCTGACCTCGGCGTGGGGCAGCGTCAGTCGCGGCGATGCGTATTCGAGGTCGCCGAGCAGGAGTAGATCGACGTCGATCACGCGCGGCCCATGACGGGGACCACCGGGCGCGCGCCCCAGCTCGCGCTCGACCGCTTTGCACGTGTCGAGCAGCGGCTCGGGCTCGTGCGACGTACGGACGCGCAGGCACGCGTTGAAGAACGACCGCTGGTCGAGCACCAGCCCGACCGGCTCGGTCTCGTACACGGACGAGGACGCGGTCACCTCGACGCCGTGATCGCCGAGCGCAGCGACCGCGCACTCCAGGTGCGCGCGTCGGTCGCCGAGGTTGGAGCCGAGCCCCAGGTACCCGGTCCGCGCCACCGAATCAGTCGTCGGTGTCTGGCCCGGCCTCGCGCCAGACCTCGACCGACACCTCGGTGACCGGCAGCGCCAGCGGCGGCTCGGGCTTCGCGGCCTTGACCCAGATCGCCGATACGTCCCACTGCTCGAGGATCCGGTCCGCGATCGCCGTGCAGAGCCGCTCCAGCGTCTTGTAGTTGCGCTGCTGGGCGACGAGATTGGCGACCTCGCAGACCTGTCCGTAGTCGACCGTGTCCTCGATCCGGTCGGTGATCGTCGCGTCGCAGTCGCCGACGTCGATCCGCAGGTCGATCAGCAGCCGCTGACCGACCTCACGCTCGGCGGCGGTCACGCCGACGTGCGTGTACAGCGACAATCCGGAGACCTCGATCGTCACCTCAGGCTCGGCCCCGTCCGGCTCCTCGTCGTCTACGTCGTCGGCGTCTTCGAACTCGTCGTCGTCTTGCGCCATGGCGCAGGCACCGTAGCAGCAGCCACACGCAGCGCATCGCCGACGGCCGCGACGTCGTGCACGCGGAACACCGAGGCGCCGCGCTCGTAGGCGATCACATTGGTGGCGATCGTGCCTGCCAGCCGGTCGTCGGCGTCACGGCCGCCGGCGATCTTTGAGAGGAACGACTTGCGGCTGGTGCCGATCACGACCGGTCGGCCGACCGCCGCGATCTCGTCCAGCCGCCGCAACAGCTCCAGGTTGTGCGCGACGGTCTTGCCGAACCCGATCCCCGGGTCCACCAAGATCCGTTCCTCGGCGATTCCGTGCTGTATCGCGAACGCCATCCGCGCCTCCAGGAAGAATCTGACCTCGTCGACGACCTCGTCGTAGCGCGGGTCGCGCTGCATCGTGCGCGGCTCGCCGAGCATGTGCATCAAGCAGCAGCGGGCGCCGCAGCCGGCGACGACCGACGCCATCGACGGGTCGCCGCGCAGCGCGGTGACATCGTTGACGAGCGTCGCGCCGGCGGCGAGCGCCGCGGACGCGACCGCGGCTTTCGAGGTGTCGATCGAGAGCTCGGCCTCGCAGCCGGCGTCGCGCAGGCCCGCGAGCACGGGCAGCACCCGTGCGAGCTCGACGGCCTCGGCCACCGGGGCGGCGCCCGGCCGCGTCGACTCGCCGCCGATGTCGAGGATCTCCGCGCCCTGCCTGACCAATTCCAGGGCGTGCGCGATCGCTGCGTCGGCATCGAGGAACGAACCCCCGTCCGAGAACGAGTCGGGGGTCACGTTGACGATCCCCATCAGCTGGAAGGAACCGGTCAACGAGCTCCGTTCGGCGGGCCTGGCTCCTCGTCCTCGGGCCAACGGCCGGTGCGATCGAAGTGCTCCCGCGCCCGCTCCTCCTCCTCGCGCTCGATGTTGGAGCGGATGCTGAGCCGGTACATCCAGTTGATCATCCACACGATCAGGGCGACGATCAGCAGCGCCACGCCGGTCGCCGACTCCAGCGAGTGCGCACTGGTCGAGTCCGAGTAGGCGGCGTGCCCGAGCGCAATCAGCACGACCCCCACCACGGCGATCCCACCCGGCAGCCAATACCTCGTGAACTGCATCGCCGCGGCACCGGCGCGGCGCCGCTCAGGCGTGGATCGGTCATCAGCCATGTGACCTGGACGTTACCCGGCCGCAGATGTGGCGAGCACGGGCAGCGCGCGCTGATATAACGCGCTCCGGGATGCCCGACCTGAGCCGCCGATCGCTGCTGGGCTCCGCCGCTCTCGGTGCCGGCGCGATCGCCTACGGATCGCTGCCGGCGTGGGCACGGACATTCACCGCCGCCGCGGCGCTGCGCAGCCCCGACAGCCTCCCGTTCCCAAAGCTCCGCGCGGGCACCGAGTCGATGCCGAAGATCAAACACGTCGTCGTGCTGATGATGGAGAACCACACGTTCGACAACATCCTCGGGCTGCTCGGCTACGAGGAGCGTGCGCGCCGCGCGGCGATCGACGGCCTGACGCTTGGCAAGCACGCCAAGCCGGTCAACTACAACCGCGATGCCAGCGGTCGCAAGGTGTACGCCGACTACGCCAAGTCTCCATGCCAGACCGAGGGACTCCCGACCCAGACCTGGAACGCGTCGCACGAGTCCTACGCCAACGGCGCCAACAGCGGTTTCGTCAAGGCGTCGGGGCCGGTAGCGATGCGCTTCTTCGACCAGCAGCAGATGCCGTTCAGCTACTCGCTGGCCGCCCATTTCCCGATCGGTCAGCGGTACTTCTCCTCGGTCCTGGCCCAGACCTACCCCAACCGCCGGTTCCTGTTCACGGGGACAGCGTCGGGAACCACCGCCACCAACGCCGTGACGTTCACGACACCAGCGGCCAACGGCACGATCTTCGACCGGCTGAACACGTACCGGATCAGCTGGGCCAACTACTACCAGAACGCCCCGAGCGCGCTGATCGTTCCCGGCTTCGCGGCCGCGGCCACCGGCAAGGTGTTCCCGATGAGCCAGTTCTACGCGGACGCTGCCGCAGGCAAGCTGCCCCAGTACACGTTCCTGGATCCGCAGTACACGACCACCTCGGAGGAGAACCCGCAGGACATCCAGGTCGGCGAGCGGTTCGTCGCCAGCGTCGTGCACGCGCTGATGAAGGCGCCGACGTGGAGCAGCACGGCGCTGTTCATCAACTACGACGAGGGCGGCGGCTACTACGACCATGTGCCGCCGCCGACGGCGATCAAGCCCGACGACATCCCGCCGATCCCGGTTGCGGGCAACGTCCCCGGCCAGTACAACCGCTACGGCTTCCGGGTTCCGCTGTACGTGGTCTCCCCGTGGGCGAAGACCGGCTACGTCTCGAACATCATCCAGGACCACACCTCGGTGCTGGCCTTCACCGAGCGCAAGTGGAACCTGCCGGCGATGACGTTCCGAGACGCCAACGCACATCCGATGACCGACTACTTCGACTTCTCAAAGCCCGCGTTCGCCAAACCGCCGACGCTCGCCCAGGCGCCGGGACTCGGTCCAGGGCTTGAGGCCTGCAAGGCGGAGGGGCTCAACCCGCCGCTGCCGCCGGGGACCGTGTCGCCGTCCTGAGCGACGACCGCGAGCCGTGTCAGCTCGCTGGGTGTGCGACCGCCGTATAGAGCCCGTACAAGGCGAGCGCGCCGGCCACGGCGGTCAGCGCCCACGCCGGGCCTCGGCGCAAGCCGCGCCGCGCCGCGAACCGGGGGAACACGGCAAATACGATCAGCTGGCTGATCCACAGCGCCGCCACCGACACCCGCGCGAGCGCGTCGTAGATCCCGTCGGGATCGATCAGCGTGATCGGAGCGGCCGCGACGACGATCATGCCGACGACGATCGAGACGCGGCGCGTCGCCCAGCCTCCGACCGCCGCGGCCAGACGGGTCAGCGCCAGGTACTCGCACAGGATCACGCCGGCGATGCTGACCGCGACCCCGATCCCGATCGCCCGTGCCAGGACGGTTCCCGAGAACTGGGCGGCGAGCTCGACGCCGGGCACGTCGGTGTGCGCCAGCCCCGGCGCGGCGGCCAGCGGCGCCACCGCCAGCACGACGATCACGACCGTCACCAGGTAGGCGCCGATCAGGCCCCAGCGGGCCGTCCGCGCCGGCGCCGCCAGCTCACCTCCGAGAAACAGCGGCAGCCCGGCGCAGATGTACAGCAACGACGTCATCGCGCCGGCCTTGGCGAATGACCAGGCGGACGCGGAGACGCCGAAGCTCGACAGCGGGAACGAGAGGTGCGCGACGGTGATTCCGTCGAGAATCCCGCCGAGCACGAGCTGCGAGATCGCGACCGCACCAATCACGACCAGCGCCGCGGTCCGGCCGGCGATCATCGTCGCGGCGACCACGACCGGAATCGCGAGCGCGAGCACCGTCTGGTAGCGCGCCTCGCCGGGGAGCACCAGCGGCAGCAGGTCATAGACGATCTGGATGGTCGTGTAGACGATGTAGAGCAGGTAGCTGAGCGTCCACACCGCCGCCTGCACGAGCGCCACGCGCGGGCCGACCGCCTCCAGCACGAACGTGTACAGGCCGCCGGCGGCACCGGACCGCGTGGGGTCATCGCTCGCGCGTAGATGTCCGACATAACGCAGCCAGATCGCCAGCGGCGCGACGAACACGACCGCCGCCGCGATCGTCGCCAGTCCGGCCGATGAGATCGCGTCCTCCGTGACGGCCGGGACGATCAGCGCGGCCAGCGCCAGCGGCCCGCCGAGTGCCGCCAGCGCGACGCCGGCGAAACCCCAGGTCCCGATTGGCCGCTCGCCCACGGACCGGTGCTTGGCGCGCCGCCGGCCCGCACCGGATGACCACCGATTGGTGCGGGCCGTGCGCGCCGTCGACGACGGCTCCGACATCGGTCGTTAGCTCCAGCTGGACGAGCCTGACGAGCTGCTGCTCGACGACGAGCTCGACGCGGCGCCGCCGGACGTGATCGCCGAACCGGACGTCGAGACCAGCCACCACTTGGCGCCGAACTCGTCGCTGCCCTGGCCGTTGGTCGTGCCCGACTTCGGGTCTCCGGCGAAGTAATACAGCGGGTGGCCGTTGTAGGTCACCTGCTCGGTGCCGTCCGATCGCTTGATCGTGCCCAGCTGTGAGGCCTTGACGGAGCCGGAGGCAACCGGCTTGCCCTTGGAGGTCAGCGGCGGCCACGCCTTGGCGCAGGCGCCTGAGCAGCTCGACATGCCCTCCGCGTCGGCGACCCACAGGTACAGCGCGCGTCCGCCGGCGCCGGTCAGGAACGTCCCGTCCGAGCCTTTGGTCGTGCTGACGGCAGTGCCCTTCGCCGCCGCCGGGGTCGCCGTGGCGCTGCTGCTGGCAGTCGCGGTCGATCCGCCCGCTGCGGCGGCTGTCGTCGTCGTTGAGGCACTGGAGCCGCAGGCGGCCACCAGCACGCCCACCCCGATCAGCGCCGTCACGGCGCCGATCCGGAATCTGATCCTTCGCAGTCTGTCCATGTTCACTCCTGAGGTCTTGGTTGGCCGGTTCAGGCCCGTCATCAACCAAGACCCCTGCCGCGATGGATCCTTCCCGCGGTTTCAGGAGACTGCGTATGAACTGCCGTGCCGGACGCCGTCTGTTCGGCGTCCGGTGCCGGTCAGTGCGTGACTACTCGGCGGTGCCGAAGCCGGGACGTGGCAGCGGCCGCGGAGCCTCGCGGCCGGCGCGCTCGGGCGGTGCTTCGGCGATCGCGGGGAGCTTGTCGATCACGAGCGGGGCCTCGTCGCCAAACACCTCGGCCTCGGTCGCCCCGTCGAGCAGTCGCTCGAACTGCTCCTTCTCGATCGTCTCGCGCTTGAGCAGGATCTCCGACAGCTTGGTCAGCGACTCACGGCGGCTGGAGAGGATCTTCGTGGCCTGCACGTGCGCCGACTCGATGATCCGGCGGATCTCGTCATCGATCTCACGCGCGATCTCGTCCGAGTAGTCGGGCTCGGAGCTGAACTCCCGCCCGAGGAACGGCTGGCCGTGATCGTGACCGAACACGCGCGGGCCGAGCTTCTCGGACATCCCGAACCGCATCACCATCTGCTTGGCGGTCGCGGTCACCTTCTCGAGGTCGTTCGACGCTCCGGTCGTGATCTCGTCGAAGCAGATCTCCTCGGCGGCGCGGCCACCCAGCGTCATCGCCATCGTGTCCTGCAGCTCGGCGCGAGTCGTCAGGAACTTGTCCTCGCCCGGCAGCGAGATCGTGTAGCCGAGCGCCTGGCCGCGGGAGATCACCGAGATCTTGTGGATCGGATCGGAGTGCGGCAGATAGTGGCCGACGATCGCGTGGCCCATCTCGTGGTAGGCGGTGACCCGCCGCTCCTTGCCGGACATCACCCGGGTCTTCTTCTCGGGCCCGGCGATCACGCGCATGATCCCCTCCTCGAGCTCGATCTGGGTGATCTCACGCTTGCCGTTGCGCGCCGCCAGCAGCGCCGCCTCGTTGACGAGGTTCGACAGATCGGCGCCCGTGAAGCCGGGGGTCTGACCAGCGAGCACGTCGACGTCGATCTCCCGCGCCAGCGGCTTGCCGCGGGTGTGAACGTCGAGGATCTTCTTTCGGCCGGCGCGGTCGGGCCGGTCGACGACGATCTGCCGGTCGAAGCGGCCGGGGCGCAGCAGCGCCGGATCCAGGATGTCCGGCCGGTTCGTGGCGGCGATCAAGATGATGTTGTCCTTCATCTCGAAGCCGTCCATTTCGACCAGCAGCTGGTTGAGCGTCTGCTCGCGCTCGTCGTGACCGCCGCCCAGTCCGGCGCCGCGGTGGCGGCCGACGGCGTCGATCTCGTCCATGAAGATGATGCAGGGCGAGTTCTGCTTGGCCTGCTCGAACAGGTCCCGCACGCGCGAGGCGCCGACGCCGACGAACATCTCGACGAAGTCCGAGCCGGAGATGCTGAAGAACGGAACGCCCGCCTCGCCGGCGACCGCGCGCGCCAACAGGGTCTTGCCGGTCCCCGGAGGGCCGTACAGCAGCACGCCCTTGGGAATCCGCGCGCCGAGCGCCTGGAACTTCTTGGGGTTCTCGAGGAACTCCTTGATCTCGTGTAACTCCTCGACGGCCTCGTCGACCCCGGCGACGTCACGGAACGTGATCTTCGGCGAGTCGACCGACATCCGCTTGGCGCGGGACTTGCCGAACGACATCACCTTCGAGCCACCGCCCTGGACCTGGTTCATCAAAAACAGCCAGAACACGATCAGGATCACGACCGGCAGCAGATAGGTCAGCAGCGACAGCCAGATGCTCGACGAGTTCGTGTCGACGTTCAGGCCCTGGGCCGGGACGTCGGTCTTGGCCTCGTTGATCAGCGTCTGCGAGTACCCGTTCGTGTAGCCGACCGTGTACTTCTGACCGTTGGTGAGCGTGACCTCGGCGCTGTTGGACTTCTGGTTCAGCGTCAGCTTCTGCACCTGCTTGTGGTCCAGCTGCTGCAGCAGGTTGCCGAACGTGTAATGCGGCCCGCTACTGCCGCTGCCGATCACCTTGGTGGCGAGAATCGCCAGCACGATGACGATCAGGATCGGGAACGCGGCGCTCTTGAAAAACCTGCTCATATAAAAGATTCAGCTGTTGTCGCGGTCCTCGCGGTGGCGGTGACGCCGCGGACATGGAAGCGTAGCAGTCCCATTTGTGACCGACGCCCGGGCTTCAGGGCATCCCGGGGGGCCCCTGGGCGGGCCGCGGAAGCTATTGCGCGAGCGCGGCGACGTAGGGCAGATTACGGTAGCGCTCGGCGTGATCGAGTCCGTAGCCGATCGCGAAGCGGTCCGGGATCTCGAAGCCGACGTAGCGAGTGTGCAGGTCGACCTCACGGCGCTCGGGCTTGATCAGCAGCGCGCAGACCTCCAGCGACCGCGGGTTGCGGCCGGCCAGGTTACGCAACAGGTACTGAAGCGTCAGCCCCGAGTCGACGATGTCCTCGACGATCAGCACGTCGCGGCCGTCGATCGCCGCGTCGAGATCCTTGAGGATCCTGACCACCCCCGATGAGCGCGTCGCCGACCCGTACGAGGCGACCGCCATGAAATCGACCTCGACCGGGATGTCGAGATGGCGCATCAGGTCCGAGACGAAGAACACGGCGCCCTTGAGCACGCCGATCAGGAGCAGGTCCTTGCCGGCGTAGTCGCGTGAGATCTGGTCCGCGAGCTCCTTGACGCGGCGGCTGAGATCCTCGGCACCGACCAGGATCTCGCCGATTGCGGGGTCGTCGGTCACGTGTCCGGAGTCTATGTGCGAAGCGGCGGCGTCCGCGTGAAGCGCACGATGCCCCTGTCGGCGGTGGCGCGAACGCGGTGCGGAAGGTCGACCGAAGCGGTGCCCGTGTCCGGTAGCGCCGCGACGTCGGCGGCTCTGCGCCCGACACCGGCCGCGGGCTCGCCGGCCGCCCTGTCGGCCAGCCGCTGAACGATCAGACGCCGCAGCGCCCGTGGTTGCGCGCGCAGCACCGCCAGCGCGAGCTCGTCGCGACCGTCCAGCACGGACTCGACGAGTTCGTCGAGCACCTGCGCCTCCTCGGCGAGGATCTCGGCCAGCGCCAGCACGTTGGCCTGCGCCGCCGGATGGGCCTGTTCGAGTGCGGGCACGAGCGCGTTCCGGATCCGGTTGCGGGCGTATGCACCGGAGGCATTGGTCTCGTCCTCGCGCCAGGCCAGGCCACGATCGCGGCAATGGGCTGCCGTTTGCGCACGGCTGAATCCGAGCAGCGGTCTGACGAGCCGCCCCTCCCGCGGCCGCATCCCGAGTAGCGCCCGCCGGCTCGGCGAGGAAGCCAGCCGGTAGAGGATCGTCTCCACCTGGTCGGTCGCGGTGTGGCCTGCCGCAACGTCACCGTCATGCCCGCGCGCCAACCGGTCGGCCGCCGTGTATCGCTCCGCGCGCGCCCAGGCCTGCACGTTGCCGGCCCGCGAAGCGGGTGCCGCGGGCCGGTGTACGGCCAGCGCGATCCCGAGCTCGCCGGCGGTCAGGCGGCAGTGGCGCTCGTCCTGATCGGCCGCCGCCCGCAGTCCGTAGTTGACGTGCAGCGCCGTGACGAGATCGCGGCCGGCGACGGTGACCGCCAGATCCAGCAGGCAGGTCGAGTCGCACCCGCCGGAATACAGCACGACGACGCGCCGCCCCGCGGCCAGGAGCCCGTCCGCCTGGACACGTCGTTCGAGGTCGCTCACGCCGAGACGCGTCCAGCCAGCGTCCGCGGATAACTCAGGCGGCGGAGTCGCGCTGAGGACGCGACCCCGCCACCCGCGGGCGAAGCGGCCCGCTGCGTCGGCCGTCGGCGCTCGTCACGTTTCCGGCGGCGCCTCGCGGCTGCACCAGCCGGTGCAGCCACGTCCTGGCCTGGTGCCTTGATCGTTGACGTAGGTCTACTCGCCCGCATAGCTCGTGTCAATAGTCACTCACTAAAGATCGGCTCAACCGCCCCGGGAGCCTAATCTGGCGCCCGTGGCGGAACCGATCCACATCCTCGCGACGGCGGAACTGGCCGAGCGGGTGCTGCTCCCCGGCGACCCGGGACGAGCGCTCACGCTTGCCCAGTCGCTGCTGTCGGCACCGAAGATGTTCAATCACAACCGCGGTCTGTGGGGATACACGGGCGAGGCGACCGCCGACGGCCGGCCGCTGACGATCCAGAGCACCGGGATCGGCGGGCCGAGCGCGGCGATCGTGGTCTCCGAGCTGGCCCAGCTCGGAGCGCGGACGTTCGTGCGCGTCGGCACCTGCGGCTCACTGGCGGCCGGGCTCGGGCTCGGCGAGCTGGTGATCGTGACCGAGGCGATCTGCGAGGACGGCACCAGCCGCGCGCTGGCGTCGACCGAGCGGGTCGCGCCCGCGCCGGAGCTGCTGGCACGGCTGATCGCCGCGGGGCGGCGGGCGGCGGCCAGGCAAGCGGTCGCGGTCAGCACCGACCTGTTCTACGACCGCCCGGCCGGCGAACGTGACCGCTGGGCCGCGCAGGGCGCGGCCGCCGTGGAGCTCGAGGCCGCGACCGTGCTGGCACTCGCCCGCCGCCGCGGCCTCAGCGCCGCCGCGCTGCTGCTCGTCGCCGACGTCCTCGCCGCCGACGGGAGCCGACACCGGATCGATAGCGAGCGGCTGCGTGCGGGTGAGCAGCGCCTCGGCGAGCTCGCGGTCCGCGCGCTGTCAGCTTGACGGCTTGCGGGCCCGGGCATTGGCGCCGGCGGCGCCCGGCTCGCGCTTGGCAGCAGGCTTGGATCTCTGCTTGGCTGCAGGCTTGTCCCGCTGTGCCGGCGTCGCCTGCGTCGCCGGGGTCGTCTGCGTCGCCGCCGTCGCCGGCGCGGCCACGGTCGCCGCGGCGGCCGCGGCGGCCGTCGCCGCGTCTGCCGTGGCCGCGGACTGCGCGGCCTCGAGCCGCTCCAGCGTCCGCTCGATGCTCGTCAGACGGCCCTCGAGCGAGTTGCCCGCGGCCGGTCGCTGCAGCCGATCGTCGAGCCGGTCGAGCCCGTCCTCGATGCCCTCCAGGCGTTGCGAGACACTGCGCACACGTCGGGTGAGCCGCTCCAGGTCGCTGGCCGATGGGAGGTTCAGCGCGCCCAACGCCGCCTCCTGCGCGCGCATCGCACGCTCGCGGGTCTCGAACGCCCGTGAGAGCGCTCCCGACACCACCGGGTTCTCGAGCAGCTCCTGCGCGAGCTTGCCGATCGTCTCCTCGCCCTGGCGCGTCACGCGCCGCCTGAGACCTTCGCCGTCGCCGATCGCGTCGCCATCGTCCATCGGGGAAACTCTACCCGTCGCCCGCCGACGCGGGCGTTTGCGCGGTAACGGTCAAGCTCCGATTGACGGTGAGTCCCGACTCAGTCAGACACACCCGCTCGGGTCCGCGCCGACGCGGCCCGAATGGCGCCGCCACGGGCGTTCACATGCGCGCAACAAGCTCCGCAATCTGCGGGAATACGGTTCGGCTTTGCAAACCTCCGCGGCGGCAGGTAGTTTCAGGTTCACGGTGTGTCCCGGGAGGACCGTCGCGCTGTGCGTAGGCGCTCGCTGATGCAGACGAACGAACCGAAACGATGACCGGCGGTCGCTGCCTGCGTGCGGTATTGACGATGGTGCTCGCAGCGCTCGGTCTGGGGGGGATCGCGGTCGCCTCCGCCGACGCGGCCGCAACCGTTCCCGCGGCCACCACAGCCGGTCAGCAGTGCGTCACTGCCGAGTTCCCAGGCGGCGTCACGATGCCGTTCGAGATTCCTGCCAGCGATCCGGTGCCCACGAACGGTGCGGCGCTGGCCGCCGACGACCCGACGCCGGCGCTTCCCAATCCGAGGGCCGTGCTGAAGGTGCTTCCCGGCTGCTCGTCGTCGTCGTCGACGAGCACGAGCTCCAGCTCATCGACGACGACGACCTCGTCCTCGACCAGCTCCTCGACCTCGACCACTACCCCAGGGTCGCCGACGACGACCACCACCACCACGACCACGACGACGACCACCCCGACGACCGGCACGACCATCCCGACGACGGGCACGAGCACCCCGACGACCGGCAGCCGCCCGACGACCACCGCCACGACGACGACCACCGCCACGACCACGACCGCACCCGGCGCGCCGCACACGCAGCCGTCGAGCTCGTCGCCGACCCCGGGATCGAAGCCGCCGTCGCACAGCAAGACCAAGCACCATCACACGCACAAGAAGTCCAAGCGCAAGCGCCACACGAAGACGGCCGCCAAGCCGAAGACCAAGAAGCGGCACTCGACTGGCGCCGGAAGTACGGGCGCGACTACGCCGGCGGCCTCGCTGACGCTGCCCCCGGCACCACCCGAGGGCGTGCCGAACCTGTTCCTCGACTCGTTCCAGATCCCGCCGTTCCTGCTGCCGATCTACCAGGCCGCCGGGATCCAGTATCAGGTGCCGTGGCAGGTGCTGGCGGCGATCAACGAGATCGAGACCGACTACGGCCGCAACCTCTCGGTTTCCTCCGCGGGCGCCGTCGGCTGGATGCAGTTCATGCCCGCGACCTGGAAGGAATGGGGCATCGACGCCAACGGCGACGGCGTCGCTGATCCCTACAACCCGGTCGACGCGATCTTCAGCGCCGCCCGCTACCTGCAGGCGGCCGGCGCCGCGACGAACCTGTCGAAGGCGATCTTCGCTTATAACCACGCGGACTGGTACGTCAATCAGGTGCTGCTCCGCGCGAAGCTGATCGGCGCGATGCCGCAGACCGTGATCGACGCCCTCACCGGCCTGGTCGAGGGCCACTTCCCGGTCGCCGCCGCAGCCCATTACTCCGACGGCTCGATCGTGGCGCTGACCAAGCACCGCGTGACCGGCTCCAACGCCGCCGTCACGGTCGACTCCAACCCCGACGTCACGGGCACGTCGATCTACGCCAAGCGGGGCTCAATGGTGGTCGCGGTCAACGACGGGAAGATCATCAAGCTCGGCGACAGCGCGACGCTCGGCCGCTACATCGAGCTCCAGGACGCAACCGGCAACGTCTACACGTACTCAGAGCTCGGCTCGGTCTCATCGACCTACCCGGTTCCGAAGCCCGTCGTGATCAAGCGCTCGAACGCCGGCAGCCAGCTCAGCACCGTGCCGGCGAACCAGCCAACGACCGCGGCCTCGGTCGGCACCCAGCCGACGTTGTTCACCGACACGGTCAAGGGCACCCAGGCGCGCCTGGCCCTGACCGCGCAGTCGCGGAGGGCGCTGACCGCCGACGCGGGCGACGCGGCCTCGACGAGAAGTCGCGTGCCGGCGCCGAAGTCGGCGGCCTCGGCCGGCGGACAGGCGGGGGCCGCGGGGGGGTCTGAGACATCGAGCGAGACCGCGACGCAGACGTCGACGGTGTCAGCACCGCTCGCCAAGGAGCGGCTGTTCGCGCGGCCGGCCCGCCCCGCCTCGTATGCCGCCGGTGGCATACAACAGCTGAGGCTGAGCACTGTCTCGGACCCGATCTCGAGCTTCAAGAACTACTTCGCCGACGCATTGCACCTGGCCAAGAACCAGTACACGCTGCAGCCGCTGCGCGTCGGCTCGATCGTGATCGCCGGTACCGTCCTCGGACGGGTCGCCGCAGCCAGCAAGTCAGCCGCCGCGCACCTGTACTTCCAGATCCAACCGGCCGGGCACGACGCGCCCGACATCGACCCCAACCCGATCCTCGACGGCTGGAAGCTGCTGCAGGCCACCGACATCTACCGCGCGAACGGCGTCAACCCGTTCTATGGGGAGGGTGGGCCCGAATCCAGGAACCCGACCGTCGGGGAGGTGCTGCTGATGTCCAAGCAGCAACTGGAGCGACGGGTGCTGACCGACGCGCACGTACAGATTTACGCATGCGGGCGCCGGGACATCGAGGCCGGCAAGATCGACCGCCGTGTGCTGGCCGCGATCGAGTATTTGTCGACGTCGGGTCTGCATCCGAACGTGACGGGGCTCGCCTGCGACGCGAGCGTCAACGGCACGACCGGCGTTGACGAGGCCGGCAGCACCGGCGAGAGCGTCGACATCTCCGCCATCAACGGCGTGCCGATCCAGGGCCACACCGGCGTCGGGTCGGTCACCGACCAGACGATCCGCAAGCTCCTGGCGCTGCAGGGTTCGATGGCGCCGACGCAGATCATCGGCCCGATCTCCTACCGCGACCAGTCGACGACGCTGGCGCTGCCGAGCCACGACAACCGGATCCAGATCCTGTTCGGGTCCTCGTACGGGAGCAACGGCACGGCATCCAAGCAGGTCGAGTCGATCCTCAAGCCGGGCCAGTGGACCACGCTGATCAACCGGCTGTCCGAGATTCCCGAGCCGGTCGTCCCGGTCGCTCCGAGCCGGTACGCGATCCGCCAGCCCGCGCACTGATCCGCTAGTGGTCGCTCACGTAAATACGGTCGCACCGAGAGGTGCGGCTGGGGGTGGCTGGCAAGGACGCAGGACCCGCGGGGTGGCTCTGCCACATAAGGGTCCGAGGACGCCGCCAGGCGCCGCCAGACGTGCCTCAAATGCGAGCGTATTTGCGTGAGCGGCCACTGGTCGCGATGACCGCGGACGGTCAGGTGCTGTTCGGGTTCGCCCAGGTCGAGGTCCCGTGGCAGCTCGGCCCCGAGGACGGACGTTACGTGCTGCGGCCCGACGGCCAGCCCGATGCGCAGGTGACCCAGGTGATCGTGCTGGCGACGCTCGGCGCCACGCCGCGCCGGCGCCTCGGCGCCCGCCGCCCGCGGGAGGCCCAACCCGAGCCCGAGCCGACTCCGGTCACGACCGGACGCGCGACGATCGTCTCCAGCGCCGAGCCGCTGCCTGACCGAACCACGGCCCAGGCGTGGCTGCGCGGCGCGGGCGAGGACGAGCTGACGACCGCGCTGCAGGCGCTCAACCGGATGCTGAGCGCGTTCCGGCGGGTCGCGGCCGACCCGTATGCGGTGGCGGTCGGCCGGCATCAGCTGATCGCGGCGCGGATCGGGTACGGAGCCGGGGAGCAGGTCGCCGACGGCCGCTGGGAGCGGGCGCGTGAGCTGCCCCCGCCCGACCGTTCCCGCCGCCGCGCCCGCGTGCTCGCGCCGCAGGCGCGGCTGGCGGCGGCGCTCGGTGCCAGGCAGACGACCCTGGTCTGCGAGGAGCTCGCGCTGCGGGCACGGCTCGACCTCGATCAGGATCGCCCGCGCGAAGCGACCCTGCAGCTGCTCGTGACGCTCGACGCGGCGGTCGCCGAGCTCGGACGTGAGCCCGACGCGCTCGGGTTGTCCGAGCGCGTCACCGAGCTGCGCGAGCGGCGCGCGCCGGTGGCCGCAGCAGCCCAGGCGGCGCTCGCCGCGGTGCCATCGACCGAGCAGCTCGAACTCGTCCGCTCGACGGTGGAACGGCTCGAGGCCGCGCTGCGCGCCCGCGCGGTCGCGCTCAGCCGAGACCCAGCGCCGCGGTGACCGCCGTCAGCTCGGCAATCACGTCAGCTCCGCAGCGGAGCGCCGCCCGGGAGTCGTACGGCGTCAGTCCGAGAGTCATCACCACGATGCGGCCGCCGCACGCCAGGGTCGTCGCCGGCAGCTGCGCGACCGGGTGGACCTCGAGCGACGATCCGATGCACAGCAGCAGGTCAGCGCTGGCCGCCAGCTCCTCGGCGCGTGCGAATGCCTCGGCCGGCAGCAGCTCGCCGAACAGGACGACGTCGGGCTTCAGCGGCGCATCGCAGTCACAGCGCGGGATGCCGGCCGGATCACGGTCGCGGCGCTCGCACACGGCGGACAGGGCGTACGACGATCCGCAGGCTGGGCAGGACGAGTGGCCGATCGTGCCGTGGATCTCGATCAGCTCGCGGGTGCCGGCCTTCTCGTGCAGGCGATCGATGTTCTGGGTGATCACCGCATCGAGCAGGCCGGCGCCCTCGAGCCGGGCCAGCGCGCGGTGCGCGGCGTTGGGCTGCCGGTGCTCGAGCGTCTGGAAGCGATCGCCGTAGAACCGCCAGAAGCGCTCTGGATCTCGCCGGAAGACGTCGATGTGCGCCACCTCCATCGGGTCGACGTTCGCCCACAGACCGGTGCCCGGGGTCCGGAAGTCAGGGATCCCCGATGGCACCGAGATGCCCGCACCGGTCAGCGCGACAACGCTCCCCGCGTCCTGGATCATCGCCGCGAGCCGCTCTGTCTGCGTGCCGACCGCGCTCACCAGGACGGTCAGTCTAGAGACGCGCTTGGTTGCTGTTCGACCCCGGACGCGCGGGAGAGTAGCCTCGGCCAGACCATGGTGCAAACGCTCCCAGAATCAGTCGAGCCGTATCCGGACATCTCGTCCAAGGCATACGAGCATCCGGCCGACCGCGCCGCCACGGCCGCGCTGCAGTCGATCCCGGTGATGGACAAAGTCGTGCGCAAGCTCGTCGAGTACGGCTACGAGCGCTCGCTGCGCCAGTCCTATCTCGGCAACTCGATCAAGGTCTCCGAGCGCCAGCTGCCGGAGCTGTACGCGTCCTATAGGGGCGTGCACCGGATCCTCGACATGCCGGGCGATTACGACCTGTACGTAACCGGCGGCCTCGGCCCGCTGCAGTGGAACGCGCTGACGATCGGCTCGCAGCACCCGATGCTGGTGATCGGATCGCCGCTGCTGGCCAAGCTCGGCGTGGGCGAGCAGCGCGCGGTACTCGGTCACGAGCTCGGCCACATCCTGTCTGACCACGTGCTGTACATGACCGCGCTGCAGATCCTGCTGCGAGCGGGCAGCTCGATCGGCATGCTGGGACTGCCGCTGCTGCCGGTCCGATACGTGCTGCTGGAGTGGTTCCGCGCCGCCGAGCTGAGCTGCGACCGAGCCGCGGTCCTGGCCGTACGCGACCCGAAGATCATCTGCCGCACGCTGATGGTGCTGGCCGGCGGCGTCTCAGCCGACAAGCTCGATCTCGACGCCTTCATGGCCCAGGCGATGGAGTACGACAACTGGGAGGACGGCCACGACCGCGTGCGCCGCTTCTTCTCGGAGATCAACCAGACCCACGCCAACGCGGTTCGGCGGGTATCGGAGATCATGCGCTGGGTTCAGAGCGGCGAGTACGACCGGATCCAGCGCGGCGAGTACCGCAAGCGCTCGGACCCCGTCGACGCTCGCGCCGAGGCCGGCGAGGCATTCGACTTCTACTCCGAGCGGTTCCGGGGTCTGTTCAGCGAGATGGGCGACAGCATCACCAACCTCGGCACCCAGGTCGGCAACGCCAGCTCTCAGGTCGCCGACTGGCTGCGCAATCGCAACTCCGGCAACGGCGGCGGCAGCAGCTAGCCCAGCGGTCTGCAGCTCGTGGCCACGTGTACGTGGCCGCTCAGAACTGCGCTCGGATCGTGGCGCCGAGGGCGGTCGCCGCGGCCGTCCGGCGCCGACCGGTCGGCTCGGCCAAAAAGATGTCAAAGCTCAGGGCGGCGTCGGCGATCGGGATCTGATGCACCTCGGGAGCGGTCGCCGCCATCAGTGCGGGCAGCAGCGCCACGCCGAGCCCCTCACGGACGAACTCGATCACGCTGGCGGAGTCGTTGAGCTCGCACGACACCGACCGTGCGATACCGGCCGCGGCGAACGCCCGGTCGATTGCCACCCGGACCCCCCAGCCCTCGGGCAGGTCGATGAACCGCTCGGCGGTCAGGTCGGTCAGCGAGACCGTGTCCGAACCGGCCAGCCGGTGGCCGGGCGCACACGCCAGCAGGATCGGCTCGCTGGCCAGCGGCGTCAGCTCCAGCGCCGCGGGCGCCCTGTCGATCAGCGACAGGATTCCGAGGTCGACCGTGCCCTCCTCGATCTGGCGCGCCATCTGAGTCGAGCCACCGACGTGGCGCGCGCTGATCCGCACCCCGGGGTGGTCACGCTGAAACGCCGCGATCAGCCGGGCCGTCGAGACCCTCGGCATCGCCAGCGCCTGCATGATGCCGAGCGTCACCGAGCCACGCAGGCCGCCCCCGACCTGCGCCACCGAGTCCGACGCCAGCGTCACCGCCGACAGCACGCTGCGCGCCTCGGGGAGCAGCGCGTGGCCGGCGTCCGACAGCTCGACATGGCGCGTGTCACGGTCAAACAGCGGCGTCCCCAGCTCGCGCTCGAGGCCCCGGATCCCGGCCGAGACGGCCGACTGGACGAGGTGCAGGCGGTCGGCCGCGCGGGAGAAGCCGCCCTCCTCGGCGACCGCGATGAACATCCGCAGCTGACGTAGCTCCATCGGGAGCATTTTATCGCCGTAGGCGATAAGTGTTATGCGAACTCTGCGTTGCACTCGATAGAAGCTCGGCTCAGGATGTCGTTCATGAGCACGACCACCGCCCCGCCCCCCACTCGCACCGTCGTCCGACCACGGGTTCGCCACGGCATCGGCTTCTGGGCGATCGCCTACGCGTTTCTGGTCGTCCTCGCCTACAACGCGGTCCCGGCGCCGCTGTACGGGATCTGCCAGCAGCGCGACGGCTTCTCGTCGTTCGCGATCACGGTGATCTTCGCCGCCTACGCGGTCGGCGTCGTGATCAGCCTGTTCACCGTCGGGCACCTGTCGGACTGGCACGGCCGACGCCACCGCGTTCGCCGTGTTCGCCGCGGCCGTCGTCGCCCAACTGGCGCTCGCCGGACGCTCCACCCGCTCGGCAATCGCCATCGGGATCGGAACGATGGTGCTCGGGATGGCCGTGCTCGTCGTCGCGGTCTTCCTCAACTCCCCCTCGCTCGCGCTGTTTGAGATCGGCGGCGTGATCACCGGCGCCGGCGCGGGCGCGCTGTTCAAGGGCGTGGTCACCTCGGTCGCCGAGCTCGCCCCGCCCGAGAGCCGCGCCGAGGCGCTGGCCGGCATGTTCCTCGCCGGCTACATCGGCCTCTCGGTGCCGGTGCTCGGCCTCGGTGTGATGACCCAGTACCTCTCGGCCCGCGTCAGCCTGGTGATCTTCACCGGCGTGCTCGCGGTCGCGATCCTGGCCGCCACCCCGCGGCTCTTGCATCGCCCGAGCGCCTGACGCACCGCGACGCCGCGCCGCGCGGCGCGGCGCGGCGCGGCGCGGTGCGGTGCGGCGCGGTGCGGTGCGGTGCGGTGCGGCGCGGCGCGGCGCGGCGCGGCGCGGCGCGGCGCGGCGCGGCGAACTTTGTCGATCGCCTTCGCCCCCTCCGAAGGCCATCGACAAAGTTCCGCTCAACCGCGCCCGCGCCCCGAGCCAAGGGGTCACGCGTTCGGCCCGGGGGCGCTCGCGTGCCGACAGCACGACGACCGCCCGCAGCGCGCCCGCCCGCGCTCCCGAGCCGGACCCCTGACCCCGCCCCTCTTGACAAAAGAATAGTTTCGATATATCGTTGACGCATCGCGATACAGCGATTGAAATTTCGAAACCAACCAAAGGACAGATACATGACTGGTGCATACGCACAGGAATGGCCCGGGCGAGGACCCTGGGCACAGCAGGGCCGCGGTGAACGCGACTACGGGGCGGAGCGCGAGCGCTACGGCGCCGAGCGCGGCCGCCACGGGAAGGGTCGCCACGGCGACGAGCGGGGACCACGCGCAGAGGGTCGCTACGGCGACGAGCGCGGCCGCTATGAAGAAGGACGCTGCGGTGGACATCGCGGCGGCCACGGCCGGCACGGCCGCCAGAGCGATCTGGAGGCGCTGGCGAGCTGGGTGCTCGCGCGGGCCGGCGGCAAGGGCGGACGCGGACGTGGGCGCCCGACGCCGGAGGAGATCGAGGAGCTGATCGCACTGCGGCGGATGCGCGGGTTCGGAGGCCCCGGGTTCGGAGGCCCCGGGTTCGGAGGCCCCGGATTCGGTGGACCGCGTGGCGGTCGCGGCCGAGGCCGCGGCCGGGCTCGCCGGGGCGACGTTCGCCTGGCGGTGCTACGGCTGCTCGCCGATCAGCCGCGTAACGGGTACCAGCTGATGCAGACGATCGAGGAGCGATCGGGCGGCGACTGGCGCCCCAGCCCGGGCTCGATGTACCCGACGCTGTCGCAGCTCGAAGACGAGGGACTGATCCGGTCGGTCGACGAGGACGGCGCACGCCTGTTCCAGATCACCGACGCCGGACGCGAGCACCTTGAGACGCGGGCGGACGAGCCGGATCCGTGGACGCCCTCCGACGAGCGCTCCGAGAACGCGATGGCCGAGCTCGGCCCGCTCGTGATCGGGATCGGCAAGGCGGTATGGCAGGTGGCCTCAGTCGGCTCCGAGCAGCAGCGCGCACGCGCGCTGGCGCTGCTGGACGAGACCCGGCGCGGCCTGTACCGGATCCTCGCCGAGGAGGCGGACGACGTCGACGAGACCGACGACGACGCCGAGGCAACGCACGAGGACGCCGGCTCGCCCGATGTCCCCGCGGCGGACTCGGACGCAGACGCGCCGAACGGCGAAGACGCCCCCAGCGCGGACTAAGTTAATACCCGCGATGGCGATGACCGAGGCTGACGGCACCCCCACCCAGGCAGCGGTTGCCACCCCGGCGATTTCGGTCACGGACCTCGTCAAGACGTTTGGCGAGGTCCGTGCCGTGCGGGGGATCAACTTCGAGGTCGCGACGGGCGAGGTGTTCGGCTTCCTCGGTCCCAACGGCGCCGGCAAGTCGACGACGATCAACATGCTGTGCACGTTGACCAAGCCGACCTCGGGATCGGCGCAGGTCGCCGGTCACAACGTGGTGACCGAGCGCGACGACGTCCGGCGCAACATCGGCCTGGTGTTTCAGGACCCGACGCTCGACAACTACCTGACCGCCGCCCAGAACCTGCAGCTGCACGCCGAGCTGTACGGCGTCGAGTCCCAACTGGTCAAGCCGCGGATGCAGCAGGTGATGGAGATGGTCGGGCTGTGGGACCGGCGCGACGGGACCGTCGGCACGTTCTCAGGCGGCATGCGCCGGCGGCTGGAGATCGCCCGCGGGCTGATGCACTCGCCGCGGGTGCTGTTCCTCGACGAGCCGACGATCGGGCTCGATCCCCAGACCCGTCGGTCGATCTGGGACTACATCCATGAGCTGCAGGAGCGTGAGGAGATCACGATCTTCATGACCACGCACTACATGGACGAGGCCGAGTGGTGTGACCGGATCGCGATCATGGATCACGGCGAGATCGTCGCGCTCGACACACCCGAGGCGCTGAAGGCCGGCGTCGGCACCGACCGGGTGACGATCCACACCGACGACAACCAGGCGGCGATCGACGCGCTCGCACGCCAGTTTGGGCTCGAGGCCCAGATCTCCGAGGGGGCGGTGGTGTTCGGCGTGCCGGCTGGCGCGGAGTTCGTGCCGCGGCTGTTCGCCGAGTTCGAGCTGCCGATCACGGCGGTCGCCGTCAGCCGCCCGACGCTCGACGACGTGTTCATGTCCTACACGGGCACGACGATCCGCGATGCCGAGGAGGACGCCGGCAAGGCACGCAACCGGATCGCTGCCCAGATGATGCAAGGAGGCCGCCGGTGAGCGCCACCCGTCAGCCTGTCGGCACCGCGCCCGCGACGCCGCCGCGCGAGGTCGTGCGGGTCACGGTTCCGAAGCGGTCCGCGCG